>BNJU01005007.1_pt1 | contig 292862 bp, 319 predicted proteins | sample 8539281 | NCBI WGS metagenome assembly BNJU01 (sample SAMD00202456, study PRJDB9452) | human saliva metagenome | isolation source: human saliva | place: Japan | reverse complement strand
GGTTCCAGTCCACCCAGGAGAGCACGGAGTCCTGGCAGTAGCAGTTGTTGCCCTGCTGGTGCGTCCCATCTCGTCGCCGGCCACCAGCATGGGGTCCCGGCGCTCAACAGGACGGTGGCCAGCAGGTTGCGCATCGACCGGCGGCGCAGCACTCGATCGGCCCGCCGTTGATGCCCTCGACGACGTCCCCCTCGAAACCGTGGTTCCAGGAGCGGTTGTTGGAGTTGCCGTCGCGGTTGTCCTCCTTGTTGGCCAGATTGTGCTTGTGGTCGTAGACCACCAGGTCGCGTAGGGTGAAGCCGTCGTGCGCTGCCACGAAGTTGACCGAGCCCAGCGGGCCGCGGCCGCCGGGGAACTCCCCGTGGCTGAACAGGTCCGCGCTGCCCGACAGGCGCGTGGCCAGGTCGCGCAGGTCCGAGCCCAGACGGCCCTTGAGATCTCCGAGGCGTCATGCAGCCAGAAGGAGCGCGTGGTGTCGCGGAAGTGGTCGTTCCAGTCCTGGAAGGGCTCGGGGAACTGGCCGGTGCGCCAGCCGCCGGGTCCCACGTCCCAGGGCTCGCTGATGAGCTTGACGGTGCTGAGGACCGGATCCGTGGCGATGGCGTGAGCAGCGGGTGACGCGGCGAGAACTCCGCGGCGTGGCGCCCCGGGTGGTGGCCGGGTCGAAGCGGGAAGCCGTCGACGCCGACCTCAGTGACCCAGTAGCGCAGCGAGTCCAGAACCAGCCGGATCGCACCCGTGGCCCGGAAGTCCACCGTGTTGCCGGTGCCGGTGACATCCATGTACTGCGCCGGCAGGTAGGGGGCGTGCAGGGTAGTAGTCCAGGTTGTCCAGGCCGCGCAGGCTCAGGAGGGCCGTCGACACCGCCCTCACAGGTGTGGTTGTAGACGACGTCGAGCACGACCTCCAGGCCGGCCTCGTGAGCATGGAGACCATGCCGCGCACCTCGTCCAGGACCGCCTGCGGGCCGGCCGCACGCGCCGCGGCTGTGGCGTAGGAGGGCTCGGGTGCGAAGTAGCTCAGGGTGGAGTAGCCCCAGTAGTTGGTCAGGCCCGCTTGGTCAGGAAGGGCTCGCTCACTGAGGCGTGGATCGGCAGCAGCTCGATTGTGGTGATCCCCAGGCCCTTGAGATGCTCGACCGTCACCGAGTGGGCCAGCCCCGCGTAGGTGCCGCGCAGATCCTCGGGCACGCCTGGCAGCTGGTAGGTCAGACCCCTGACATGGGCCTCGTAGATGACGCTGCGCTCGCGGGGCACGCGCGGGCCCGGAACCACCGGGAAGGTGTCACCGGTGACCACGCCGACGGCGGTGCTGCCGGCCGAGTCCAGGTGCGAGGGCAGCCACGGCTCGGCCGCAGGGACCAGGTCGTCGGTGACCTCGTGGGCGTAGACGGCCGGCCCCAGGTCCACGTGGCCGTCCAGGGCCCGGGCGTAGGGGTCCAGCAGCAGCTTGCGGGGGTTGTAGAGCAGGCCCTCGTGCGGGTTCCAGGGGCCGTGGGCGCGGTAGCCGTAGCGCTGACCGACGCCGACGCCGGGGACGTGCGCCTCCACAGACCCCGCAAGGGCCCGTGCATCCCGATCCGGGTCTCCTCCACCACGGCGCCGTCGGCACCCAGGGTCAGCAGGCACAGGTCCACGGCAGTGGCATGCGGGGCGTGGACAGCGAAGTCCGCGCCGTCTCCGTTCAGGGTGACGCCCAGCCCGTGGTCGGGAGCTGCGGGCAGGTCGGCGCGCGGTGCTGGAGCGGGCTCTGGCGTCGAAGGCATGGGCCCATTGTCCTGGCGGCCGCTGGTTGCTACCACTTGAAGGGACGTGAGGTCTCCCTCGTGGGAGTGCGCCCCGTCGCGTTCAATCCACCCGCCGTGACTGCCTCGTCATCATCGCGTCGTCTTCATCCCTGTCCTGACGCCGTGTCAGGGTGACTGAGCGCTCAGTGGCGAGATGCCGCTGTTATGGCAACCTAAGCCATGAGAATCGTGGTCTGCATCAAGCACGTTCCTGACGTCCAGTCCGAGCGTCGCATCGAGGACGGTCGCCTCGTGCGCGGCGAGGGAGGACGTCCTCAACGAGGCTCGACGAGAATGCCGTCGAGGCCGCTGTCTGTCTGGCCGAGGAGGCCGACGGCGAGGTCATCGCCCTGACCATGGGACCCGAAGACGCTGAGGACGGGGTGCGCCGCGCCCTGCAGATGGGGGCCGACTCCGGGGTCGTCGTGGCCGATGACGACCTGGCCGGCGCCGACGTCGTCACCACCGCCCGGGTCCTGGCCGCCGCCATCGAGCGCATCGGCGAGGTCGACCTGGTCATCACCGGGATGGCCTCCCTGGACTCCATGACCTCTATGCTGCCCGGCGCCCTGGCCGCCGCCCCTGCACCGTCCGGCCCCTGACTCTGGCCAACCACCTCGAGGTTGATGGCGGCGCCGTGACCGTCACCCGCACCGTGGGCACCGTCAGCGAGGTCCTCAGTGCGCCGCTGCCCGCGCTCGTCAGCGTCACCGACCAGGCCAACGAGCCCCGCTACTCCCAACTCGCCGCCATGCGCGCCGCGAAGAAGAAACCCATCGACTTCTGGGACGCCTCGAGCTCGGCCTCCAGATCGCCGAGCCGGCCGTCGCCGTCGTCGACGACGAGGCCCGACCCGCCCGTGAGGCCGGCATCATCCGCACCGACGCCGGGGAGGCGGGCCGTGAGCTCGCCGCCTGGCTCGTGGAGAACAAGCTCGTCTGACGGCCGGCCGCAGCGTCCGCCCACGTCCCGGCAGGGCGCTGGACACCGTCGCGCCGCCCGTCCGCCTCCTACCACTCGCGAAAGAAGCTGATTCCCATGCTCGATGCCCCCTGCTCGTCCTCGTCGACCTCGAGACCACCGAGGCCACCCCACCGGCCCCAGCCTGAGCTGCTTACCGCCGCCCGGGGAGCTGACCGGCGGCGATGTCGTCGCCCTGGCCCTCCAGCCTCTGGGTGAGGCCGCCTCAGCGGCCCTGGCCGGCGCCGGAGCCACCCGCCTGCTGTCCGCCGACCTGGGTGAGGCCGCCCACCTGCCCGCCACCGCGGCCGACGCCGTCGTGGCGGCTGTCGGCACTGTCCAGCCCGCCGCGGTCCTGGTCGTCTCTGACTACCGCGGCAAGGAGCTGGCCGGACGGGCAGCCGTTGTGCTCGGCTCGGCCTGCGTCTCCGACGTCACCGCCCTGGAGGCCGCCGGTACCGAGCTGCGTGCCTCCAAGCTGGTCCTGTCCGGCTCCTGGTCCACCACCGCCGGCGTCGCCTCGGTCGGCAATGCACCGATCATCGCTGTGCGCCCCGGGATCGCCGAGGTCACCGCGGCCGAGGGTGCGCCCCTGACGGCCGAGCCCCTCGAGGTTCCCGTCAGCGCCGAGGCCGCCGCCGTGCGCCTCGTCTCGCGCGAGGCCACCTCCGTGGCCTCCGGTCCGGTCCTGAGCGAGGCGCGCACCGTCGTCGTGGGCGGCCGCGGCGTGGACGGCGACTTCGACCTGGTCCGCTCCCTGGCCCAGCCGCTCGACGCCGCTGTCGGCGCCACCCGCGTGGCCTGCGATGAGGGCTGGATCGAGCGCAGCGCCCAGATCGGTCAGACCGGCGAGACCATCTCGCCGCGCCTGTACATCGGCCTGGGCGTCTCCGGGGCAGTCCACCACCAGCGGCATCCAGGGGCCGGCACCGTCGTCGCCATCTGCGACGACTCCGAGGCCCTCGATCTTCGAGATGGCCGACTTCGGCGTTGTCGGCGACGTCACCGAGGTCGTGCCCCAGCTCGTCGATGAACTCGCCAGGCTGCGCGGCTGAGCCTCTTCGTTAGCGACATTGTGGGGGTGCCCCGTCTCATCGACGGCGCACCCCCACAACGCGCACGGGGCGTCAGTTGACCTTGTACTGCAGATGGGTGATTCGGAAGCGTTCCATGTCCGAGCTCAGCAGCAGCCAGGACCCGTACTGCTTCTGCGCAGTGTTGCTCGTACTCGGCCGGGGCGCCATCCACGGCTTAGACGGGTCGGCCAAGGCGATTGGGCAGATGATCGTTCCCTGATCCAGGTCCATGGAGTTGGCGACCGAGGCGCCTGAGGAGTCCTTTGGGGCCGGCCAGCAGGCAGGCGACCACCTTGCCTCCCTTGGGTAGGAAGGCGGAGCGCATCGTGTCGCCCGTGCCCACCCGCTCAGCGGGCTCATCCATGAAGGGGAGGATCGTGGGATCGACATGCTCGGCCGCCTTGTCATCCTGTCCTGAGGCGAGAGCGTCGTAGACCTTCTGCACCTCGGCCAGGGACGGGCGCCGATGGTCCCCGCTCATGGGCAGGTTGCCCGGAATGTGGTAGACGACGTCGGCGAGTGTCAGGGCCTGACCGTCCCACTGTGCGGTGACTGTCGCTGAGGCGCTGCCGCCGCAGGTCAGGCAGGACTCGTCACCGTAGAGGCGCAGCTGCGGCTCGTCGAAGATGACGGTGCCGCTGACAACACGCAGGTTCTCTATCCGTGGAGCCGGCACATAGCCGATCTCGTTGCTTCCCTCCATCATGAGGGAGCCGACCATCTGCTTGTCAGCGTTGTAGGCGACAAGAACATCGAAGCCGTAGTCGGGAAGGTCGGCGTTGCAGTCCAGGACGGCGACCATCACCGGTGAGGTGCCGAACAGGCCCTGCTGTGTGGACTTCATGGCGATCGTGTTCGATGAACCGCCCCCCGGGCCGTTGCCTCTAGCGGTGCCGGCGGCCTTGCCGCCGGAGAAGCTGACTTTCGTCTTTTCCGGGGCTTGCGCGACTGCATCGGCCTCGTCATCCCCCGACCTCCGCGGCTGAAGGCCTCTGCGCAGATACCCGGGACGTCGAGGCTCGCGTTCTCGAGTTCCTTCGGGTCGGGAATGTCTGCGGAGGCTGGGGCCGAGGTCGGCAGCGCCGTGGCGCGCGTTGAGCTCGAGCCGGAGTCGAAGGCCAGGACAGAGGTCGTCGAGCCGTTGAAGACCACGACGTAACCGTCGCCGGCCGCCCACGAGGTCACCGGAGTGGAGACCTGCCAGATGGTGCTCCCGTCGACCGGGTCGAGGGCGCGCAGCGAGTCCGGGAAGGCCATGACGAGGGCCCCCTTGCTCGTCTGCCAGCGTGGCACCACCTCGGCGCCCAGGAGTTGAGGGCGCCCGCGCCCTCCGGGAGCTTGGTCGACCACAGCACGCTGCTGCCGTCCAGGCCGGCCACGGTGACGCCGTCACTGACCAACCAGACCTCACGGCTCGTGGGCAGATTGACACCGACGAGCTTGCGGGGCGCCTCGACTCTGGTGGCCCCCACGGGCTTCGAGCCGTCGAGGGTCAGCCCGGAGACCTTGCTCTTGTTGACGCTTACGGTGCCGTCTGAGCTGACGGACAGGGGTGTGCCGCTGCCGGGTGTATCGCTCAGCGCACCGAGGTGGTCGACGGTGCCGACGTCGGGGTGCCCGATGCTGAGGGGGCGGCGGAGGGCGTCGCGGAGGCGTCAGAAGCCGGAGTGGTGGATGTGGAGGAGGAGGTTTCCGAGGAGTGCTCAGGGGTCGCGGTGGATGGTGCCGTCGATGAGGCCGGATCGTCCGGCGTGCTGGAGCCGGTCGGTTCCTGCGAGGGGATGTTGTCGAATCGGCAGCGGAGACCGTCGACGGCTTGGCGGGGGAGTTGATCCCCGAGGCCAGGTCGACGCTGATCTGGTCACCGCAGTCGAAGGTCTTCGCGTTCATCCGGCAGTTGAGGTGCTGGCCCGCCAGATTGTCGGGGATGGGAACCTGCCAGGCGGCGTAGGACGACGACGAGCTCGGGTTCAAAGCCACCAGAGCCTCACGACGATCGGCGGCCACCCGCAGGATCGTCAGCTGCTTGCTGGCAATAGCCATGGTGCCGTTGGCGTCGAAGGGTGCCGCCGCGGGCTCCTTGCCGAGGTTGGACAGGTCCTGCTGCGCCTTGAGGATCGGGGCCTTGACCATGGAGAGCGGGTCGGGCTGCGCGTCAGCGCCCAGATGCCTCCGCCGCCGACCGCCAGGACCAGGGCGACGACGGCGCTGAGAATCCCGAGCCGTGCCCGTCGGCGCCGCTGAGGTGGGGGGCGGCGAGGCGGAGACCGCAGAGCCCTGGGGGTGGTGCCGTGGGTGGCGGGGTCGTGGATGAGGGGATCTAGGGAGAAGAGAATTCGGGGGAGGAGAGTCAGGAGACGGAGACATAGCCGTAGCGTAGAAGGAAGCGGTCCGGCCGAGAGGCGAAATAGATGACCGATCAACTGGTGAATATACCTTCGTCTAGAAGGACGTATGTCCGAGTAATGCTCCGTCATTTCCGCATCCGGTGCTTGTGAGGGCTGGCACAATACGGCTATGCCGGTCACGTCCAGGTCTCAGAACCCGTCCGACGACACAAGTCAGGAAGTCATAATGCAGGTGGAACAGGCAGGGCCGGAGTCGGGTGACACTTCACCGGTCGTGGTTCCCCCGATGATTCCTCTTCCTGAGGCTCGCGCTGCGGCGCCTCGTCCAAGACACACTGGTCGGTGGGCTCCTTCCGTGAGGGCCCACGCGACTGCGGTGTAAGGGCCATGATCATGATGTGATGGGGAGGCCGCTGCGGGCCTCCCCATCGCTGTATCCAGATCGCTGCGACGCCAGGAGTGCGACCTTGTGCCGCAGGGGTCGCGAGGGGGCGCGCTGCCGGGGTGCTCAGCGGGTCTCGTAGGACAGGCAGGTGGCCGTGTCCGTCCCAATGGTGACGGCGTCGGCGGTGCACATGAGGTCGGTGTTGTGGACGCATTCCAGGCGCTGGCAGGCGCCGATGTGGCCCGCGGCGTCCCGAGGGGCGGGCGCGGTGTCTTACATGCGTTCGGAATTCGCTTAACAGGTGAGCCGAACCCGCGTGTCGGGGCGTCGGTGCGGTGCGTCGGCGATGGCGAAAGGGCCGGAGAAGCGGGTCCTCATTACGCCCTGACTGCCCTGCGCGCCTACCGCTTGACCACCCCGATCATCTGTGTCACTGTATTAATGCAGTCATACAGACGGTCTGACGAGGCCGTCCGGCTGCGCTCATGAGCTGTGTTTTATCCATGTCTTACCCATGTCCTATCCACCCACTCGAAGGAAGGCCTATGCCGATCGACGACTCGCGTCCGATCTGGATCCAGTTGGTCGATGACTTCCGCATGCGGATCGTCACCGGCATCTGGCCCGCCGGAACCCGGATTCCCAGCGTGCGCGATCTCGCCACGCAGGCCGGAGTCAACCCCAACACCGTTCAACGCGCCCTCGCCGAGCTCGATCGCAGCGGCCTGACCGTTGCTGAGCGCACAGCCGGGCGCTTCGTCACCGCTGATGCCGCGGTGCTCGACGCCGTCCGACGTGAGCTTGCCGTCGGCGCCACGGACACCTTCATCGCCGCTGTCACCGCCATCGGTATGGATCTCGCTCAAGCGGGCGAGACCCTTGCCGAGCGGTGGCCGGCTTCCACCACTGACGAATCAGGAGAGCCCTCATGAGCAGCTCGCTGACGGCGGCGCCGTCGGATGCGCAAAGCTCCGATGCACGCCTCAATACCATTCCGTCCCTGGACGGCGCCCCGCCCCTGGTGACCGTGCGCCACCTGAGCAAGACCTATCGCGGGCGTCCTGCCCTGCGCGATCTGAGCCTGTCGCTGCCTGCCGGACGCATCGTCGGCCTCATGGGCGCCAACGGCTGCGGCAAAACCACTCTGCTGAAGATTCTCGCCGGCGTCCTTGCCGACTACGAGGGTCAGGTGCGCGTCGCCGGACATGCCCCGGGGCCGCAGTCCAAGGCGCTGGTGTCCTTCCTGCCCGATGCCGACTTCCTGGCCACCAGCCTCACCCCGCCTCGGGCGATCGCTCAGTTCTCCCGGCTCTTCGCCGATTTCGACGCCGCCAAGGCCCGCCGGCTGGTCGAGTTCTTCGCTCTGCCCGCCGACCGCTCCATCAAGGAGATGAGCAAGGGCATGGGGGAGAAGCTGCGCATTGCACTGATGATGAGTCGTCGCGCCCAGGTCTACCTGCTTGACGAGCCCATCTCCGGTGTGGACCCGGCTGCCCGCGAGATCGTCCTCGACGGCGTCCTGCGCGACTTCGAATCGGATTCCCTCATGATCATCTCCACTCACCTCATCGCCGACGTCGAGCCGATCGTCGACTCCGTCGTCTTCCTCAAGGATGGTCGCCTGCTCCTGGCCGGCGATGCCGATCTACCTGCGTCAGACTCATTCCATGAGCCTGGACGCCTTGTTCCGGAAGGAGTACCGCTGATGCTTCGCACGCTCTTCATCGAAGAGGCTCGTACCCAGGTGGTGCGCAATGCCGCTGTGACAGGGGCTTGCTGCCTTATTCTGCTCGGGTTCCTCGGCATGTGGTGGCTGCTGACCGACGTGCCGGCACTGGCCGGCCTCATGCAGGTGGCATCCATGGTGGTGATCATCGCGATACCGGTCGTCGTCATGGTTCAGGTCGCCGTCGAGTACTGGCAGTCCATGTACGGGCAGCGCGGTTACCTCACCATGGCCGTCCCGGTTCGCGGACGGGTGCACTTCGCGGCCAAGGCCCTTTACGCCTGCGTAGTGGTGCTGGTCGAGGGTGTGATCTGCCTGGGCGGTCTCATCGCCTGGCTCGCCGTGTTCGCGCACAGCATCGACTCCACCACCAGCGACGTCCTCCGGCCGGTGCTCTGGGCCATTGAGACGGCCGGAGCGGGCAAGACGACCCTGTTCATCCTGCTGGTCCTCATCGGGCTCTTCTCGCTTGTCATCGAGGTCGGTGCCGTGATGAGTATCGGTGGGCAGGGCCGTTTCAACCACCTCGGGTTCGGGGCGCCCATGGTCGGGCTCGTCCTGCTCTACGCGGGCAATCAGGTGCTTGCCCTGATTGCCGTTCTCTTCGTGCCGCTCAGCATGGATGTCACCACCGGCGATTTCACGAGCCAGATGATGTGGCCGCAGTTCCTTGAGGCGCTTCGAACCGGCGCCCAGCCGTCGGTGATCGGTGTCGGGTCCGTGGCCATCGGGCCGGTGCTGGCGGGAGTGCTGACCTGGTGGGCGGTGCGAGCCATCGAGCGGCACACCTCCCTGCGCTGAGGCGGGGGGGTGCCCCTATGTGGTGTGTCAAGCGGCTGCGGGTAGTTTCGTGGCTGGTTGGGGGTCGTAGAGTGCGCCGTTGCGGATCATGGCGTGCAGGGTCAGGATGCGGCGGTGGGCCAGGGCGAGGACGGCCTGGTTATGACGCTGCCCTGGTCTCGTTTGCGCTGGTAGTAGGCTCGGGGAGACGGGGTCGGAGCGCAGTGAGGCGAAGGCGGACAGGAACATGGCGCGCTTGAGCCTCTTGTTGCCGCCGTGGGAGACGTGCTCGCCGCGGATCGATGAGCCGGAGCGGCGTGTGACGGGAGCGAGCCCGGCGTAGGAGGCCAGCTGGGCTCCGGTGTCGAAGGTCTTGCCCAGGGTCTCGGCCAGGAAGACGGCTGCGGTCCTGACCCCGATCCCGGGCATGGAGGTCAGGACCTGGTAAAGAGGGTGGGCCTGCACCAGGGTCTCGACCTGGGCGGCGATATCGGCTCGCTGGGCGTGCAGGGTGATGAGCTGACTGAGCCAGGTGGGGCAGCACCACTGCGGCGGCGTCGGTGCCGGCGACCACCACGGTCTGGTGCTTCAGGGCCGAGACGATCTGGGCGGCCCAGGTGGCGTGCCGCCTGCACCCGTGCTTCTTGAGCCTGGCGTCAATCCTTGCCTTGCCCGCTCGCTTCAGGTCGGCTGGGGTAGGGCCAGGCGGTGATGACCTCAGGATGGCGTCGTGCTCCAGCCAGGGCCCCAGCACCTGCTCGAGGGTGGGGTGGATCTGGGTGTACAGGCCCTCGGATCCGGTTGGCGGTCTGGTTGACCTGGCGGGCCAGGTCAGGTCGAAGCCAGTGAGCATGCTCAGCGCCGCGGCGTCCTCGTCCGAGGTGCTGACGGCTCTCAGGGTGTGGGGCATGGTCCTGGCGGCCTGGGCGATGACGGCCGCGTCCTTGGCATCGGTCTTGGCGCTGCCCGGCGTCAGGTCAGCGATGCGTCGCATCGACAGTCCGGGCAGGTATCCCACGGTGAAGCCCATGTCCTGAGCCACTGCCACGGCCAGGGCCCCGATGGTGGCAGGGCTGATCGACCACCACCAGCACCTGCCCTTTGCCTGCAGGCGCTGGTAGACCTCACGCAGCCGGTCCTCGTCGTTGGGCAGGGGCCCTTGTCGAGGACCTTCTGCCCGTCCCGGCTCAGGGGCCGTGGCCCAGTGCTCGCTCTTACCGACGTCGATGCCGATGAAGACGTCGATGTCCTCGATATCCATCTTCGTGCCGCCTCTCGGTGCATGGGTGAGGGTCAGCCGGTGGACGACCGGTCCCGCACCCACGTTACGAAAGACCTCACACGCAGCGGGCCGTTCCCCTTATCAGCGGTCACCAGCGCCCGGCTGCCGCGGGTGACAACACCCCGGATCATCTGTGGACGGGGCAAGACATCATGCCCACGGCAGCTGGCCCAGCCCCGGACCACCCGGGACCACCAACAAGGTAACGGGCGTGATGCGCCGGTCCGGCATCGGTTCTTCTGCTGATGCCGGACCGGCGCATCACCCGTGCGGCTGCGCCTATCCTTCGCGCTGGCAGGCAGGGGATCGTCGGCTGAACACTCTTGTCTTGCGACGCGCAGCTCAGGCCACGGTGGCCTGAGCAAGGACTCGGTCGCCGGAGTCGCCGCCGTAGACGACGACGGACTGGCCGGCCGCCAAGCCGCGTAGAGGTTGATGCAGCCGCGCCTGCAGCGTCCCGGTACCGGGGGTGACGACGACGTCGGCGGGCACGGGGCGGCCATGGGCGCGCACCTGCACGGTCACGTCCGGCCAGCCGACCTCGCCGTCGTCGAGCGGGGCGGGCTCAGCCAGGAGGATCAGGCCGTCGCCAGTTCATGCTTCTGCGCTTGAGCAGTTCTTCGGGGCCGACGACGACTTCATTGGTGGTGGGTCGGGTCTCGATGACGTAGCGGGGCCGTCCGTCGGGGGCCGGGCGGGACAGGCCCAGGCCCTTGCGCTGGCCGACGGTGAAGCCGAAGTAGCCCTGGTGGGTTCCCAGGACCTCGCCGTCGGGGAGACCATGGCGCCCTCGTGGGCGCCGAGCGAGCGGGTCAGGAAACCACGCGTGTCGCCGTCGGCCACGAAGCAGATGTCGTAGGAGTCCGGCTTGGAGGCCACCGGCAAGCCCCGGGACTCGGCCTCGGCGCGCACCTGCGTCTTGGAAGGGGCGTCCCCAAGGGGGAAGAGGGCTCGGGCCAGGCCCTCGCGGCCGGAGACCGCCAGGACGTAGGACTGATCCTTGGCCGCGTCGGCCGCACGGCGCAGCGTCAGGCCAGTGGTCTCGCCGGGGCGGCCGGAGCCGGCGCCGCCGCTCAGGCGCGCGTAGTGGCCGGTGGCGACGGCGTCGAAGCCCAGGGCCAGGGCCCGCTCCAGGAGGGCGTCGAACTTGACGCGCTCGTTGCAGCGCACACAGGGGTTGGGGGTGCGCCCGGCGCGGTACTCGTCGAGGAAGTCGGACACGACGCGCTCCTCGAACTCCTCAGACAGGTCCCACACGTAGAAGGGGATGCCCAGGATCTGGGCGGCCCAGCGGGCGTCGGCGGAGTCCTCGATGGAGCAGCAGCCGCGTGAGCCCGAACGGGTCTGGGCCCGGTTGCGGGTCAGGGCCATGTGGACGCCCACGACCTCATGGCCGGCGTCGACGGCGCGCGCCGCGGCCACGGCGGAGTCGACTCCGCCGGACAGGGCGGCCAGGACGCGCACGGGGGTCTCCTTCAGGCAGGCGGGTAGCCGTTGCTACGGGCCGTGGCAGGCTACCGCAGGTCGGTGACGGCCAGGCAACCGGGGGAGCCCAGGGGACATCGTGGCGCCCGGAATGGACGGTGCTGAGGGAGGAGGTCATACCTGACGAGTGCGGCACCGGCACCGGCAGCTTCACCCGGCCCCTTCGCGCTCAGTGTTGATGCCCAGGGTTCTTCGTTTTCCGTCGGGGGAGTGCAAGCGCATTCTCAGCGTGGCGGGTGAGCATGTGACGGTAGTGCCCAGGCACGTTCCAACAGCGTCCGACCAGCGGCATCACGCTGTTCGTCGGGCTCGACTCGACAAAGGTGTGGCAGTCCGTGTCAGTGTGCTCATGGTGCTCATGCCTCATCGTTCACGAAAGGAGCTGCGATGTCCGATGCGTGGTTGGCCTTCTTGGTTGTTTTCGCCATGCTGGTGGCGATCTGGCGGATAGCAGATGGTCGAGAGCGTCCGATGTCGAAGAGCGAGCAGGAACGCATGTTCTTCCGACAGACCTACGGCTTGTCGATCGATCGCATGCTCTCGGAGAGCCCGCTGGATCGTGACGAGGTACGGCGCCTGCGTGACTCCGGGAGACGAGACGGGAGTGCGCGAGCCATCAGGTACGTACAAGAATGGGACCCCGTTCCTCGGGATATCGCCGCCCAGTTCGTCGACCGCGTGTGAGAGGGGCTGCGCTGGATCGAGAACTGCGTTCTTTGCCCAGGACGTACTTTTCCCCCACACGACTGCTGACGGACTCCAGTCGTTTGGACGATAACGCAGTCCTCGATCACCAAGTACGTCCCCGATAACCAGGAACTCGGGCTCCAGAGCGGATGGCCGGCAGCATGGCGCTGCTGCGTGGCCGTTGAGGGGCGCTCAACGGGCAGCGAACTCGTAACCGGCGCGAATGAGGTCCCTGAGCCAGTCGCTCTGCGCGGCCTCCATCGTCTTGACGACGACGTGGTGGTTCCACCTGTTGGCACTGACCTGGTCGACGCGGTGGACGTGCGGATCCTCCACGGGACGATCGAGCCTCACGTTGAGGAACAGGGTGCCGTCGCCCGTCCTCTCATAGGCCCAGATCCACAGGAACTTCCGGTTGACGGAGAAGCTCACCTGGGCCGTCAGGTGCTTCGTGACGGAGCCGAGCGAGAGAGTGCGTAGGACTCGATCGCCGCGTACATAGCGTTCGATGCCGGCTTGCCGCTGAAGTCGCCGATCATCTTGTTCGAGGTGGTGGGCATGCGGTGCTCCTCGGCGCGAGCAGTGCTGTACGACGGGCGGCGGTCTCTTTGTTGTTCTCCTGCACGGGAGGACGTCGGGATCCTGAGATACGGAGTACAGGGTCTACATTACCCCGGTCGTCGGTAACCGAGCGTGCCTGTATGGGCTTGACTGATTGTCAGGCTGCTGTGACTGCTGGCGCCGCAACGGAACCCACCGCCACCAGGTGACGCATCGCCACGCCCACTCCAGGGGGCCGTAGGCGAACCGGGAGAGCCAAAGACGGCAGAACACCCATTGGAGGGGCAGAACCGCAGCAGCGACGATGAGACCGGGAATCACGTCATGGGTGGAGCGCGAATCGAGCAGCACTCCCGCCGGCACCATGACGAAGGAAGCGGTGACGTAGCAAGTCAGCGCCATGCGGCCCAGGGGCTCGAATACCGCGCTCAGTGCCCGCCGCACCGGGGTGCGCCAGAGCAGCGCCAGAAGGCAGACGTAGAGACAAGCCATGAGTCCTCCGGCGACTCCGCCCGCCGTGAAGAACCTGGGATCACCGCCCTCGGCAGCCTGCCAGGGGATCGCGGCCGCGCTGGCGGCTGCGAATACGAGCGTCGCCGCCCCGATCCGACGGTCGGCGTGCTCGAGCCGTGCCGGAAGGCCGTAGGCCTGGGCGGCCGATCCCAGAAGGAACAGCCCGGGCAGTGATAGTGCCCCTCCTCCTGTGAATGCGTAGGCGCCGACCGTTGCCAGCAGACCGAGTACCAGACGCACGGGAGCGCGGGACCTTGAGGGCGAATGGCAGGAGGATGGCTCCCGCAACCGCGTAGTCGCGCAGGATCTCACCGGGATAGAGGATCGAGTGGAGTAGCCCAATCACCAGGAGCGCGGCCAGGCGGCGCAGCAGGATCTTCCAGGCAGGGGCACCCCGGCGGATCGCGGAATCGATGACGAACCCCATGCTCATTCCGAACATGAAGGAGAAGATCGGTACGAAGCGGGTCGCCACCAGGAAGTTCAGGACGTTCTCCGCCAGCGGGACGGCTTGGAAGGGCCGGACCGGGACGTCATGTCCCAGGCACATGAGATCTGCGGCGTTGACGAGGAGAATGCCTGCGACGGCGAAGCCGCGCAAGGAGTCGAGGAAATGGAACCGGTTGCTGGAACTCATGGAGCCGACCGTAGAGCCCGACGACGGTCATCGTGACCGATGGGGGCCAGTTTCCACCCGGGGTTGCAAGGTGTCGGGGCGATTTCCAACTCGGGGACGCGCAACCGGTGCCGGGTTACCCACCCACGCGCACGAGTCCGCTCTCGTAGGCCAGCACGATGAGCTGGGCCCGGTCACGCAGCTCCAGCTTGTGCAGGATCCGGTTGAGGTGGGACTTGATCGTTGATTCGGCCAGGACGAGGTGCTGGGCGATCTCGGTGTTGCTCATGGCGCGTCCGACCAGCGTGACGATCTCCTTCTCCCGATCGGATAGAGCATCGATGGACTCTGTATGCGCGGTGCCGGCACCGGGCTCCGAGGGACCGGCTGGGCCGGCGGTGGAACCAGCGGGGCGAACCACCGCTTCAGCAGCCGGCGCGTGGCCGACGGCGCCACCACCGAGTCTCCTCGAGCCACGGCGCGAATACCGGCCAGGAGCTCGGGCGCCGTCGAGTCCTTGAGCAGGAAGCCCGAGGCCCCGGCCCGCATTGCCGCCACGAGGTAGTCGTCCAGGTCGAAGGTGGTCAGGATGAGCACCTTGAGGTCGGGGTGGCTGCCCAGAACCGCGTGGGTGGCGGAGATTCCGTCCAAGGTGGGCATCCTGATATCCATGAGGACGATGTCGGGCTGAGTGGCCTTGACCATGGGAAGAACACCGACGCCGTCGGAGGCCTCGCCGACCACGCACATGTCCTTCTGAGCATCGAGAATCATGCGGAAGCCGGAACGGACCAGGTCCTGATCGTCCACCAGCGCAATGCGCAGAGTTCGGGTCATATCGGTTCTCCTCCTGGGGTCACGGCTGTCGACTGAGGGGCCTCGGAGGGAATACGGGCGCGCACGATGAATCCTCCCCCGGGGCCCGGGCCCGCCTCCAGGGAACCGCCGACCGCCGCCAGGCGTTGGCGCAGGTTCACCAGTCCCTGGCCACCGCCGGTGTCCGCGGGCGTCTGCTCGGACGACGGGAGGCGACCGCCGGCCCTCGGGGTAAGCGCCTCGGTGTCGTGAGCGCTGGGCTGATCGGCGACAGTCAGAACGACCTCCTTGTGAGCTTCGTCGTGACAGTACTCCAGCCTCACCTCGACCGCCGCCGCCTCGGCGTGCTTGAGCACGTTGGTCAGAGACTCCTGCGTCGTTCGGTACAGGGCGAGCTCCGCCTGTGCGCTGAGCGGACTGCGGCCTCCAGTCTGCTCGCCCTCACTGATCAGCCGGTCGTCCACTGACAGGGTGACCGGCAGCCCGGTCGCACGGACGTCGTCGACGATCCTGGGCAGATCGGCGATCCTCGGGACCGGACGCAACGGCGTCTCGGCGACGGGGGAGGCGGGCCGGGCATCGTTGGGCTCAGCGGCGCTCCGGTGCTCTTGCGATTGCGGGGAAGAGGCCAGAGTGCGGGTCAGACTGCGGGTATCGGCCAGGGCCGAGTGCGCGGTCGCCCGGATCTGCCCGAGCGCCTGAGCCGCCTGCTCCAGTCGCTCGTCGGCGGGGAGGTCGATGTCCTCGGAACCGGCCGCCAGGTAGTGGCCCGCCTCGGCCTGCACGGCGATCAGCGCCAGGGCGTGTCCGACGACGTCGTGAACCTCCCTGGCAATCTCGTTGCGCAGCGCTGCGTCGTGCGCAGCCCGGCGCTGCTCCTCCGCCGTCAGGCGGCTGGCCCGAAGCTGGCGGCGCTGCGTCACGAATCTTCCCAGGCCCCAGGCGATGGCGGCGCTGCACAACTGTGCGAAGGCGGCCTGCGCCATGTCCCGGGCCCAGAGGGAGAGCGGGACGACTCCCAGCTCATCCCGATTCCAGTCCCACGCCCCCAGCGTCGAGCCGACGACAACGGCTATGGCCCACACCGGCGTGAGCCCCCGTTCGCCCCACCGGCCTGCCGCGTACAGGGAAACGACGATCGTCAGATCCGCGGGCAGCGGAGCGTCGGTGACGCCGAGCTGGAGTGCGCACAGCACAAGATGGACGCCGAGGACGGCGTCGGGCTTCTCTCGGCACCACCGCAGCACGATGACTGCCAGCGCGGCGCCAGCCGTGATGCTCCAGGAGCCGTCGGAGCTCTGCCATGTGCCCACGATCGCGAAGAGCGTGAGAACGCCGGCGCCCACGGCTTGCACGCAGCGGGTCACGATGCGTCTGTCCTGCTTTGGGCATGCCCTCACTATGGCAGAGAGCTTCGGGCTGTAACAGCGTTTCGCCGCCGGAGTCAACCCGCAATATCGTCGCGTCATATGTGTCGTAGGGCTGGTGTAGATATGTGGGCGTAGGTCAGACGGACCTACCTCAACGAGGAGACCCTACATGTCAACGATCACCCTTCAGCACCTGCTTGACGCCTGCAGCCCCGGCGGAGCCAGCGTCCTGACCTCGGTCACCCCCTTGGAGCCGGCGGCCGGCCCTCATGCCTCGGTCGCTCCGGCCAAGTATCGTGAAGGAAAAGGGAAAACCGCCAAACCGGTATTCGCCTACGAGCGACGCTTCTGGAACGGGGAAGCCGTCACGGCCGTCGTCATCGATGCCAAGCCGTCCCAGATCAACAGGGTAGAGGCGACCATATCGGCGGCCATCGCGGATGGGGACCCCGTGCTCGCCCGCACTCCACGCATTGAGCTCCACTTCGAGAAGGACGGCAAGGAGATCGTCTACAGCGACCTCGACCTGCCACACCGGGCCTTCGACGGGCAGATCCGAGCCGGCACCATCAACGGAGAACCGGCAACCGAGGCGCAAGAGTACCAAGATCTGCGGGACGCCACTGTGAACCATGCGCGCCCGCTGCTGGAGTGCAGCCCCATAACGCTCCTCTTTGGTGGATGGGACGCCACGCGTAAGAAAAATGCAGGTCGTTATCGCAGTCTCCTCGTCGGAGAGATTATTGGGATTCTTGCCGACCAGGACGGGGATCCGGAGGTCAACCAGTCCAAGCGTGGAGGAACCCGGATCGATCCCCTGGGTGCAAGGATTCAGCTGGACCGGGCGGGCCGCAAAGCAATTGCAGATGCACAGAAGAAAGAATTGTCCAAAAAGACGTATGATAATTCTGTTGGTAACGATGAGAAGAAAGGGTTGGCTCGACTTGGCATTGGGGCTATCCCGCCGTCATTGGAGCAGCTCGGTGGCGTCACCTGCCAGGCGATCATCCGTTCCCACGTGCTGAGCTTTGCTGCGCTTCGCGCCCTGCGCTTCGACTCTCCAACGCCGGAGGGAGACATCGCCTGTCGAGCGCTGCTGGCCGCACTCGCTCTCAACGGCCTGGCACGTTCCGACGCCGAGCTCCTCCTACGGGCCAACTGCGACCTGGTGGAGGCCGGCCCCGCAGTCGTCACACTGGACAAGCGATACGGGCAGAAGGAGAGCTTCGAGCCGCTGAGCATCGACCAGGCTCAGGAGCTGCTGAGTGCCGCTATCGACTATGCGATTCAGGCGGCAAACCTGACCTGGGATGGTTCGGTCCTCGTCGTTGACGGCAATCCGGAGATTCTGAACGCTGCGACTGACGATGCGCAGGACGACTGATGGCTCCTGTCAGTATTACCGCGCACTTTCCCCTCGGCGTCTACCACGGGCATGCGGCGGACGGCAGGTCTGAGCCTTTTCCCTCGCCGGCTCGGTTGTTGTCGGCCTTGGTGAACGCTGCCCATATCGGAACCACGGCTCCAGGTGATGGCACGGCAAAACCCCAGTACGCAGCGGCGCTTACGTGGCTGGAAGAGCATCTGCCGAACGGGATCTGCCTGCCTACCACGATGAACGTCACAATAGAGGCAAGCCGAATTTTTATGCACCGCAGAAATGGGTCTATCGAGAACAACAAGTACAAGACTGAGGCGAGGACCGTATCGGATGGTTATGCAATTGACGGAGTGATCGGCTGGGTGTGGGATGACATGCCAGACGATGTCCGTAACGCTGTCGCTCGACTATGCGAGGATGTGCCGTGCCTTGGGGAGATGGACAGCCCTGTGGTCATGAGCACCGAGAAGGTGGAGGTGAACTGGCGGCTCGATCCTGCCGCAACCGCCTTCACTCCTGGGGGTCTGCGCGTGCAGGTTCCCTCGTCCGGGCGAATCAACGCGCTCCGCGAGTTGCATTCTCAGTCTCACCCTCATGAAGACTCAAGCGACTCTGACAGGGAGTTCCTAACCTCTGGAGGATTCTTGCGGGACGTCAGGTATGTGTCGGTGGAACCGGTGAAGCATAACGGCGGCGATCATTCACCCTGGCGTGACGTCCTGATCTTCTTAGCCGACGACGGTGCCGGGCGGAAAATCTCTCCAGAACGCCGCGTGAGTTGGTGTGTTGCTTTTCATAAGGCACTCATAAAGCGCATTGGTAATGGGGCTCCTCCAATCGTCACAGGCTGCTACCAGCAAAATATGACAAAACCCGCCAACCGCCTGGCTATCCAGTACGTTCCCGCATCTGTGCTCTCTCAGTCGACGGTCAAATCGGTCTCTGGTGCCCCAGGTGCCTTCCTCATCATGCTGCCCTCCGACGTCAACGACGACGAGGCAGTCGTCCTGAGAGCCCTGGCGGGGATGACTCAGTTGAACCACCGCCGAGATGAGGCGCCGGCGAGGTTGCGTCCGGTGGGAGAGGTTTTTGACGCACAGTGCTTTTGGCGCCCACCTGCTCAGGGAACGCGGCGTCTGTGGTCCCCGACGCCGGTGGCCGTGCCGGAGGTGGCCCGCCAGCGAGGGGACTGGACCTTCGAGGACGCGATCCTCCTTTCTTTAGGATTCGTCTGGCGCGATCGCCTCGATGCCGTGCCCAAAAGGTATCCAGGGCTACCGCTCGCTGGTGGCCCAGGTACGCGAACGTGGAGCAGGAGTGATGTGGCACCATCGCATCACGAGGAACCCGAGCTTCTACGCCCACAAGATGCCGCAGGGCGTCACCACTCAGCCCTACACGGCGCTCGTCAGTGCGGGAGACCTCTTGGGGGATACGGGGCTGGCCGCCGTCGGCCAGAGCCGTCACCTGGGCGGAGGTCTGTTGGTACCGGCTGATCTTCCCATCGAACTGGCGCAGAACGTGTTGGGGAGGCGGCCGTGATCACCATCGAGGACTTCGGAGACTTCTTCGAGGCGGTTCACGGAGTTGGGAAGCGGCCTTTTGCCTGGCAGGAGGATCTGCTGAGGCACGTGGTGAATACCGGGACCTGGCCCGAGCAGATCATCGCGCCGACGGGTGCCGGCAAGTCATCGGTCGTGGAGATACACGTCTTCGCCATGGCTCTGTTCGCGGTCGGTGCCGCTGAGCGCCTGCCCCGAAGGCTGGCCGTGGTGGTCAACCGCAGGGCGCTGACCGACTCCCACGCCGCACGCGCGGCAAGGATTCGTTGCCTCCTGGAGGAGGCGTCCGCGGATGACTCGATCCTCAGTCGTGTGCGCGACGCCCTGGTCGGACTGCGTGTGTGCGAGGCCGAGGACCGCGCACCGCTGGTCACTACTACGATGCGGGGAGCGGCGGCCACGGACCGGGCCTGGCTCAATGCCCCGGAGGCCTGCGCGGTGCTGTGCATGACACCGGCCATGTGGGCGTCGAGCCTGCTGTTCCGCTCCTACGGAGCCTCCCGGCTGGCGCGCCCTCGGCTGGCGGGGATGCTGGCCCTCGACGCTGCTGTGGTGGTTGATGAGGCCCACCTGAGCCGCCAGATCCTCGTGACTGCCCGGAGGGTGGGGCAGCTGTGCGCTTCGAGCGCGCAGCGGCTCGGAATCCCGGCGCTCCAGACCGTGGAGATGACGGCCACGCCCTCGGGTGACGCGACGGACATCATCGGCGTCACAACGGAGTCGCTGGCTCATGACGTCCGGTTGGCCGCTCGGGTACGGGCACCCAAGTCGGCTCGGTACGTGGAGACGACCGCGTGGCCCGTCAACGGGAAGATGACGAAGGCCTATCGCGATGAGCTTGTCTCGCAGGTGCTCACCGCGGTTGAGGATGCGCGCGAGCTCCTCCCCGAGGCCCCTCGGACGGTGGGGTGTGTCCTCAACCGTGTGGACAGCGCGGTTCAGGTGGAGAAGGCTCTCGGCAAGGAGGGACTGAACTGCCGGCTGCGGGTGGGGCGCATGCGCCCCTGGGACCTGGAACGCATGAGGCAAGACGAGCCTGGACTCTTCGACGTCTCAGGACAACCGGGCATCGACGTTCTCGTGGCGACTCAGACCATCGAGGTCGGGGTCGACCTGGACCTGGTTCATATGGTGACCGAGCTCGCCTCCGCTAGTGCCCTGGCTCAGCGTACCGGCCGGGTCAACCGGCAGGGGCGGCGTGACCGCGCGTGGTTCACCGTCGTCGGCCCTCCGAGGGAAGCACCGTTGAGCAAGGACGTACTACCGTACCGGAAGGAAGACCTGCTTGCTGCTCGCACATGGATTCTGAACCGTGCCGAAGACGGTGACCTGTCTCCTCTGACGGTCAGCGAGAAGCCGAAGGCACCGCCTGCGGAGTCTTCGCGCCGCCTGCTGTACCAGCGGCCTGAGCCCTGGGATGCGGCCCTGTGGTCGAAGACGTCGATGAGGCTCGTCGTCGAACCGGAGCTCGATCTGTGGATCCGTGATGACCTCGACCCTGAGTCCGGAACTGTGGGGCTTGTCCTGAGGCACCTGAAGGACCTGCCCGATGCGACGGCGTGCGAGACTCTGCTGACTGAGGTTCCTCCGCAGGATCGTGAGGTTTACCCCATGACTCTGGCCACCGCACGGAAGGTGGTGCAGCGCCTGATAGAGAAGACGGATCATCCTTTGGAACGGTCGGTGTTGTGGCGAGACGGGGCGATCCTGCCCCAGTGGCAGACGATGGTCCTCGAGGATGAAGGCGGAGACAAGAACGCGTCTCGTGTGCTTCGCCCCGGCGACATCATCATCCTGGATGCCTCCGTGCCGCTTCTGGCCTCCGGCGTCGTCACAGAGGATGGTGAGGATCTGGGGGAGCCGGTGCCCTACCGGGAATTTGACGGGGTGGCCGACGTCGTGACCGATCCTGATGAGCTGCGCCGGCTGGCGGATCTGGAACCGGACGAGATCGGTGGCATGTTTCCGGGGGAAACAGTGGTGTGGCCTCCGGGGTGGTGTGAGGAGGACGAGCCCGCATGGATGGTGCGGCGCAGCAGTGTGACACCGGACGACGAGTCCGACGACCGTTCCACCTGGTCCGTGAGCCACCGGGTACTCCTTGCGGACCACAACGCGGCGGTCGCCGCCCGTGTGGAGGCGTTGGCCGACGGCATCGGTATTGAGCCGATGCCTGCGACGGCCCTGAGAGAGGCCGGCACCTGGCACGACGTCGGGAAGAACGATGCCCGTTTCCAGCGGCTTCTGTGGCGGGGTGACCCCGGCGGCAAGGAGGTGCTTGCCAAGAGCGGGGGCCGCAGTGCATCGCTGGGGGCCGTGCGACGCGCATGGGCCGATGCTGGGCTCCCTGCGGGGTGGCGCCACGAGCTGGTCTCCGCAGCCGCTTACTGGGAGCAGGCTGAGCCCGACGGCGTCGAGCGAGAGCTCCGGGACCTGGTCGCCAGGCTGGTGGGGACCAGTCATGGTCGTGGCAGGCCCCTGTTCGACCACGACCCGACCACTGCGGGCCCAGACCATGCCGATGCCTTGGAGGAGCTGGTGGGTGAAGGCGAGTGGGAGTCACTGATCGCCCGCACCGATAGGCAGTGGGGTCATTGGGGGACCGCCTATCTCGAGGCGCTGCTGCGTGCCGCGGACTGCACGATCTCCATGGAAGGGAAGTGATGGGGATGATCCTTGGTGGAGAAATCACCAGCGCGCTGACAACCTTCGCGGGACTTGGGCTGGCGCTCATCCTGGAAGGCGACGGAGCCGAGCACGTCCGGCTCGGCTGGACCGACGCCGCCGAGCCCCGGATGATTGTCACCGCGGACGGCTACGACGATGCGGACATCGCGGTTGCTGTTCATGAGCACGCCGTGGCGTCTGTGGCTCCAGGAAGTTGGGTGCAAGCTGACTTGGAAAGCGAACCGTGGGTCGACAAGAAAGGTAGGTGGGTGGCCGCTGTTATGAGTCCTCGGATTTCCAGGCCTGATCAAGGAAAAGAGTGTAAGTGGGGGTATCTTCAAAGGCGTCGTCATTTTGTGATTGATCGGTGTCGGGAGGATGGTTCCAAATGGGGTGATCTGGAACTTATGGGTGGGCTTGGTGAGCCTTCCTACTGGTGGAGTAAGGTTGATGGTGGAGCCAGTAGATGGGAAATGAAAACTCGACAGAATTATCAGAACTTTGTTCATGATCGACTGCGAGGCTTGGCTGAGATCGTCGCAACTCGAGATGGGGAGAGTGTTAGGTCTGGGTTAGTTGGTGAAGCGGTAATAGATGAAGCATACGCGAAGGAGTCGTCAGAAAAATCGAGGACGGCTACTGGGCTGACCTCGCCTCGGTTCACCGACAGCGCCCTCGCCTGGTGCGCTCTGTGGGGGCTCTCGTCGTTCCCTGTCATCCACCGGCTTACGGGGGCCTCCGTCACTGCCGGGGCAGTGCCGATTGGCGAGTTCACTCCGACGCACCTGGTGCTGCCGGTCCTCGTGGGGCCTCATTCCTTTGGGCAGGTGGCGGGCGATGGTGGTCTCCGAGCAGGTTATCCAGGCTATGGAGAAAGCGGAGTCGGCTGTTGCCGCGAGGCCGGCGCGCGCATGGCTTGTAGCGCACGGTGCCCGAGCGATCCTGACGTTCCGCGTCAACGTCAGTGACAACGACAAAGCCCCGGAGCGTTCGCTGGGTGTGGGGAGGCTGGAGGTGCTGACCTGAACAAGGAACCGGCCGTCCTTGAGTCGGAGCGCCAGGGCGACTGGCAGTCATGCATGATGGGCGCCAGCACGGTTGTCTGTGTGGGCGCCCACCAATGGATGAATTCTTCACTGCTCCGACCTATGTCCTGAAGGTTCCTCAGGGCGTGCTCAGGTGGCGGAGCTGATATATCGCCACCGTTTTATCTGTCAAAGGAGACAGAACATGGACACTGGCATGGTTGCGGACCCGATTCCGATCAGTCTCGTGGTGCACACCATCTACTGCCCGAGGAGAGCCTGGCTCGAATCGGTGGGGGAGAAGACGGACACCGTGCAGATGCAAGCCGGAGTGAACGCTCACCGGCGCGTCGACAATGCCGCGGAGAGCAGGGCGAGTGAGTATCGGGCGGTGAACGTGCGATCAGAGCGCCTCGGGCTGTCCGGGCGCTGCGACGTCATTGAGGGCACAGATGATGGCCCGCTGACCGTCGTGGAGTACAAGGCCACTCCCGTACGGCGTCGCCCCGAAGTCACCTACGCCAACCGGCTCCAGCTTGCGCTCCAGACCTCTGTCTCAAGGAGATGGGGCGAGAAGTCCAAGGGACAGAGGTCTACTTCACCGGACACCGCCGGCGAGTCGAGGTCGACCTGACCGATGCCGACTTCGCCCGGGCCGAGGAAGCGGTCGCACATACGCGCCGTCTGATTGGGGCGTCCCGGGCGCCTGAGCCGCCTGACGATGACAGTCGCTGCCAGTGGTGCTCCCACGTTTCGGTGTGCTTGCCTTCTGAGCATCGGTATGAGAACGCCCGGCGGCGGGTTGTCGCCTCCGCACCCGACGCCCAGATCCTCCACGCGGCCACCGCCGGGGCGAGAGTGTCCCTCAGTAGTGGACGAGTTGAGGTCACCAAGGCTGGAGAGCGCCTTCTCGGTGTGCCGATTGAACGGGTGCTCGGTCTGGTGGTCCATGGGAATGTCGACGTCTCCTCTGCTTTGCTGCGTGAGTTGAGCTGGCGCGACCGGTGTGTGGTGTGGTGCTCATGGTCCGGTCGAGTGATCGGCTGGTCGCAGGGCGCGGACTCTCCCAATGGACTTCAGCGGGTGCGCCAGCATGTTGCCAGCGCCGAGGGGAGGCTGGACATCGCCCAGCAGATGGTCTCAGCAAAGATCGCGAACCAGGCGACGCTGCTCCGGCGCAACGGTGAGGCCGCTGATGCAGTGGAGCGGATGCGTCGCCTGCAACGTGACGCCGTCTCGGCGCAGTCGCTGGCGGACCTGCTTGGAGTGGAGGGGGAGGCTGCCGGGCTCTACTTCGATTCCTTCCCGACGATGCTTACCGGAAATACTGCGGCCTTTGCGGCTACCAGGTGGAGAGGAAGACGGCGCCGACCGGCACCCGACCCCGCCAATGCGGCCCTGGACTACACCTACGCCCTGCTCCTAGGAGACTGTATTCGCTCGCTGGTGGCCTGCGGCCTCGACCCCCACGCAGGCTTCCTTCACTCCAGCTCGCGTAACAAGCCCGCCCTGGCGCTTGACCTCATGGAGGAGTTCAGGGCGCCGGTGGCCGATTCTGTCGTCGTGCGTGCCTTTCGCAACGGTGAGCTGACCGAGCGGGACTTCACGGGGGGAGGTGGGGAGTTGCCGGATGACGGACCGTGGGCGTAAGCAGCTGATCTCCGGGTTCGAGCGCCGCATTGAGACCTCCTTCCGGCACCTGGTGTTCGGCTACGACGTCACCTGGCGGCGAGCCATTGAGGTCCAGGCGCGACTCGTGCTCGGCACCATCGACGGGACTCAAGCGGCTTACAAGGGAGTGACGGTGCGCTGATGCGTGATGATGTCAGACGTGTGCTCGTGGCCTACGACGTCCCGTCCGACCGGCGCCGAACGCGGGTGGCGAAGACTCTGTTGAAGTACGGGGACCGCATCCAGTACTCCGTGTTCGTCGTGGATGCGGCGCCGGCCAAGCTCCTGCGGATGCGGGGCGAGCTGGAAGGAGTCATCAAGACGGACGAGGACTCCGTGCTCCTGTGCGACGTCGGCCTGCTGTCCTCAGTCGATGAACAACGATTCTCCTATGTCGGCCTGACCAGGACGATCACGCCAGCGGGGCCGCTTATCGCCTGATGCGAGCGCTCCGGTGCTCGAGGATCCCCGGGCAGTGCTCGCAGCGGTAGAACGTTGAAACGGCGCGGAATCTGTGAGGTTGGGTGAGGAGTGGTGTGGCCGAGCGGGAGTCCGAGCGCGGAGCGCTCGCGAAGTCTCCTCAGATGTGCGTGGTGGCGGGCTATACTGAGCGGGCTGTCGCAGTTCCTTCGGGAACTGCACTTCATTGAGGCTGCGTCAAGGCGCTCGCGGCCGTGACGGATGGCTGTCGCAGTTCCTTCGGAACTGCACTTCATTGAGGCACGCAGTCAGGAGACCTGAAATGACCACAGCCAACGTCGCAGTTCCTTCGGGAACTGCACTTCATTGAGGCACCGCTGCAACCCTCGGCTGGTCATCCCGCCGCATCGTCGCAGTTCCTTCGGGAACTGCACTTCATTGAGGCGAGGATGTCGCGTGGATGAGGTTCTGTCGTTCTCGTCGCAGTTCCTTCGGGAACTGCACTTCATTGAGGCCTATTCCAAACCACCATAGGAACCACCAGACCCAACGTCGCAGTTCCTTCGGGAACTGCACTTCATTGAGGCATGACGCCCTCAGCGAGCCGGGGGGAGTCCCAGCGTCGCAGTTCCTTCGGGAACTGCACTCATTGAGGCGTTCCCGGCATGGCTCCTTGGGGGGACCTGAATGTGTCGCAGTTCCTTCGGGAACTGCACTTCATTGAGGCGACGTGCAGCGCGCCTGGTACCGGCGCATCTGGCGGTCGCAGTTCCTTCGGGAACTGCACTTCATTGAGGCCCGTTGTTAGGGATTCTTGACCCCCGCACGCGCGGTCGCAGTTCCTTCGGGAACTGCGCTTCATTGAGGCAGGTGGGGATCGATATGTCTATTGCGGCTATTGATCCCCACCTACTGCTCTTTGTGCGTCACCTTCCAGGCACGCCTGGCCCCCTCCAGGGCGGCGGGCAGGGCGGCGAGCAGGCGCTCGACGTCGTCGGGGCTCGTCTCCCGGCCCAGGGAGCAGCGCAGCGTGGAGCGGGCCGGCCCCTCCTCAAAGCCCGTCGCCAAGAGCACATGACTGGGCTGGGTGACCCCGGCGTGGCAGGCCGACCCCGCCGACGCATCAATCCCCGCCAGGTCCAGGGCCATGAGCAGCGCCTCGGCGTCGGCCTCCTCGAACCACAGGTGCGCCGTCGAGGCCACATGATCGGCGCCCTCCGGCAACGTGGCGTGAACACCCGCAAGCGCGCCGGCACCCTCCAGGATCCGACGCCGCAGCGCCGCCAGCCGGGCCTCCTGCTCCTCCCGCTCGGCGACCGCCAGCTCCACCGCCAGGGCCAGCGCCCGGGCCGCCACCACGTCCTGAGTGCCCGAGCGGAGCCCCCGCTCCTGACGGCCCCCGCCCGTGGCCGGCGTCAACGCCATGTCGCGGCGAACCACCAGGGCCCCCACGCCCACCGGTGCCCCCAGCTTGTGGCCGCTCAGGCTCATCGCATCCAGGCCCCAGCCATGGAAGTCCACCGGAACCTTCCCCAGCGCCGCAACCACGTCGGAGTGGACGGGCACGTACCCGCTCTCGCTGGGACGCCTGCCGCCGCTGGCCTCCCGCACGCGCGCCACCAGCGCCGCCATGTCCCTGCACCACGCCGGTCTCATTGTTCGCCGTCATCACTGACACCAGGGACGCGGGGAGTGGCCGGTGCTGCCCGCCGGCACCAGCGCCCGATCCACCGAGTCGAGCTCGACCCGCCCGCGTCGTCAACCTCCAGCAGGTTCAGCCCCGCCCCAGCTGGTCCACAGCGGTGCGCGCGAGTCCAGAACCGCCGGGTGCTCAATCGGAGAGACGACCAGCCTCCCGCCCGGAACCGCTCGCGCACGCCCCGAGACCACCAGGGCATCGGCTTCGGTCCCACCGGAGGTCAGCAGCACCTCATGCGCGTCCACCCCCAGGGCACTGGCCAGGCGGGCACGCGCCTGCGCCAGCAGCGCCCCCACCCGCCGGCCCGCAGTGTGCTGCGCACTCGGATTCGCCCAGCCCCCGAGCCCACTGGCCAGGTCCTCGGCGACCTGCTGGGCGACCTCGGGGCGGACCGGGGCCGAGGCGGCATGATCGAGATAGGTGCGCACGCCCCCAGCCCTAGACGGCAGCCGCCGAGTCCCATATTCATCTCCTATCGGTATGGGCGCGCCCATGTGCGCCTCGAAGCAGGGGTGGGAGAGTGAACCCATGCGCACCGACCAGCTCGCCCTGTCCCGCTCCGCCACCGACCGCGACGCCGAGCGACGCAGCGAGCCCGGGCTGCTGGAGCGCCTCGCCGCCGACCCCGACACCCGCCTGCTGCTCGTCGATGCCCGCGGCCGCGTCGCCCTGACCGGCCCCGCCATCCACCCCGACCTGCCCGACGACGGCCTCACCCCACCCAGCCTCATCGGCAGCCCCGGCGCCACCGCCTGGGAGGGCCCCCGGCACCCGCAGCGGCTGGGGCCTGCCCTGACCTGCGCGTCGGCTACCTCGGAGCCTCCGCCCCACTCGCTGCCCCGACCTGACCGTCCTCTACATGGGCCGCAGAGCTCGCCGACGACGCAGCCTCGGCCCCGCCTGGATCGCCGTCGTCGTGCCCCCAGGCCCTCGAGGTCCCCGACGCCCCCGAGCCGCCCGCTACCGGCTCCGACGCCGAGGGCACCGCCGTCGATCACCCTGACCTGCGCCGCTTGCTGGAGCGCTACCCGCTCTCCGCCCTGCGAGCCATGGGCGCTCAGATGACGGCCCGCGACGCCGGCCTCGCCACCACGGCCACCGCCCTGGCCGCCTGGCACGCCCGCTCCGCCTACCGCCCGGGCTGCGGTGGACGCACCGAGATCATTGAGGCCGGCTGGGCCCGGCGCTGCTCCGACTGCGCCACTGTCCACTTCCCGCGCACCGACCCGGCCGTCATCATGGCGGTCACCGATACCTCCGACCGCCTCCTCCTCGTGCGCGGCGCCGCCTGGGCTCCCGGCGCTACTCGGTCGTGGCCGGCTTCGTCGAGGCCGGCGAGTCCGTGGAGGCGGCCGTGGCCCAGGGAGGTATGGGAAGAGGCCGGGCTGCGCGTGGCCGACGTCGAGTACGTCGCCTCCCAGCCTGGCCCTTCCCGCGCTCCCTCATGCTCGGCTGCCGCGCCCTGCCTGGCCCCCGGCGAGGACCGGCCCTCGACCCGATGGCCAGGAGGTCGTCGAGGCCCGTCTGGTCTCCCGTGACGAGCTCACCGCGGCCGCCGACGACGGCAGCATCCTCCTGCCCGGCCCCACCTCTATCGCCCGACTCCTCATCGAGGACTGGTACGGCGGTCCCATCGTCAGCTGACGCACCCCGCCCGGGTCAAGGGGCCGTCGATTCCCTGTCGCCTCCGCGTGGCAGGCTGGTGCCGATGAGCCCGACCACCCCCACCCCGCCCCCCTCGACGCATCCAGGCTCCTGGGGCCCTCGACCCCGACCAGCGCGAGGTCGCCGAGCACCTCGAAGGCCCCTGTGTGTCCTGGCTGGCGCAGGCACCGGCAAGACCCGGGCCATCACCTACCGCATCGCCCACGGCGTGCCACCGGCGCCTATCAGGCCACCCAGGTCCTGGCCGTCACCTTCACCGCCCGCGCCGCCGGCGAGATGCGCTCGCGCCTGGCCGACCTCGGCGTCCCCGGCGTCCAGGCCCGTACCTTCCACGCCGCCGCCCTGCGTCAGCTCACCTACTTCTGGCCCACCGCCATCGGCGGGCGCCGCCCCTGATATCCAGGCCCATAAGGCGCCCTGGTCGGCGCCGCCGCCCGTCGCCTGGGCCTGCCCACCGACCGGGCCACCGTGCGGGACCTGGGCCGCCGAGGTCGAGTGGGCCAAGGTCACCATGACCCTGCCCGAGGACTACGCCCAGGCCGCCGTCGTCGCCGGTCGCACCGGCGTGCCGGGCAGGAGGCGGCCACGGTCGCCCAGGTCCCTGTCCTCTACGAGGAGGCCAGAGCGAGCGCGGCGTCATCGACTTCGAGGACGTGCTCCTGCTGACCATCGGGATCCTCCTGACCGCGAGGACGTCGCCGCCCAGGTGCGCGGCCAGTACAAAGCACTTCGTCGTCGATGAGTACCAGGACGTCTCCCCGCTCCAGCAGCGCCTGTTGGACCTGTGGCTGGGACGGCGCCGCCAGCTCTGCGTCGTGGGGGACGTCTCAGACCATCTATTCCTTCACCGGCGCCACGCCCGCCTTCCTCACCGGTTTCGCCACCCGCTACGAGGGGGCGCGCACCGTGCGCCTGAGCCGCGACTCACCGCTCCACCCGCAGGTCGTCTCCCTGGCCAACCGGGTCCTGTCCCGCTCGCGGCGTGGGGGCGGCGGTCTGCATCTCGCCCGCCGGCGCCGTCGAGCTGGTCGCCCAGCGGCCCAGCGGCCCAGCCGTGCGTTTCGAGACCCTACGACGACGACATCGCCGAGGCCGAGGGCGCCGTCGCCCAGGTGCGCCGGCTGCAGGCCGCCGGGGTCCCCTGAGCGAGATCGCGATCCTGTACCGCACCAGCTCCCAGTCCGAGGTCTTCGAACAGGCCCTGGCCGGAGCCCAGATCGGCTACCTCGTGCGTGGCGGCGAGCGCTTCTTCGAGCGCGAGGAGGTCAAACGCGCCATGGCCGTCGTCCTCGGGGCCGCCCGCACCGAGAAGGCTACCCTGACCGGAGACCTCGGCCAGGACGCGCGCACCGTCCTGGCCCGTGAGGGCTGGAGCGAGGAGCCGCCCGCACCGCGTGGAGCCGTGCGCGAGCGGTGGGACGCCCTCAACGCCCTAGTGGCCCTGGCCGATGAGATGGCCCAGACCCGCGGCGCCGACCTCGACGCCTTCCACACCGAGCTGCGTGAGCGCGCCGACGCCCAGAACGCCCCCACCGTCGAGGGCGTCACCCTATCCTCCCTGCACGCCGCCAAGGGCCTGGAGTGGGACGCCGTCATCCTCGCAGGCGTCTGCGAGGGGCTGCTGCCGATCTCCCTGGCCGAGGGGCAGGCCGCCATCGAGGAGGAGCGGCGCCTGCTCTATGTGGGCGTCACCCGCGCGAGAGAGCACCTCATCATCTCCTACGCCCGCGCCCGCAACGCCGGTGGACGGGCCGCCCGCAAGCCCTCCCGCTTCCTGGACGGCCTGTGGCCCACCGGCGACGGTCCCAAGGACGCCTCCCGGCGCCAGGGCCGCCAAAGCGCCGAGGAACGCTCCCGGCAGTCCGCCGCCGACTTCGAGGCCAACAACGACCCCCGCACCATCGCCCTGTTCGAGGAGCTGCGGGCCTGGCGCTCCCAGGTCGCCAAGGAGAGGGCAAGCCCGCTCACGGTCTTCGCCGACGCCACCCCTGCGGGACATCGCCGTCGTCAAACCCACCAGCCTGCCCCAGCTCTCCCTCATCCGCGGCGTGGGCGCCACCAAGCTCCAGGACTATGGCGGGCCGGTCCTGGCCCTCCTGCGCGACTTCGAGGCGGGGGACTGAGCGGCCACCAGGGGCGTTGCTGCCCGACGGCGCTCACAGCTGCGAGCACAGGCACTCGGGGTGACGATCCCAGGTCCTGTGCCGCCCCCGGGGCTCCCGGCCGGTGACCTCCACCGAGTGCGTGGACCACCACGCGGCCGAGTCCTCGCTCGCCTCCCCGCTTGGTTCAGCCTCGTCCCCGGCGCCGTCGGCCCCGGATGCCCGGCCCACCAGCGTGTCGATGACGGCCCGAGCCGTTGACGCCGCGGCCTCGTGCAGGACCAGGTGCTCGACCTCGGGCATCGGCAGGGTGCGCATCTGCGTGGCCAGCGCCGGCCAGCATGGGTCGGCGTCCCTCTCCCACAGGGCCAGGCAGGTCGAGCACGGGCCCTGAGCGTTGAGTACTGGACCGATGCGCACCCCCGCCTCGCCGACGACGACAGGCAGGTGCACCACGTCCTCTTGAGCGAGCCGGCGCGCGAGCAGCGGCTCGACCACGTGCGCGTCCACCGTCACCATGACATCAGGACGGGTGCGCAACGGCGCCCGCGTCCTCAGGGGCCGGGAACCGCGCCGACAGCAGCGGAGCCAGGCCCCCGTCCTGCGGAGACCGGGTGGACAGGATCGTGCCCACCCCCGCCTCCGCCAGCCACAGAGCAGCCTCCTGAGCCAGGGCGTTCACGCCGTGAACAGCCAGGACGGCCTGGGACAGGACCGCGCCACGGCCCTGGCGTCAGCTCCCAGCCGGTCCCAGTAGACGCCGTCGGCCCCACCGAGCTCGCTGGTCGCCGAGGCCACCAGCACCCCCTGACGCTCCAGGTCCGCGACAATCTGCCGCGCCCGCGTCACCGGCACCCGGCTGCGCCGGGCAGCCCGGTAGACCCCTGCGCTCTCCAGGTTCCGCGCGAACTCATCGAGCAGGCGCTGCTCGGCCAGGCTCAGGTCACTGACAATGGTGCGGCGCTCGGGACTCGTCCCGATCTGGCTGACGCCCTGCTGGCGCCACAGGATGGCGCACCCGCCTCGTACACGCATCGTGCCTCCTCAGGTCTCCTGGAACCCGAAGGGGCGCCGGAGCTCGAGGTCCTGACGAACGCGTCAGGACATGGAGCGACAGTGGCACGGGTTGGAGCCGAGTCGCCAGAGGCAGTTGCTGGCCTGTGGATAACTGTCCTCGGCGGGGTGCCGGGGCAGTGGGAGTCACTTGGCCGAGCAGGTGGCCAGGCCGGAGGTGTCACCCGACGCGATCGCCTGAGTGGCGGTGACGGCCTCGTGCAGGGTGCTCACGGCGAAGACCTGCATGCCCTTGGGCTCATGACCTTGACCTCCTCGCAGTTGCTCGTCGGGGGCGAGGAAGAACGTGGAGCCCGCCTCTTTGGCACCCGCCATCTTCTGCTGGATCCCGCCGATGGGGCCGACCTGCCCGGTCATGTCGATCGTCCCGGTCCCGGAGATGTCCTTGCCTCCGGTCAGGGCCCCCGGGGTGATCTCGTCAACGACCCCCAGCGCGAACATCATGCCGGCACTGGGGCCGCCGACGTCGGACAGGCTGAAGGTGGCCTCCACCTGACTGTCCACCGAGATCCTCAGGCTCAGCCCCAGCAGGGAACCGGTCGTCCCCTCCTGCGGGGCGATCGTGGTGAGCGCGGCGCTCGCCTGCTGCTCGCCGCGGCGCACCCCGAGTGTCACCCTGAGTGCCTTCGGCAATGGTGGTCGCGAGCCTCGCAGCTGGGAGAAGGAGGTGATGGTTGTCGTCTGGCCGCCCTCAGGAGTGATGGTCTCCAGGACGTCCCCGGCCCTGGATCTCCGTCGAGGTCTGCTGCTCGGTCACCTCAGTGACGGTCAGGTGCATGGCGCCGGCCTTACCGGTCTCCACGAGGCGGCGATGACGGCGGAGTCCTGCGAGGTCGTCATCTGGGCCTTACCGGTCTCCTCGACCCGCTCGGCACTCTGATCCTGCGGGGCACACCTGGTTGCGGTCCACGATCCGCTTGTCCGCCGAGAACCAGGCGGTGATGAGGTCGGCAGTGGTCACCGGGTAGCCGGGGCAGCCCGACACCGAGACTGTCGTCATGCGCAGGGCGCCCCTCGGTCGGGTAGGTCTCAGTTCCCGAGACCTTCAAGACGTCCTGGCTCGACGACGAACCGTTGTCCAGCACGTTCCAGGTCGGGCCGGGGGCCTCGATGACCACGTTGATCGGCACCGTGAAGACGGCGACGATGAGGGCCACCACCACCAGGACCGCCCGACCGTCACGGGAGCGTCGCAGCCTGCGTCGACGCCGGTCCTGCGGGGAGGGCTGCGGAGCCGGGGGCCTGGCGTGCCCGGCCTGGTCGAGCGGGTTGCCCTCATGCTCCCGCATCGGCTGGGTGGTGTCTGGGGAGGCCGAGTCCGCAGCGTCGGCGGCGTCGTGCTGGTCTGGGTGCGTCACGCGCTCATCATGCGACATCATCCTGGGGAAGACGGACACATACCGACACGAACCCGGCACGAACCTGGTACGAACCCGGCCCAGGGCCGCTACGGAGAAGCCCTGAGCCTCTCCGGGGCGGTGCGGGCACGCCGTCGGCGAACGGAACATAGCCCCGGCACAGGAATGGGTGCGACCATAAGGCCGTTAGTGACAGTGTCCAGGCGCCCCAGACGGCCCGGACGATGCCCAAGGACGACCCGGCGAGAGGAAACCCCTGTGAGCGAGGATGCCTTCGACGAGCTCGAGAAGATGCTCGCATCTCTGTTCGGCGAGCAGATGGCCTCCGACGCCGTCGGTGCCCTGCGCTCATCCGGGGTGGATCCCAGTTCCATCGCCCAGATGCCGGGGGTGGGGACATCTCCCAGCTCAGTCCCGCCCAGCTGCTGGCGATGCGCGCCCAGTTCCAGCAGATGTTCTCCGCCTCCACCACCGAGCCGGTCAACTGGCAGATGGGGCAGGAGCTGGCCTTTCAGCAGGCGCGCGGCGACGGCGACCCCACGGTGACCGCCGCGGTCGCCGAGTCCACGCGCCAGGCCCTTCAGGTGGCCGACCTGTGGCTCGACACCGCCACTGAATTCATGCCCGCCCCCGGGCAGCGGGAGGCCTGGAGCCGTGGCACCTGGGTCGAGCGCACGCTGCCGGTGTGGAAGGACGTGTGCGCCCCTGGTGGCCGAGGCCGTCACCGCAGCCCTGGCTCGCACCCTGGAGAAGCAGATTCAGGACATGCCGGCTGAGATGGGGCAGGCCGCCCAGCAGATGGGGGCACTCGGGTCCATCATGCGCACCATGGCCGGCACGGCCTTCGGCCTCCAGATCGGCCAGGCCATCGGTGAGCTCGCCAAAGAGGCGCTGGGGGCCACCGACACCGGCCTGCCCCTGACCCGCGAGCCCGGCACGGCACTGGTTCCCGCCAACGTGGCCGCCTTCGCCGAGGGGCTGGAGGTCGATGAGGACGAGGCCCGCATGTTCCTGGCCGTGCGGGAGGCCGCCACCGCCCGCCTCTACGCCCACGTGCCGTGGCTGCGCGGGCAGGTGCTTCAGGCAGTGCTCGCCTACGCCCGCGAGATCCGCATCGACACCGAGACCCTGGAGTCCGCTGTGGCCCAGGTGGATCCCAACGACCCCGACGCCCTGCGCGAGGCCCTTGAGAGTGGGCTGTTCGCACCCCAGGAGACGGCGGCCCAGCGTGAGGCCCTGGAGGACCTGGAGACGCTCCTGGCACTCGTTGAGGGCTGGGTCGAGGTGGTCACCGCCCGCGCCGCCGCACCGCACCTGCCCCACCCTCATGGCACTGGCCGAGATGATGCGCCGGCGCCGCGCCCAGGGCGGCGCCGCCGAGCAGGTCTTCGCCCGCCTCATCGGGCTGACCTTCCGGCCCCTGCCGGGCCTGGGAGGCCGCCGAGCTGTGGGCCCACCTGGGCGCTCAGGCCGGTGACGCCGAGCGCGACGCCTTCTGGAACCACCCCGACGTCATGCCCACGGCCTCCGAGCTCGCCAACCCCAGCGACTTCCTCACCATGCGGCGCATGGCTCAGGACATCGACGCCGAGATCGACGCCGACCTGGCCTCCCTGCTGGACGGGACCCTCGGGTACGCCGAGGGCGCCAAGGAGGCCGATGAGAACAGCCCCGAGGGGCTCGGGGACCGGAACCCCGCCTCCGCCGACGACGCCGCCTCCCAGGAGCCCAGCCAGTCCCAGTCAACGGGCCCCTGTCTCGGCCGGCCCCTGGGGACGAGGACTCGCCCGGAGAGCCCGACGAGCAGGACCCGACCGGCACGGACAAGGCCTGAGCCACACGGGGCCACGCGGCGCCGGCGACCGCCCGCTGACAGGAAGGTCGCCGCCAGGGCCTCGACCAGCCTGGGGACCAGGTGCTCGCCCTGGTAGAGCGAGGCGTCGTCGTCGTGACTGCGTGAGCGCAGTACGCACCAGGACTGCCCGCCGCGCAGGACCCCACCACCATGCGGATGTCCTCGCGGTCCGGGCGCTCCTGGAGGAAGGCCAGACGCTTAGCGGCATCGGTGATGGCCTCGGCCTCCTCCTGGGCCGCGGGCGGAAGGACCAGCCGCTCGACGCTGATGGCGGCGCCGTGGACGGAGTCGGGCCAGGCGAGCTGCACCAGCAGGTGCTCCAGGTCCGCGGCGGGCGGCAGCCCCTCCTGCTCCACCACCATGAGCAGCTCGGGGTTCGTGCGGGCCTCCTCCACGGTGGCGGTGTCCAGGAGGCCGGCCACGTCTGGGTCGGCCTCAAGAGCCTCGGCGGTGCGCACCAGTGCGAAGACGCGCACCGGCTGGTCCCAGCCGTGGGCCGCCACGTGAGTTTCGGTCTCCGTCACCGCGCGGGCCAGCGCCTGTGCTGCGGAGGCCTCGGCTCGACCCGCCCCCGCGGTGTTCGCCTCATCATGCATTGTGTCAGTCACGCCGCCATCGTCTCACTGGTGGCGCCGCCTCCTCCAGTGACGAGGCATCATCAGTCAGGGGGCGCTCCTTGGCCGCCCGAGGCGTCTTCTCATCCTGGAGAAGGTTATGGGCGTCTCAGAGGTCTGTGGGACGATGGCCCGAGCGGCCCCTCCGGCCGATGACGCCATGTTTCACCGTGTGCGAGTTTCACCGTGTGCGAGGCGGCGTCACCACGAACGTCAGACAGGGAGCAGGATCGTGAGCACCAGGCCCGATGACGAGTCCCCGGACTCACCCCCCGAGGAGTCCTCGAGCAAGTCCACTGGCTCGTCCCGGCAGGGGAAGCCTGACAACTTAGCCGGACTGTTCGGCCTTGGACGCATGGGCGGGGGAGGGCCCCGTCCTCCCCACGCGCCGCGCAGCAGGACGGGTGGTGGCCGTCCCGGTCCGCTGGCCATGACGATCTCGATCATCGTGGCCATCGCCGTGGCCATCGGCATCCTGTCGCAGGTGTGGACCGAGGTCCTCTGGTTCAGTCAGATCGGGTACGCCCGTGTGCTGTGGACGCAGTGGATCGCCCTCATCGTCCTCTTCCTGGCGGGATTCGCCATCATGTTCGGGGCCGTCTTCGTCTCGATGACCAGGGCCTACCGTGCCCGGGAGATCGGGATGCCCGACGACGAGGCCACGCGTAACCTCGAGGCCTACCGCTCCGTCATCGAACCCATGCGACGTCGGCTGACCTGGGCGGTTCCGGCAGTGCTGGCACTGTTCGGCTCGGCCTGGGAGCTGGCCCCCAGCTGGCGGGAGATTCTGCTGGCCTTGAACTCCCAGTCCTTCGGGGTCAAGGACCCCCAGTTCGGGATCGACATCTCCTTCTACGTCTTCATCCTGCCGGCGGTGCTGACGCTCGTGTCCTTCCTGGCCGGCGTCGTCCTGTTCTCCGGGGTGACGTCCATCGTCGTCCACTACCTGTACGGCGGTATCTCCGTGGTGCGCAAGCCCCACTTCACCAAGGCCGCCCGCATGCACCTGGCAGTCTTCCTGGCGCTGTACGCCGTCATCCGGGCCGTGGGCTACTGGCTGGGGCGTTACAGCGCCCTGTACGCCTCCAACTCCAAGTTCGACGGCGCCAACTACACCGACGTCAACGCGGTCATCCCCGCCAATGCGATCCTCGCGGCCATCGGACTGGCCGTGGCGATCCTCTTCATCGCCTCGGTGCGCTCCAGCTCCTGGCGCCTGCCGATCATCGGTGTGGCCGTCATGATCGTCTCCTCCCTGGTGGTGGGGACCGCCTACCCGCTGGTCATCCAGAAGTTCATCGTCGACCCCAACGCCCAGCGCCAGGAGGCCGAGTACATCCAGCGCAATATCAACGCCACCAAGGCCGCCTATGGCCTGGAGAACGTGGAGACCACCAACTACGACGCCACGACGAAGGCGGCGGCCGGCCAGCTGGAGAAGGACGCGGAGTCCACCACCTCGATCCGGCTCCTGGACCCCGGGCTCATCTCCCCGACCTTCCAGCAGGTCCAGCAGAACAAGCAGTACTACTCTTCGCGAACCGGCTCAACGTGGACCGCTACAGGGTGGGACTCACCAGCCGGGACACGGTGATCGCGGTGCGTGAGCTCAACCCTGTCCGGCCTGGGCGAGCAGCAGCAGACCTGGGGTCAACGAGCACACCGTCTACACCCACGGCTACGGCGTCGTGAACGCCTACGGCAACACGGTGGCCACCCGCGGCTACCCTCCTTCTGGGAGGGAGGCATCCTCCCAGGGCGACCTGGGCGAGTACGAGCCCCGGATCTACTTCGGTCAGTCCTCGCCGTCCTACTCCATCGTGGGCGGCAAGGACAACGGCTCGCCGCGCGAGCTGGACTACCCCGATGACGAGTCCAAAACCGGTCAGGTCAACACCACCTTCGCCGGCAACGGCGGGCCGAGCGTGTCCAACCCGTTCAACCGCCTGCTCTACGCCACCAAGTTCCGGGAGGCCAACATCCTCTTCTCCCAGGAGGTGCGCGAGGGCTCCCAGATCCTCTACGACCGGGACCCGGCCAAACGAGTCGCCAAGGTGGCCCCCTGGCTGACCCTGGACAACAGTCCCTACCCGGCCGTCGTCGATCACGATGACAACCCGGCCACCCCAAGCGGGTCGTGTGGATCGTCGACGGCTACACCACGACGAACAACTACCCCTACGCCCAGCACGAGTCCCTGGCCAAAGCGACGGCGACCGCCGACAACAAGGGCGGACTCCTGCGGGCGCCGGAGGAGTCCAACTACGTGCGCAACTCCGTCAAGGCCGTCGTGGACGCCTATGACGGGTCGGTCAAGCTCTACCAGTGGGATGACAAGGACCCGATCCTCAAGGCCTGGCAGAAGGTCTTCCCCGGGACAATCACGCCCATGAGCCAGATGAGCGCCGACCTCATCGCTCACATGCGTTACCCCGAGGACCTGTTCAATGTCCAGCGCACCATGATGGCGACCTATCACGTCAACGACGCCGCGGAGTTCTACTCCGGTGGAGACTTCTGGAAGATCCCGGATGACCCAACCACGCCCGGTCAGGACCAGCAGGCCCCCTATTACCTGACCCTCAAGATGCCCGGGCAGGACCAGGCGAGCTTCTCCCTGTCCAGCGCCTACATCATCGGCGGAAACACCAACCGCAACGTGCTCACCGGCTTCCCTCGCCGTGGACTCCGAGACCCTCCCGGCACCGGGAAGAAGGGGGAACGCAGTCCGAGCTACGGCAAGCTGAGACTCCTGGAGCCTCGCGTTCCTCGAACGTGGCCGGGCCGGGGCAGGTGCAGAACATCTTCGACTCAACCCGGAGATCTCCAGGAGCTCAACCTCCCTGTCCCAGGAGGGATCCCAGGTCATCAAGGGCAACCTGCTGACGCTGCCCGTGGGAGGCGGACTGCTCTACGTCCAGCCCGTCTACGTGCAGTCGTCGTCGGGAACTCAGTACCCGCTGCTGCGCAAGGTGCTGGTCTCCTTCGGGGACAACGTCGGATTCGCCGACACCCTCTCGGGGGCGCTCGACCAGGTCTTCGGCGGTAACTCCGGGGCGACCACGGGTCAGGAGGGCCATCGACGGCGATGCCGCCGCGGCCAATGACACCAATGAGACGACCGACGGTAGGGGACCCGACGGCGGATGACGGAGCTAAAGGCATCGGCGAGCTCGAGCGCCACGCCCACGGCTTCAGCCAGTGCGTCCCCCTCGGCCTCGGCCAGCGCGTCCTCCAGTTCCTCCGCCACCCCGTCGGCCTCGGGAACCTCGGATCCGAAGGCGGAGCTCAATCAGGCGCTCTCCGATGCTCAGACCGCGATGACTGACGCGGACAACGCCAGGAGCAAGGGCGACTGGTCGGCATACGGTGATGCGCAGAGGCGCCTCAACGAAGCCGTCAACCGGGCCGTTGAGGCCCAGAAGAAGGTGGGCTGAGCCCACTCTCGGCCGCTCCTGAGGGCGTGCCCTGCGACCCGCCTCACCGGGCGGTGAGCAAGGGCACGCCCTCGTCATTTGCCTCAAGGGTGGGACGCCCCCTATGGTTGGTTTCACCGACGCGGGGTGGAGCAGTTCGGTAGCTCGCCGGGCTCATAACCCGGAGGTCGCAGGTTCAAATCCTGTCCCCGCTACCAGAAAAACCCGGTATCTCAACGAAAAGTCGCTGAGATACCGGGTTTTGTTTTGCCCTGACGAAGCCGAATCCCTATGTTATTCCCTACCTTTCAGCCAAACTCAGGCCCGTCGTCGAGGTGGGGGAGGGGGATTGAGGGTGTGAATCCCACTGTCGTGGGTTTGATGAGGTAGTCGATGTTGCGGAAGCTTTGGCATCGGCGTGCGTTGTGCTCCGTACGTTGTTTCAAAAACGGGTTTCATCAAACGGAACAAAACCTGGGACACTTCATATCCCACCCCAGGCCTAATGACTTGGGTGCAGCGGCAACGCTCATCCGATTTAGGCAGAGTCGTTGCAGGATCCAGTGGGTCACCTGGTCCGTGGTCTTTGAATTGTCGGGCGCGCAGGCAAGGCCAGCACGGAAGATCTTCTGCAAGCAACGCTTGTTGGTGCACCGGTAGCGTGGAAGGCGCACATGAAGTTGTTGGGTGGCCGACGATGGGCAGATCGACCAGGCTGCGGATGACGTGGTCGCGGAATACTCCAGGCTGCCCGCAGGTAGGGCATTCATTGATCGGCTCGACGGGTTCGGCTTCAATAACAGTGACGTCACCGTTTTCTGTGGCACCGGTGATAGTAGTTCCTAGTTTTGCGGTGCGGCAGATGGTATCGACGATGACATTTCCGTTAGGCTGCACAGTAGGTCCTTAGTTTTGTACGGATGGATTAGATACCTTTTTCCTACAAAGCCAAGGACCCCAATATCTTGTGCCACGCCCGAACCCCCGGCGAACTAATCAATGCACTCTAAAACCGGAAGAGCCCTTTTAGTACTACTGGTGGATTTCGGTTTTGGTGGGGATTAACGCCGCCGGCTTCGGTTTTTCCGTTGAGGAGGTCGTTGACTACTTCCCGATGGTGAAATGGGTCGATGGTGAGGTAGAGAGGAACCAGTCACCTGGAAGAGATCGATCCAGTCGTTGGTGTGCAATCTGGGAGGTAGGGTCGCGGGGTCGATTCCTCGCGAGCGCAACCATGATTGTGTTTCTGAACGTGATGAAAACAACCCTGCCCTTCGGAGAATTTCCCCTATCCCGCGTCCCCGGGCAGTGAAAACGGTGTGCACCATCGCCTGAAAGGCTTTGCGCTGCTCTATCGGAATCTTCGGGTCACCCACCCGGCGGATCACTAAGATCCCCCCGTCAACGTTTGGCTGTGGCCGGAAAGCAGGCCTTGGTACCCGAGAACCCAGGTGAAATGTGAACCATGGGGACCACTGAGCCGTCATCATCGTGCTTGCGCCTACCCCGGCCCGGCGGCGAGCGACTTCCCACTGCATGAGGAGTACAGCGTCAGTCCATGCTGGCGCATGCAGCAACTTTCGAAGAATGGCAGTGGTGAGGTGAAAGGGAATGTTTCCCACAATGACGCAGGGAGTGGCGGGTAACCGGAAGTTAAGGAAATCATCATGGACCACTTCGACCGCCGCCGAGGAGGTTTCTTGTGTGATTTTGGCAGCTAGTTTTGCGTCCACTTCAACTGCCGTTATCGCCCTCCCCAAGTGGGCCATCGGGTGAGTGAGGGCACCGCTTCCTGGTCCGATCTCAATGATGGGGCCGGAGGTTTGTTTCACAAGGTCGATGATGGAGTTGATGATCTTGTGGTTGGTGAGAAATTTTGGCCATGCTCGTGACGGCCGTGTCCGTATGCAGACATCAGGTGTGCTCCTTGGATTTGAAAGGGAGCCGGGCATGACAAATAGCCGCCCGGCTAAAGGACCGGAGCGGTTTTTAACCTACGGGTAGGAAACCGCCTTAGCGGTTGGTGCGCAACCGCAAGAAAGCGGTACCTGAAATCAACATGGGTCTAATTATATCCATTAAAGGGTTAAGGGTCAAAATGTGTGTCTGGCTCGGCGTGTCGCGGGGGTTAGATTTGGCCTTTTTGAATGCCGATTGAGTGGGTGTAGTCGGTGTCGATAGCGTTGTCGTAGAGGGCTGGGCGTCCTGTTTCGTGGTCGGCTTGGTTCTCGGTTTGGGTCAGGGTGGATACTTTGGCGAGTTGGCCCTGGCCCCAGTCGGACTGCCTGGCGATTCGTACTGGATCGTCAGGCAGTTCCGTTTTTAAGTAGAGCCACCAATCCAGCATGCGGCGTTGTCGTTCGCCTGATCTGCCGCGGTGGGTTCTGGCGAGCAGTTTGAGCTGGGCGTTGATGCCGCCTTCTAAGCTGTTGGTGGTGGATTTGATCCGCTCGGGCGCAAGGACTCCTGCTGGCGGGTTGAGGTAGACAAACAGCATCTCGGACCGCCAAAGATGGTTGAGGCTGTTGTAGGCCTTGCGCACGTTGTGGTGGGTCCACACGCGGGTCCATGCACCTGTTTTGGGGTCTTTGATCATGGTTTTCTCGTTCATCCATTCCCGGTAGATCGTTGAAAACTCGTGCAGTTGCACACCCCACGCGGCGGCTTCATCCAGTGTGGTGATCCGGGTCAGTTTCAGCGCAAGTCGGTAGATGGTGCGCCCGGCATCGGTGCGTGGGTTGGTGGTGGTGTAGCGGCGGACCACGCGTTGGGCGTGGACGAGGCAGCGTTGAATTTTCGTAGTCGGCCAGCACTTTTTGATTGCGCTGTATGCGCCTTGGCCGCCGTCGATGACGGCGATGAGTGGGGCTTCGATGCGTTCAAGCAGCAGTTGGTAGTCGCGGGTGGTTTCGTGTTTGCACCAGTGCCAGGCGATCACGTGGTCGATGGTCGCCGCGACGATCAGGCAGCCACCGGCGGTGTAGGTGCCATCGAGAAATACCTGGTCGTAGATCCGCTTGTGGTGGCCGGCGGTGGGGTCAGGCACATCAACGAGCCAGCACCACTTGAAGCGCCGCTTCATGGTGGCGCGGCTAACACCGTTTCGTTTGGCTAGTCGTCGAGTGATATTGCGGTGGTGCAATGCTCGATGAACTGGGTGAACACTGCCGCGTTGGTGATGTCGTTTCGACGTTTGACGCTGGAGGCGCCGCATTGTTTGCAGCGCCATCTGGTGGTGCCTTTGCTGGTGGTGCCGTTGCGTTTCATTTCACCGCCGCAGTGGCAGCGTGGTTGGTTCTTCGACATTGCGACACCACACCACGCCGCGCATAGCACATCACGGCTGCCACACCGAGGATTTCCCGTCGGGGGCTAGATATATGCTTCCGGAGCATATACTTTCCGGAAACCTACAGGTCAATCCGTGAAAATCCGCGATTCCGGACACACTTTTTGACCCTTAACCCGAGGGGACTATCGCCCAACATCGAGGACTATCAATCAACGCCCTGCAGTGTCGTAATCATCCAACGCCCCTTCGGGGCGTAAGACCATCCTCACCCTCTGAAAGTTCTCAGGGAAGGGGTGGAGGCGGGGGGTTTGTAACGCTTAATCGGGGTTTGTAACGCTGGTGTAACACCTAAAAATGCACAAGCGTTACAGCGTTTCGCCTCGTATCTCAACGAAAAGCTGACCTTGTAACGCTTGTAACGCCTAAAACCGAAAACTTTTATATATAGAAAAACACGGGTGAAGAAGTATTTCCCGTGCGTAATTTATAGAAAATAGGCGTTACAGGCGTTACAACATATAGTTTTGCTTGATATACCAACGTTTAGAGCGTAACGCATGACGAAAAATAGGCGTTACACAGGCGTTACAAGCGTTACAACTAGCGTTACGACCCGCGCTGCCGGGGAGGGCCTCCTCACCCTCCCGCTCCCACTCCACGAGAACATGCAAGGGCAATAAAGATCATCCCCCTGAGCGATAAATATCCTCCTCCCGCTCATTCCCTGAGAAGGTCGCAAAGCGACCCCGAGCCACTCGTTGGAGGTGAGGTCGCCTGTGTGCGTCCTTACCCGAGCTGGGCTGCCCGGCCTCACCTCCACCTACTCGGGAGGTTGGAATGATTACTCAAACTACTGTTCGCCCATCAGTCTGGATCGGCTGCCTTGCCTGCTATAACGAAGGCATACTCAACGGGAGATGGTTCCCGGCAGAAGAAGCCGGTGAGGTAACACCTGAAGACCTACACCTTGGCCTCACAGCTCACGACGAGCTATGGATCTTTGATCACGAGGGGTTCCCCACAGGAACCAGCGAAATGTCGCCCGATACCGCACAGCTTTGGGGTGAAGTCTTCGATGAGATCGGAGAAGAACAGTGGCCTGCACTGCTCGCATGGATTGAAACAGGCTGTTACGTAGCATGTGGGGATACACTACCGAGTTCATCCGACTTCAAGGAGAGGTATTGCGGTTGCTGGGACTCGTTCGAGGACTACGCGACACAGCTCGCTGAGGACACCTGTTTGATGGAGGACTGGTCTGAGGAGGCGAAGCGCTACTTCAACTGGAAATCATGGATCCAAGACCTCGAATACGAGTACACAGTCACCAACGCGCCTGATGGTGGCGTCTTCATCTACAGATCCCTATAACAAGAACCCCGGTTACCTCACGGTAGCCGGGGTTCTTGTTTTCCTCATCCTTTGCCTCAAAACTCCATCCCATCGTCTTCATGCTGTGTGACCTCAGGGACGATAACACCTCTCATACGGCGTGCGTCTCGTTCTTCGGTAGTCTCAGGTCGCGTTCGGGGTGAATGTGTCGAGGTCTTCTTCAGTTCGACACTCTCACCCGCAGGCATTGGTATTTCTGCCTTCCCCGTGAGCACATCGAAGAGCGATGGTGACTGTCGGGGTGAGGGTGGCGGAGTAGGTTGAGGGTGAGGAAGCGGAGGCTTCTTCTTGGGTGCGATCTCCTCCTCCTCTTCGTCTTCCAGAACCGCTACCACTTGTCGGTGAGCAGCGAACACATCTTGTGCCTTATCGGAGGTGAAATCTGGAGACAAGGCGCTTGCTTTCTTCCTTCCCCACTTGCCATTGTCGAGCCGCCTCATTTTGAAAGACCATCCATCACGATCCGTGACCGCGAGGCGCACGTCATGTTCAGCGAGGACTTCCTCAAACGACGCTTGATCCACCGAGCGCGGATCAGCAAGCGCGTCGTTGACGATGTCGCCAAGTTGTTGCTCAAAACCACCGGGAGAAAAGTCCTCTCTGCGTTGAAGCCACCCCGGCTTGGGCCTGGTTGGATCGGGGAGCACGCGGAGCTGTTCCTCACGCATGATCTGATCATTCAACTGGTGCAGTCCGTGACGCCACGAGGTATAACGCGAGAGCGCCTTGCCCGTGAGGTTGTCATGGTTCGTCACTGTGATATGCGCATGCGCATGCTGACCCTTCGAGTCCGTATGAACGGCAATCAGGTAGTCAGCACTGTGCATAGACTCTGTGAGCCTCTTCGCGACATCGCACACGCGTTGCATATCCTCCGGTGAGGTCACGTCGAACTCGTCCGGGTGAAAAGCGAGAACATAGGTGTACGCCTCCACCTTCCTCCCATGCAAGCGTGCGAGTGATTCAGCGCGAGCAAGGAACTGCTCCGGTGTCGAAGCACCGTCCGCAGTATGGATGGCGAGTGCCGCCGCCCGAGTGCGTCCCTCTGATCGGAGGCGAGAGCGCACCTTTGCGTCGGCACCATACAGCACGTAGTTCACCGCCGAGGCGGCGGACTTCGAGGACTTGACGTTGATCGTGCTCATGACGTGATCACCGTCTTGTCACCAAGACTTGCACGCAAGTCATCGACGGCGCGAGCGAGGTCTCGCACCCGCTCGGGGTCAATCACCGAACCGCGCCTGAGTGCTTGGTTCAGATTGACCCCCAAACGCCGCAACTGCTCAACAGCCTGAGCAGTTTGCGCCGACTCTGGAGCCGCCGCCTGAGGCACCGCCTCCAGAGGTGGCTTCGCAGCGTCGAGCACATGTAGTGCTGCTGCGCGAAGCCATGCGCTCACCGTAACGTTGAGCGCAGTCGCACGACGCTTGAAGGCGTCGTACTCCTCCTCCGACACACGCACTGTGATCCTGTGCGAACGAGTGTCGGAGAACGTGGTAACGCCCCCATGCTGAGGCATGACTTTAGGCGATACCACGGTATGGCCAGCAGGGAGAGTGTCAGACAACGGTGGCGTGACCGCCCCCTGTCTGACATCTCTCCCGCTGGCCCACGTCCTCGTTCGCGTTGCTCACTGCGGGCGCGGGGGACACCGTCCCTGCTACCCCTTGACGGGGAGCAGGAGACGGTGGGAGCGAGACGCGCGATAGGACATCCCCCACCACGTCTCGCACCAGCTCCTGCGCCTCGCTGAGCGGAGTAGCAGGAGCTTCGTCACGAGGCATCACCTGACGCGGCGCACGCGCTGCACGCTCCGACAGCGAGGGTGCACCTACCCCTGCCTCTCGCAACGCTTTGCGTGCCTCGTACACAGGGTCGTAGAACGTAGACGTGCTATCAGTACTCATAATTCGTACCTCCGTCCTGCTGGTCCTGCTCCGCCGTCGCAACCTCCGGCTGCGCGTCGGACTGCGCCGAACGCTTCGCCCGAGAGGAGCGAGCCAGTCGCTCCTCTTCGAGGAGGCGACGTGCCTCCTCCTCATACTTCGAATACGTGTCGGGGTGCTCCGTACGGATGATCTCCGCCGTGCGCAAGGCGAGGCGTTCCTCCTCCTTGCGTGCTTGTTCACGCAAGCGACGAACGCGCTTCTGATAAGCAAGACGTTCCTGCTTGATAAGGTCATCGAGAGCGTTGTTGCGATTATTCATTGTGCATCCTTTCGTAACTTGTTGCCGCTGCCCAGACGGCGAGGATTGAGGGCAAGTTTTGGGTCACTCGTCGTCAGTAGATGAAGTGCCTGCCCGCAGAAGCCCACGGGCCGAAACTGGCATGTTATGCGGGATCCCGATCTTGCACATAGAACCGCCTACAGGTTGGAGATCAAACCAGTTACTCAGGTCGTATTCCACAGCCAGAGGTTCATCACCGACAATGCGGTTTTGCGTACGCATGGATTTCTGCTTGCCGTCCGCACCATGAGGAACAACCCACCCGCACGAGGGGGTGGCATCAACGTATGCTGTAAGCCGCTTGTTAAACTCCCGAGAGCTGACTGCACGACCATTGGGAACCTCTTTGCGCATCCATGCGGAATACACCCCGTAGAGGAACCCCCACGGCAACAGGTCCCAAACGAACTGAGGCAAAAACTCCTCAGCGAACTGAAGGACCGGATCATTCTCAACGCGCATCTCACCGAGCAGCTCCTGACACACCGCAGGCTCAATAAACGAATCGAACCACGGCCACATCAGGGCCTTGTGCGCGACGTACGCAAGAACCTCAGGCCGCTTCAAGTAATCGTTCTTGATCGCCTTGTTCTCATCCGCGCCAACATAGCGCTTGCGGAACGGAATGAGGATAAAACGGCGATAGAGCGACTCAGACTTGTCCTTCGAGGACGGCAACTCGTTGGCACAGAACACACACAAGCCACGACCCTTGATACTCGTCATTGGGCCGTGCTTAACGTTGAAGCGAGTCCAATCGTGAGTAACCCACGCCTTGAACGCCCCAGCTCGCTTCATGTAATCGCCAACCTCGTTCTCATCCGAGAGAACGCAAAAAGCGCTACGCAACTCCTCAGGAAGATACTGCTCTCCAAATCAGACATTGAAAGCGTAGCCACTCGCTCAGCTCCCACGAGGTTTCGCATCAACTCAATAAGGGAACCCTTACCATTTGATCCGGTAGGGGAGTACAAGAGCATAGCCTTACCGAACGGGTGATTAGGGCGGAACAAGGCCGCAATGTTCTCCCAAAACAGCTGCTCGACTTCGGGATCATTGTTCGCAAGCTCCCTGAACCACTTGTCAATGTGCCACCCGTCAATCTCCTGGCACGAGGTAGCGTCTGCAAGGAAGGGGACGAACGCCTTCGACGTGAGAACAACCTCGGGTGAGAAATCACGCAGCTCCTTAGAGCGCACATTGAACAACCCGTTCGCCAATGCCACGACATCGCTGTCCTCGCTCTCCTTGAGCAACGGCACCGAGTCGCGCACACATTCCACGACAGCGTTGAGATCCTTGGGTGAGATCGTGTAGTGGTACTGACGAGCCAGGCTACGAATACGCTCCTCAGCAGGCACGTACAGCCCCATATCAGGCCCCTCAGCCTCATAGGTCATCAGCTCAGCCGTCGCTCTTGACTTACCAATCAGACCCGTGTGCTTAAGCTCGCGCTTGAGAATACACTCCGCAATCACAGCAGGCGGAAGAGCCTTGAGCTGCTGATAAGCGTCCCTACCCTTAAGGCCGTAAGCCACGCTCTCACTGACCAGACGCGTGTTAATCCGGTTCAGTAGCTCCATCTCCACGTCCTCAGGGCTGCATGTGCTCTGGTCCCTCGTGTCGAAGAAGAGCAAGACCTCATCATGGATGAGCTGGTTAATTGGTGGCTTCCGTACAGCACGCCTGTCAGATGTGGTAGAATGGGTGCCAACAGAACTGATTGCCTCGGTGCTCTCCTTGGGGGTGCCGGGGTGATTTTTTATGCTCGTCATCGCTGGCCTCCCGTCGTCTCAACGCGGTTGGCACGGAGAAATGCATCAAGGTCCTCAACGAGGTACACGATGCGAGGTCGACCAGTGCCTCCAAGGCGCGAGTATGCAGGTCCTAGCCATGAACTCGCCAGTTTGCGAGCGTCTGACGAGACAAGCCGAGATAGACCGCTGCTTCTTCAGCAGTGAGAGCAACAGGGGTAACGAGGGTAGTAGGGGTAGACATTGAGGTCTCCTAGATATAGAGGATCTAGGCGACCCGAGTGGGATCCCTCGGTTGCAACGGGTGTTACATCGCTTGGTTTTGTGGCGACGGAGGCCACGCCTACTTGGTCTTTCGACATCCCTTATAGTCTACTAAGACAATACCACATCGTACCTAACTTTGGCAACACATCAGCGTTAAATTGAACCACAATTGCTAGTCCCTATGTATAATTAAGGTATGCCTAGACTTCAAATCGCCTCAGGAACCAACACAATCGACTCTGTAACCCCGGTCCGTCTCGCCAACGGCAAATACCGCATCCAATGGAAAATCAGACTCCAGGATGGTCGTCTCCTCTCGCGTGACACTACAGGCTCAACCAAAGGCGAGGTCCGAGCACGTGCGCACGCAAAAGCTGCTGAACTGCTCGCACAGGGAGGGATCGGAGGCACGTGGAAACCATCATCGCTTGCAACCGAATATCTCGAAACGGTATCCAAACCCATCATCACCGAGTCCTCACGCCTATCACCCAACTCCAAGGCCCGCTACAAGACCGTGCTGACCTACCTCACTGAGGCGTTCAAGGGGTACTCCATCGCCTCAGTCGCCCGCAGGCGCACCATCGAAGAACTGCTCAAGGGCATCGCTGCTGAGCACGGCGCAGAAAGCGGCAGGCACGCCAAAGGAGTAGCCAGCAGGTACTTCTTCGAAGAGCTCATCAAAGACGATGTCATTGAATTCAACCCTCTCGCAGGCGCACGGATCGACCTAGGGACGGTCAAAAAGACCACGCGCCCTGAGGGAGGGCGAGCGCTCACCACAGCCGAATATGACCGCGTGCTCACCCACCTGCTCACCCTCAACCCTGCCGAGGGTGTGGTACCACCCAAGCGAGGCCGGTACACGCTGGCAGATCGCATTGCCGTCCACCGCTGCTGCATCGACCTGACCCTGCTCCAAATGGCCACAGGGCTGCGTGTGAGCGAGGCAAGAACTCTCATGTGGGACGACATCATCACCGACGCTCAAAAGCGTCCAGCGTGCATTATTCGGGCTGAAAACGCCAAGACAGGCACCACCCGCGTCGCGGCTCTCGTCGAGCCTGCGGTCTATGAGCACCTCATCCGTAGACGAGATGAGGTCGGGGGAGCCTACGTTGTGGGCGCACCGCTCAACCCGGACACCGAGTGGGACAGATACAACGCTCAGAAGGCTCTCAAGGCGTTCTATAAGGATCTGGCTCGCGACTGCGGAGTGCCTCTGCTGGAGACCTACCGCACCCACGTCTGGAGAACCACCCTCAACACCATGTACCGCACGGACGTAGACGCGCTACTGCGTGCTAGAACGCTCGGCCACTCGGTCGATGTGAACGCACAGGCATACTCAGACATCTCAGACCTCACAACGCTGTACGACGCAGCCCGAGCGCGGCGTAGGGAGGAAAAGTAGTCCCTACCTTATTCCCTATCTTTCATGGGGATATGCCGGTAACTTCAAGTATCTTTAGGGAAGGATAAGGGGACAGTTACCGCAGGATACCAACGATTACTTGGCTGTATCTCACTGTTTCATTAAAAAGAGATTCAGACCCCGGAGGTCGCAGGTTCGAATCCTGTCCCCGCTACGAGTTGGCCCAAGGCTTAGCCTTGGGTCTTTTTTTACACCAAAGCGAGGCCCCATGATTCGTTTTGAAAATGTCAGCAAAAGCTATGACAAGGGCGTTACTTTTGCAGTAAAAAACTTCTCCCTAGAAGTTAAACACCACTCAACTACAGTGCTGCTGGGCACCTCAGGCTGCGGTAAAACCTCACTACTGCGCATGGTAAACGCCATGGTTAGGCCCACCAGCGGCAAAGTATGGGTACGCGGTAAGAATGTAGCTGAAAGTGACCCAGTGAAACTACGGCGCTCGATCGGTTATGTAATCCAAGACGGTGGCCTGTTTCCCCACCGTAATGTGCTAGAAAACATCGCCACGGTACCACTGCTAGAAGGTGTCAGTCGCGCTAAAGCCCGCCGGCGTGCCCTGGAACTACTTGAACTGGTTGGGCTTGAAAGCGACTATGCTAGCCGTTTCCCAGCGCAGCTCTCTGGTGGCCAACGCCAGCGCGTAGGGGTAGCCAGAGCCCTGGCTAACAAAACGGATATCCTACTGATGGATGAGCCTTTTGGGGCGTTAGATCCAATTGTGCGCACCCAGCTGCAAGAGCAGGTGGCTTGGCTGCGTGATCAAGTAGGTACCACCATTTTGCTGGTTACTCACGACGTTGACGAAGCCTTCAAGCTAGGTGACCAGATAGTGGTGCTAGAAACTGGCGCTAAAATCGCACAGGCAGGCGACGCCCGCACGCTACTAAACCAAAGCGCAAACCAGTTTGTGTCCGACTTTATTGGCCGCTCCCAGGCCGCGCGTAGATTGCAGGTGGACGAGGCGGGTCTAGTTACTGACTTGCTCGGGGTCCCGGTAGGCAAACTAGCAGCCAGCTCACAGACCAAGGCGCGCCCATGAACTGGCTGATTCATAACTACGCCTGGGTGCTGGAGCTGCTTGGGCAGCATCTAGTTATTGCTGTAAGCGCGATTGTTGTCGCCTTAGTTATCTCCATTCCACTAGGGCGGGCGGCGGTTAACTCTGCTTTTGGTCGGGGCCTGGTCAGTGTAGTTGGAGCAATGTATGCGCTGCCTTCACTGGCCTTACTTATTTTGGTGCCGGTCATTATTGGTACCCCACTGCGCTCTAGCCTCAATATGGTGATTGTGCTGAGCATTTACGGGGTAGCCATTATGGCTGGCCCCTGTGTGCAAGCTTTTAGTGGCCTGCCTGAACAAGTGTTGTTAAGTGCTGATGCCTGTGGCTATGGGCGTTTGCGCCGCTGGTGGCAAATCGAGTTGCCGCTGGCTCTGGCGGTGATTGCTAGCACCGCGCGGGTACTGGTTACTTCCACTATCTCTTTGGTTACGGTGGCAGCGTTCATTGGTATTTCAAGCCTGGGTACTTTGCTTACTGATGGTTTCCAACGTGGTATCAGCGCTGAGGTGATCACCGGTTTGGTAGTTACGATTATTTTGGCTTTGCTACTAGATGGGGTAGTGGCTTTAGCTCACTGGCTGCTTAGCGGTTGGAGACGCGCATGAGCTTAATTCTTGCGGCTGCTACGTGGATTGCCGACGGCGCCAATTGGCTAGGTCAACGCGGTATTGCTTGGCGCCTGGTACAGCATTTAGGGGTTAGCGCCCTAGTGCTAGTAATCAGTGCGGTGATTGCGCTGCCGCTGGGGATCTATATTGGTCACAGCGGGCGAGGTAAATGGCTGATTAATCTAACCGGCGCGGTGCGGGCGATACCTACGCTGGGTTTACTGACCCTGTTTGGGCTTTGGATCGGTATTGGCCTGCCGGCGCCAGTGTTGGCGCTAGTTGCTTTAGCGATTCCACCTTTGCTAGCTGGAGCCTACAGTGGCGTGGCCGGGGCGCCACCTAGCGTAGTGGATGCTGCGCGGGCTCTGGGTATGAAAGAAAGCGAAATTCTTAGCCAAATCGAACTTCCCCTGGCTCAGCCCTTGCTGGTTGCAGGCCTGCGCAGCGCTAGTTTGCAGGTGATAGCTACCGCCACATTAGCTGCCTATACCGCCAACTATGGGCTGGGGCGTCTGCTTTACTTAGGTCTGAAAACCCGCAACTATCCGCAAATGATTGCCGGCGCCATACTGGTAGTGGCCCTAGCTTTGCTGGTCGATTGGCTGCTCGGCCTGTGTCAACACCGCATTGAAAGACAGCTAAGCGCAACTAAGGTGGGTAAATGAAAACGCACAAACTTAGTCGGGCACATGCCGCCACTTATATGGCTACTCGTCGCGCGGTTCTAACCGGAGCATTGGCCGGGATTGGCACTTTAGTGGGCGGCTGTGGCACCGAGCAGAGCCTGGCCGGATCCGCTGGGGACACTAATACTTTGGTGATAGGCAGCCAGGACTACTACTCCAACGAAATCATTGCTGAGATCTACGCCCAGGGCCTAGAAAAGCTAGGCTACAAAATTGACCGCCAAATGCGTATTGGTCAGCGAGAAATCTACATGCCTGAGCTTAAAGCTGGCGCCATTGATCTGCTACCGGACTACACCGGCAACCTGCTGCAGTTTTTAAACCCGAAAGCTACCGTGACGGCGTCGCAGGCAGTTTACAACCAACTGCGTGAAGCTTTACCTGATGGTTTGCGGATCCTTAACCAAGCTCCCGCCAGTGACCAAGACTCATATGTGGTTAGCGCCAAACTAGCGCAGCGTTACAACCTAAAACAGATTGGTGACCTGCGCGCAGTGCCAAACTTGGTGCTAGGAGGTAACTCAGAGCTAGAGACCCGCCCCTATGGGCCCAAAGGGCTCAAAAGTATCTACGGAGTTAACGCTAAATTCTCGCCAATCGAAGATTCTGGTGGTGCGCTCACCGTTAAGGCACTACGCGATAACTCCATTCAGCTTGCTGATATCTACTCCTCAGATCCGGTTTTAGCCAGCTCTGACATGGTGGTCCTAGCTGACCCCAAGAGTCTATTCCTCGCCTCCCAGGTAGTGCCGGTTATTTCTGAGCGTATAGATGAACGCGCTGGTGCCCAAATCAACCGCATCAGTGCGATGTTAACTTCGCGTGCACTGATTGAAATGAACCACCAATCAACCAAGCTGCAACGTTCTGCCCGTGACATCGCTAAAGCCTGGCTGGCCACCCAAAGCGCCAACGCAAGCTAGTTTCACGTTAAACGTTTCTTAGGCCAGTGTTGTAAACGATGGTGCAAAGCCTTGTGCCAGCGCAAGTATCAGTGCCAAAGCGGCGGCGTCGTCGTCGAGACGCGAATATGACTTAACTATTGGCGAAAAGCTGCACCAATGGGGCCAAGGTGCTATTTCACGCTCTCCAGCTGGGATAGGCTTAGCTGCGTTAACGGATAACTGCGATGAAGGAGCAAACGTGAGTACACGTACCGAGTCCGACTCCATGGGGACCATTGAAGTTCCCGCCGACCACTACTGGGGCGCGCAGACCGAGCGCAGCCTGCACAACTTCGACATTGGTCGCAACACCTTCGTGTGGGGCCGTCCCATGGTTAAGGCCCTAGGTGTACTAAAGAAGTCCGCCGCCCTAGCCAACGCTGAACTAGGCGAACTACCCCAGGACATCGCAGACCTAATCGCCAAGGCCGGCGACGAGGTAATCTCCGGCAAGCTGGACGACGAATTCCCGCTAGTAGTGTTCCAGACCGGCTCTGGCACCCAGTCCAACATGAACTCCAACGAGGTCATCTCCAACCGCGCCATTGAGCTGGCCGGTGGGCAGATGGGCACCAAGACCCCGGTGCACCCCAACGACCACGTCAACCGTGGCCAGTCCTCCAACGACACTTTCCCCACCGCCATGCACATCGCTGTGGTCAGCGAGCTGCAGGAGATGTACCCCAAGGTCACCCAGCTGCGCGACACCCTAGACGCCAAGGCTAAGGAATACGCCGACGTGGTCATGGTGGGTCGCACCCACCTGCAGGACGCCACCCCCATTACCCTGGGTCAGGTAATTTCCGGTTGGGTTGCCCAGATTGACTTCGCCCTAGACGGCATCCGCTACGCCGACTCGCGCGCTCGCGAACTGGCCATTGGTGGTACCGCTGTGGGCACCGGCCTCAACGCCCACCCCGACTTTGGTGCGCTGACCGCTAAGAAGATCAGTGAAGAAACCGGTATCGAGTTCAAGCAGGCCGACAACCTATTCGCCGCTCTGGGCGCCCACGACGCCCTGGTGCTGGTCTCTGGCTCCCTGCGTGTGCTTGGCGACGCCCTGATGAAGATCGCCAACGATGTGCGCTGGTACGCCTCCGGCCCGCGTAACGGTATTGGCGAGCTGATCATCCCCGAAAACGAGCCCGGCTCCTCCATCATGCCCGGTAAGGTCAACCCCACCCAATGTGAAGCCATGACTATGGTGGCCGTGCAGGTATTTGGTAACGACGCTGCCGTTGGTTTCGCTGGCTCTCAGGGTAACTTCCAGCTCAACGTGTTCAAGCCGGTTATGGCCTGGAACGTACTGGAGTCCATCCGCCTGCTAGGCGACGCTTGTGTCTCCTTCGACGTGCACTGCGCCTACGGCATTGAGCCCAACTACGCCAAGATCAAGCACAACCTGGACATCAACCTGATGCAGGTGACCGCGCTTAACCGTCACATTGGCTACGACAAGGCTTCCAAGATCGCCAAGAACGCTCACCACAAGGGTATCTCGCTGCGCGAATCCGCCCTGGAGCTAGGCTTCCTGACCGACGCCGAGTTTGACGCTTGGGTTGTGCCCGCGGATATGACACACCCCAGCGCCGCTGACAAGTAAGCCTACTAGGTATTACTCGCATTTATGCCCCGGTTTGGACCTGATCTGCCTCCCGTTTCTTGGACATCGAAATTGAAGTCTAGGGAATGGGAGGCTTTTCATGTCTGTGGATCTGCGGTTGAGGCATGATCGTTTGCTTCGGGATCATTCATCGAAGCCGTAGCTGCGGAATCGGAGGTTTGCCGAGTTTTCACTCACGGTACGCCGCACGGAGCTATCAAATTCTTGATCTGCTTCGGCCTCAATCTCCAGACGTACTGACAGCCGAGCGCCGGCAGTACGCAGATGGTCCAGGACCTCCGTGTTGATGGAGATCAACTGTTTGCTAAAACCGGAGGCCTCCAGCTCGATGGAAGCCCAGTAACGCCGGGGTCCGGGCTGCGGCGACAGTGCGACCGCATTGTCACCCGGGTGCGTCCTCGTGTTGTCAACCGGGCCGGTAGGCCCACTCCCTGAGTCGCCGACTCCCGTGGAATCGTTCGCGATCGTTCCCCCGGGCTCCGCCGCACCGCGTCCGCGTGCCGCTTCCTCAGCCTCCACCTGGTTCCGCGCCTTTTCCAGCGAGACCAGCAGCGTGTTGTCCGTGACGGTGAAGTGTGCGTTGTTGTCCGGCGGGATGATGAGCCCCACGTAGGAGCCGTCGGGACCCTTGCCCCTGGCCACGGCGAAGGTCGGTGACACGCTGAGTGGTGCACCGGCCACGGCATCGTCAAGGACCTGGCGGTTCTTCAAGCGCAGCATGTAGGGGAACTTCGTGAACCACTCCCAGAGGGTTTTGACGCTCACCTCGCCGTCTTGCTCCCACACGCTCTTGAGTTCTTGGCTCAGCACGTGGCCGAGGTAGGAGGCGTCGAGGAGCGGGATCAGTGCCTCCTCCCTGCGCAGCTTCTCGGTGATCGCTGTGGCGATCGGCCCGGAACCTGTGATTTTTGACGCCGACAGCGCCAAGGGCTCACGCGGGTCGTCCTGCACGGGGAAGACTGCCCACACGTAGGACTCCCGCAGCAGGGCCGCGACCAGCGCGTCTGCCTGATCGGCTTTCTCCTTCGCCTGCCTGGACTGCTGGGCAGACAGTCAAGGGAGTCGGCGGAATCGCTGACTCGACGCCAGCCGAGGTACTGGCGTGTCGCGGCCTCCAGTCGGTCCATAGCGTCGTAGTCGGCGGCGGAGAACACCAGGGTGTTCTTGTGGATACGCTGCGCGCCCGGTCCCGCTAGTGCTCCCATGATCCACGTGTGGGCGCTGCTCTTGTCGCGATCGTTCCTACGCCACGTGTGGCGCGGGTGGACGACGACCAGACGGGTCTCCATGGTGTCGGGCACGTCCGCCCCGGTTTCCGGTGCCACGTGCACGGCAGCGAAGTCGCCTCGCTGGGAAGCGAACTCACGCTGGAGCCGCCGTTGGACCTCGGCGTACACTGTCTCCGGGTCTTCACGCAGCTGCTCAGCGTACTCGTTGGCGGTTTTCTGGACGGAGGCCTGGGTGTCAAACCAGTACTGCCCATTCTCCTCGTAGAAGTGGATGGAGCGCTGAGAAAGCTGCTCGAGGGCGGTAGGGAAGTTGCCGATGGTGTCCCCCGGGGCCGCAGTGCCCAGCCACACATTCCTCTTGTCCAGCCCCTTCGCCTTCGCACCGCTCCTGGGTGCCGAGCCGAAAGAAGACAGTACGCGCCAGGCGCTGCGTGATCAGCCGGTGCCCCAGGTTGGGCCTATCAGCATCAATCGCTGCGGGCGTCGAGTCGGGCCCGTCGATGTCACTGTCGATGATCGCTTTCCACGAGTCGGGCAGGTACTGGGTTAGGTCAGGATTGATGCGCGAAGCGGAGGCCATCACACTGCCCGGTTGGATGAGCGCGGAACGGTCGTCCACCCGCCACAGCTCATGGACGATGTCGGACACCAGGTTGAGGACGCCCCTGGTGCGCTGGAAGCGGTCCAGGGAGGACCAGTCGTCGTAGAGACGGTCGAGCAGTTCGGGGTGCAGAGGATAGGAGTCGCGGATCCGCTGCTCGTAGTCGCTTGTCGCCACTTCCTTGGGGAATGCGCCGGGGCTGTCGCGGTAGAGGCGCACGTATGCTTTGGCGATGGTGGCGATGCGCCCGCGCGCCTCCGGGTCGGGGTCCTGGAAGACGCGGCGACGCACGATTTCGAAGGACTCGTTCTTCGTGGAGGGCCGCCACTGGTCGGCGACGCGCCCGATAACGTTGAGGAGGCGCTCCAGGGCGAGGCGCCCGTTACGCCCTCCGACTTCAAGGTCGTTGACCTGTTCCCCCGCTTCGGCGGCATCCGAGGCGGGGATCGACACGAGGAGCATGCACCCGTCCACGGCAGCGACAGCTTCGGCCAGGGCTTGGGCGAAACTGAACTGCGTCTCGAAGTCTCCGGCGGGCACGTCACGGTCGACCAGTTGTCGCGCGTAGGCGACCCATTCGTCGATGAGGATGAGGGCGGGGCCGTGGCGTTCGAGCAAACGCCTGATAGCGTCGCCCGGGCTGGTTCCTGCGGCGTCGTCCGCCGCGATCATGTCGTAGGCATCTCGTCCGCCCAGCTGCCACGCGAGTTCCCCCCAGATGGTGTTGACCTGGGTGCCGTCGTCTTTCTTGGAGCCCGAGGCCGGGGACAGGCTGGTACCGACGATGGCGACGCGACGCACGTTGAGGGCGTCGAAGGCGTCGGCTCCCACGCCCGAGCTGTCGATAATGTCCTGGATGGCCTGGGGCAGGTACGCGGCGGGGGTCCCTGAGAACAGGTGGTAGAGCGCCAGCATGGAGTGGGTTTTACCGCCGCCGAAGTTGGTCTGCAGGTTGACGACGGGGCTGGCGCCTTCCTGGCCGGATATCCTGCGCAGCGCCCGCCCCAGCAGGTCGGTGAGACCATCGGTGAGGTAGGTGCGCTGGAAGAAGGCGACGGGATCCGCGTATTCGCGGTTCGGATTCTCGCCGATGGCGACTGTATGCAGGTCGGCGGCGAACTCAGCGGAGGCGAACGAACCCCGCATGATCTCCTCGTGGGGGCGGATGAGGTCGCGCCAAGCGGTGAGCCCTTCCCCAGCTTCCAGTTTGACGGCGGTGCGCCTCCGGTACTCACTGTACGCTTGCTTGGACAGCATGGTGCGCTGCAGCTCCAGCTTGATCGCCTCTACGTCGGCGGCGGAATCTGGCGCATTCGCTGCGCGCAACAGCAGAACCATCGTATCGAGGGCGCGCAACACCTGTTCGCTTGAAAATGACTCCTGATGAGCCCACAGATTGCGCACTTCGCGCAGCTCCGAGGCGTAGGCCTGCTGGGAACGGCTGAGCACGTCCGAGAATGCTTTGCCTCGCTCGGTAATGACACGCAATTGCACGTATGGATCGCGTTTGTTGAGGGTTCGAACCGAACCGCCATACTTCAGGGCGTCCTCCTCCGCCAGACGTGTCGGCCAATCCTTCGAGTGAAAAACCTCCGTCATCACGGGATCGACGAGGTCTAGGAGGCCCTCGGAAAGGAAAGAGAAGGCCCGGTCGATACGATCGCTGTTGGTGAGTGCCACGTGAGTCTCCTCTGTCAGATGTCGAGTTCGGACTGGGTGCCGGCCGGCGTAGTCGGGTGCTGCCGGGCTTTGAGGGACACGTCGCCCCATGATGTGACCAGGGCATTAAGCGCCTGGGCGTCCGCCCCGTCGCCCTTTCTTTCGGCCTCGTGGAAGAGCAGGAAGCCCAGTTCCTTGATAGCGGAGAGGGGGATGGTGGCGGGCAGTTTGGCGACGAGTTCGGCAACGCTCTCCAGGCCCTTGGACTCCAGGAGTGCCGCGAGGCGGAGCGTGGCTTCCCAGATCGACAGGCGGGAGTCGGACGCCGGGTCCCACTGCGCGTCAAGCTCGCGAATGCTGAGCAGGCGTCCTTTTCCACCCTCAGTGGCGAAGATGCCGCCGCGCTGTAGTTCCGCAATGGAGGTTTGCGTGGTCCTGGCCAACTGGTCGGCAATGCCAGAGTGTTCGGACCGCCACCCGTATTGGCGGTACCAGCGCACGGCGAAGCGCGTGTCGGGGTCGAAGTCGGATTCTTGTTCCCCCAGGACCTCATCGAGGGTGCGGTTGATGAGTTCCAGGGCTTCGCGCGCCCCTGATGTCACCGCCGCTGGCAGAGCGCACGCGCGCGTAGCGGGAGAACACGGCGATGCCCGGCCCGATGGCTGCCTGCGCCAGGTCGACGGGGAGCGATGTCGCCCTGCATAAGCGTGCGCAGGGCACCGGGGAGCTCGGATTTCATGCGCTGGACGAAGGCGCGCTGGGTGGTGGTGGGCGCGTCACCCGGGCGGGGGACGGCAGGCCAGGACGATCGATGAGGCCAGGGCGTTGGTCCCCTGGGAGAGCATCCTGTTCGTCAGCTCACTGCGCACCGGCCATGTGGCCGTGACCTCCCAGCCCGCGCCAATGAGGCCGTCGAGCAGGGTATGCCACCCCGTGGAAGTCTTTCCATCCTTGCCGTTGTCTTGTTGCTTGTAGGCGTAGTACACGGTCATCGGCACGTCCGGGTTGGCGCCCCTGGCGTATCCGGTGGAAGACGGTGTTGAAGCCGTCCACGAAGAACTTGGCGGCGTTCTCCTTCCCGTCGTGGCGGTAGGGGTTCGCCACGAGCTCCTCGACCTTGGGGGTGAGCATGGTGGAGACCACCGAGGGGTGAATGCCGTGCAAGCAGCGCCGCAGCCACACGTAGAAGAAGTCGGAGAGGTCGGAGTAGCCGATATTGTCGTAGTAGGGCGGGTCGGTGGACACCACGAGGCCCGTATAGTCGCGCGCGGCAGCGCTCAGCTGCCGTGCGTTCCCCGCGCTGTCCGCAGGGAAGACGCTCGACAACCCCTCGCGATCCCACTCCACCTGGCCGAGGAAAGTTCCCAGAGGAATGCGAGAAACGGATTAGCCTCTGCGAAAGTCCCACACCATCGGTATCGCTTGCCGAGAAAAGACGTTACGCATGCTCTCCCGACTTGAGTCCCAGCTACAAATACTTGAGGATCGATCAGATAAAGCGGCTCACCTCAAGCGCCAGGTACGTGGCGATGGCGTCCGCGTAGGCGCGGGCGCCCGTTCCACCTGCTTCCAGGGACTCGCCCTCGTTCAAACCCGATGCGAGTGCGTCAGAGAGACTCGCTTTGTGCATCTCGCCCACCAGATCTGAGAATGTCGTGAGCGCAACCAGCTGTCGGTTCGTGAACATGCATCCGCCCATGTCGGCATTCCGTACGATGGGAAGCCGATCAACATCATGGTTTCGGGCTAGGAATCAATCGATTTCGGAACGTCTGCCGGGCGTTCAACATGCGCAGCATCAGAATGTTCATCCGTCGGAGACACGTACAGACGTCCCCGCCTATCTTCAGCGACTACCGCAATCAGGTGGGCAGACAAACGCCCTGCCTGAGCTTCGGACCCGAATATATTTGATATCAATAGGGGTTTCATCGCCGACAGCAATCGCGTTTTCGACGACTAATCGTCCCAGTCATCGCTTCCCTTTCGGGCCCGTTCGCGTCGTGGACAACCTCGTAGTGGACATGGCCATCACGAACTGTCGCGCGAACCCATGCTTCTTTCCCTTTCTTCTTTGACAGCCACCAGGAGTTCACCAGTGGAACTTCGATCGGGATTGGCAGGGGTTTGGGGCTGATAACGGTGCGCGCCCACTTCCACGCGATCACGGTGTGCTCGGTGCCGCCCGGGGCCTTCACCTTCGGGTAGAGGTGCCCGATGCGGCGCTCCGCTTCATCCCGCATCGCCTGTCCGTAGTAGCGAATGTCCTCCGCCAGGCCCTCGGCGCCCCGGTAGCACGGCTGGTCCGCAGCCCCGGGTGGATGGGAGGCGGCCACCAAAGCGCGGGAGGAATGTCGATGAGCGCTTTATTGATAAGGACCGCCAGTGGGTTGAGGTCCGACGCCTCAGCCGGGCAGCCCAGCCTCTGGGCCTCCAGGGGGATGGACCCGCCCCCAGCGAAAGGATCAACGACGGCGGGGATAGTCCCGCCGTTGGAGCGGCGGATCTCCGCACGCGCTTGCTCTAGCAGCGCCGTGTCTGAGCTGTTCTCCCACACCACTAAGCGGCTCATCAGGTCATGCAGGCGTGCGCGCTCGGCGTCCTGGGCCTCCACGGTGGGGAACTCCTCAGGACGCGAGGCAGGGTCGTCCACCAGCTGCGCGAAGAGGATGGCGCGCGCCGTCGCGAGCGGCTTACGCGACCAGTACAGATGCAGTGTGGACGGATGCCCGTGGCGGATGGATTTCTCGCGCGCCGAAGCGGCGTTGATCGCCTCCAGGGGCAGGGACGTCTCGATGAGTTTCTTCCTCATGACAGTGCTTTCCTCAATACTTGTGGCTCACGCGGGGCCTATCCCGCGCTGCCAGTACTTGTTCCACCGCTCATTGTACGAGAGCGTCGTCACGGCGGGGTCGATGTGCGCGAACGCGTCATAGACGTACCGAAGTTGATCGTGGGCAGCTCCCCGAGGGCTCACACTCACGAGAGCCAGCACGTGGTGGCCTTCCTGGGTATGAGCAAAAGCCACCTCATTCGCCGTCACAGTGAAGGTGGAAGCACCTTCGATACGCCCCTTGACCTCAATAAATACCTGCTGACCAGTTGCATCAGTCGTGGAGATATCAAATCCCGGGTTCGAGTGCGGCATCTCTCGAGGGCTACGCCCAAGCATCTGCTCTGCTTTCATCACCGCTGCGACAGCACGTTGGTCCACTTCTGCGGTGTCACGCGCGAAGAGTGCAGACTGTCCACCTACAAGGGCCTCAGGAACAATCAGCGCGCGAGCGCAGAGACGCGGTGATTTAGCTGCCAACTTAGTGGCCGCATCAAGTTCACCGATTCTGCGTTCCAAACGCTCCTCCATCTCACGAGCACGCCGCCGTGCTACTGCTGAACTGATCCTCGGCGTTTTACCGGCCAATTCCTCATCGTGCGACATAAGAGCACGGTCATACCACAGCTGAGCCTCAGCACTCAGACGATCCTCGACCTGAGTGCGAGTGCGCTCGATCTCATGATCGCGCTGCGCGTGGATCTCCTTCATACGTGGCCGAGCACCCTTTTCATACGCGGCGGAGCGGATCCGTTTCCAACCGACCATGCTGATCAGGGAACCTCGCAGGCCCGAGTATTCTCTACCTCGTCGGATCGAGGGTGCATCGCAATCCAGAGTAAGGGGAATCTCGCTAACAGTTTCCGTAGTACCCGACAGAACGTAGTCGTAGTGGCGCGAAACAACATGACGCAGCCCGTCCGTGATGGTTTCTTCAACAATTCCGAGCAGCGTTGGCTCGTTGACCAGACCACGGCGGTCGACGAGAACTGTTCCTTGCTCAAGCGTGTGCGATAGGTCCTCTAACGTAACTGCGATAAGAGCATCGAGCAATGGATGCCCCAGTGCAATAAGCGAGACGTCACGCTTCGGGTCCGATGCTCCAGCAGGTACGAAGGTCACTCGCTCGTAACGGTTCGGCAACGGTGCAGCCGGATTCAGGATCCGCGCGGCTCGCATCACCCGCAGGGGAACGCGGTGAATTTCGAATCGTCCCTGCTTCACGCGCTTCCAGACGCACACCCAAACGCTCAAGGGCTGATCGCGTAAAAGCCTCGATATAACCCGGCTGCAGTCGACGGGCACGAGCACGCTCCATGAGCTCCCGGATAGCCTCCACGTTTGACTCTGTCGACATGTCTCGAACAAGCGCTCTTTCATCGATGAGAGCCTGGAGACCGTGGGACACAGACTCATCAATGACGCTGCCCAAGCGCTCGCGCACCTCTGGCAGATCACCATAGCGAATGGCTTCCACAAGAAGCTCACGCAGCGGCTTGTTGTCGAAGAAAGTCCCGCCGCCCAGCACATGGAACAGCTTTCCCATATATGCCTGATCCATCTGGTCGATCTTCGACAGCAAGGTACGGAAAACATCACCCTCGCGCGTCCCTTTGGCCACCAGGTTCCACAGATGGCACACTTCCGACTGTCCAATTCGATGGATGCGCCCGAAGCGCTGCTCAATGCGATTAGGATTCCACGGCAGGTCGTAGTTCACCATGAGGTGCGCGCGTTGCAGGTTTAGGCCTTCCCCGGCAGCGTCCGTGGCCAACAAGACCCGCACACTGGGGTTGTGCGTAAATTGCTCACGAATCGCCAACCGTGCGGCACGGGAGGTCCCACCGTGGATGACTTCTACTGCCTCGGATTTTCCAATATGTGCGGCTATTCTACGCTGGAGATAGTTGATCGTATCCCGATGCTCCGTAAACACAATGATCTTGCGAGGCACTCCATCTGAGTCTGTCAGAAGCTGCTCGGACAGGATCTGACGCAGCTCGTTCCACTTCCTGTCATCACTGGCGTTCCACACCGATTTGGACAGCGCGACGAGTTCCTCGAGAACACCAATTTCTCGAGCAAGTTCTTCCTTCGTTAATGCGGCAGTCGCGGAGTCGACAACCTGTTCCATCCGTTCCTCAAAACGCGCGCGTTCTGCTTCTGACATGTCGCCGTCAGCATCGTCGAAGTCATCAAGGTCAGCCATGGTCGCATACGCGTGGTCATAGGGATCGAAGAACTGCTCATCCGCTCCCGGCGAAGTGCCTCCGATGGCCCGGGTGCCTACGCGATCGATCTCATTCAGACGCTGCCGAAGTCGCTCCACGCGACGCTCAAGGGAGCGAGTAATCGCCTCTGGACTAGAGGCCAGACGACGCTGCAGAACGGTCAATGCAAAGCCGACGGAATTACGCCGACGTGACTGTCCTTGCTCCCCTATTCGATCCGCACGCCCCATCTCTGTACGGACATATTCGCTAACCCGGTTATACAGTTCTTGCTCAGCATCCGACAGGTCATACCCAACGGTATATGCACGACGCTCTGGGAAAAGCGGTTTCCCCTCAAAGGTCAACAGGTCTTCCTTCACCATCCTCCGCATCAGGCCACGGGTATCAGTCCGATGCCTCTCTGAACGATAAGGCCCCTCGAAACGATCCCGATCCAGCAATGTCAGAAAAAGCTGGAAGTCCTCTTCTTTCCCCGCATGCGGTGTTGCGGTCATCAGAAGGAAATGCTGCGCCCGCTGAGACAGCACTCTGCCCAACGTGAACCGCTTGGTGGTTTTCACTTCCCCATTCCACGATGTGTAGTGAGCGCTCATCCGGTGGGCCTCATCGACAATCGCAACGTCCCAGCTCACTTCACGCAGCTGATCTATCAGTTGCTCGTTACGTGAGACCTGGTCCATCCGAACAATCAGGTACGGGTGGTCGTCAAACACATTGCCCCGGGCAGACTCGACCATTGACATTGTCAAAACATCAAAAGAGAGTCCAAACTTCGTCTGCAGCTCTTCGTGCCATTGATCAGCCAAGCCACCGGGCGACACGATAAGCGCACGTTCGCAGTCGGAGCGTAGCATCATTTCTTTCAAGTACAGCCCCGCCATGATAGTTTTCCCAGCACCAGGATCATCCGCCAGCAAGAATCGCAACGGGACCTGCGGGAGCATATGCTCATAAACGGCACGAATCTGGTGGGGAAGCGGCTCGATATTCGAAGAAGACACCGCAGCCATCGGGTCGTACAACGCTGCATTTTTTATACGCAGAGCCTCTGCTGCCAACATAAATTCACGGGGATCCGCATCATATTTCGTCTGTTGACCGTCAGCATCAGCAATCATGATATGATCCAGATCATCCGCCGACAAAACGCGCGAATCGATGGCGCCGGTACCATCGCGGAAAATCACTTCCGACGCGGATTCCCCTACAGCATGCACGGAAATTACTTCAACGTTTTCTCGACCAACTAAACCCGAGAGACGCGTCCCGGGAGTAATACCACCGAGCCCCACTGCTCCAGCTTGCATGCTTTCCTGATCGCTCCCTTGAGAACAGCTGACAGATATCACATAAGCATACAGCAGAAGGCCAGCATCCCGAGGCCGCGCATCCGCCAGGAGTGATGTTGGTGTGCCCAGACGACAGACGGGACAACGAGGGGACACAATAGACCCCATGAGTGATACCCCTAAGTCTCTGTACATGCAGCGTACGGGCGTGCGTCAGTACGTCGCCCGCAACCAGGACGGCGCCGAGATCCGTATCGTCCACGGCCCCGGCCTCTTCTCCCCCGGCGACCTGCTCAAGCTCGCGATCGCGGGCTGCAACGCAATGAGCTCGGACGCGCGCCTGGCTGCCCGCCTCGGCGATGACTTCGAGCAGTTCGTCGGCGTGTCCGCTGACTACGACCAGGCGGGCGACCGCTTCACGCACGTGGACGTTGAGCTGGTCCAGGACATGTCCGCGCTGAGTGAGGACGAGATCGCTGACCTGCTGCGACGCGCAGAGTCCGCCATCGGGCGCAACTGCACGATCGAGCACTCGGTCGTCGACCAGGCCCTGCCGGCCTCGCGCACCTGGACCAACGAGCGGATCGACTGACGTGAGCGCCGTCGACCGCCAGTACGAGGACCTGCTGGCGCGCATTATGCGCGAGGGCACCCCCCAAGGGTGACCGTACCGGCACGGGCACGCGTTCCTTGTTCGGGGCGCAGCTGCGCTACGACCTGTCCAAGGGCTTCCCGCTGATCACGACGAAGCGCGTGCACTTCAAATCGGTGGTCGGCGAGCTCCTGTGGTTCCTGTCGGGGTCGTCGAACGTGTCCTGGCTCCAGGACAACGGGATCCGCATCTGGAACGAGTGGGTGGCGTCATGGGATCCAAGACTCCCGTTCACCCGAATGATCACGTCAACCGTGGCCAGTCCTCAAATGACACCTTCCCCACCGCGATGCACATTGCTGTGGTCCAGGAGCTTCAGGCGATGTACCCGCGCGTTGAGCAGCTGCGCAACACCTTGGACAAGAAGTCGAAGGAATACGCCGACGTCGTCATGGTTGGCCGCACCCACCTGCAGGATGCAACGCCCATTACGCTTGGCCAGGTTATTTCCGGCTGGGTTGCACAGATCGACTTTGCTCTAGACGGCATCCGCTACGCGGACTCTCGTGCACGTGAACTGGCTATCGGCGGTACCGCTGTAGGCACCGGCCTCAACGCCCACCCCGACTTTGGTGCGCTGACCGCTAAGAAGATCAGTGAAGAAACCGGTATCGAGTTCAAGCAGGCCGACAACCTATTCGCCGCTCTGGGCGCCCACGACGCCCTGGTGCTGGTCTCTGGCTCCCTGCGTGTGCTTGGCGACGCCCTGATGAAGATCGCCAACGATGTGCGCTGGTACGCCTCCGGCCCGCGTAACGGTATTGGCGAGCTGATCATCCCCGAAAACGAGCCCGGCTCCTCCATCATGCCCGGTAAGGTCAACCCCACCCAATGTGAAGCCATGACTATGGTGGCCGTGCAGGTATTTGGTAACGACGCTGCCGTTGGTTTCGCTGGCTCTCAGGGTAACTTCCAGCTCAACGTGTTCAAGCCGGTTATGGCCTGGAACGTACTGGAGTCCATCCGCCTGCTAGGCGACGCTTGTGTCTCCTTCGACGTGCACTGCGCCTACGGCATTGAGCCCAACTACGCCAAGATCAAGCACAACCTGGACATCAACCTGATGCAGGTGACCGCGCTTAACCGTCACATTGGCTACGACAAGGCTTCCAAGATCGCCAAGAACGCTCACCACAAGGGTATCTCGCTGCGCGAATCCGCCCTGGAGCTAGGCTTCCTGACCGACGCCGAGTTTGACGCTTGGGTTGTGCCCGCCGACATGACCCACCCCAGCGCAGCCAAGTGATCATTAGCTAGTTAACCTTAGCTGATTAACCGGTGGCCGGGCCCTTTTAGGACCTGGCCACTTGTGTTTTGCCCTGCACTGTTTTTACTGCGCACTGTTTTGGGGCGCGGCCTGTCAACTGGCAGCTGCTGGCTCTGGGCACCAACACCGAGATCCTTAAAGCTCAGCTGGCAGCCTAAGCGTCGTCGGCGCGGGAGCTGAAATTGACTGGCGCCACGGGTAAGATAGCTGTGGATTGTTTTGCGCTCAGGCGTGCATATTCAAGCGAAAGGCTAACGTGGCAGAGTACATCTACCAGATGATCAAGGCCCGCAAGACCATTGGTGACAAGGTCATTCTCGACGACGTCACTATGGCTTTCTTCCCCGGAGCCAAGATCGGTATGGTCGGCCCCAACGGTGCCGGTAAATCCTCGATCCTAAAGATCATGGCTGGTCTAGATCAGCCCTCCAACGGCGAAGCCCGCCTCAGCCCCGGTTACACGGTAGGTATCCTCATGCAGGAGCCGATCCTCAACGAGGAAAAGACCGTACTGGGTAACGTAGAAGAAGGCGTCGCCGACATTAAAGGCAAGCTTGACCGCTACAACGAAGTCAGCGCCCAGATGGCAGATCCGGATGCAGACTTTGACGCCCTACTTGAGGAAATGGGCAAGCTGCAAGACCAGCTCGACGCCGCCAACGCCTGGGACCTAGACTCCCAGCTGGCCCAAGCTATGGATGCCCTGCGCTGCCCCCCGGCAGACGCCATGGTAAAGAACCTTTCCGGTGGTGAGCGCCGTCGTGTGGCCCTATGCAAGCTACTGCTAGAAGCCCCCGACCTCCTACTACTAGATGAGCCCACCAACCACCTGGACGCTGAGTCCGTGCTCTGGTTGGAGCAGCACCTATCAACCTACAAGGGTGCGGTTATCGCCATCACCCACGACCGTTACTTCCTAGACCACGTAGCCCAGTGGATCGCTGAGGTAGACCGGGGTCACCTCTACCCCTATGAGGGCAACTACTCCACCTACCTGGAAACCAAAGAAAAGCGTCTAGAAGTCCAGGGTAAGAAGGACGCCAAGCTAGCCAAGCGCCTCAAGGATGAGCTGGAGTGGGTACGTTCCTCCGCTAAAGGCCGCCAAACTAAGTCCAAGGCCCGTCTGGCCCGCTATGAGGAAATGGCCGCTGAAGCCGAGCGCACCCGCAAGCTCGACTTTGAAGAAATCCAGATTCCCCCGGGCCCGCGCCTGGGCTCGGTGGTACTTGAAGCTACCAACCTGCAAAAGGGCTTTGACGGCCGTAGCCTAATCAACGGCCTGTCCTTCACCCTGCCGCGTAACGGCATTGTGGGTGTGATCGGCCCCAACGGTGTTGGTAAGACCACCCTGTTCAAGACCATTGTGGGCCTAGAGCCTCTCGATGGGGGGAGAGCTCAAGGTTGGCTCCACCGTGAAGCTGTCCTATGTAGACCAGAACCGCGCCGGTATCGACCCCAACAAGACCCTGTGGGAAGTTGTTTCTGACGGCCTGGATTACATCCAGGTAGGCAATGTGGAGATGCCTTCACGCGCCTACGTGGCCGCTTTCGGTTTCAAGGGCGCAGACCAGCAAAAGCCCGCCGGTGTGCTCTCCGGTGGTGAGCGTAACCGCTTGAACCTGGCCCTTACCCTCAAGCAGGGCGGTAACCTGCTGCTGCTGGACGAGCCCACCAACGACCTGGACGTGGAGACCCTCTCCAGTCTGGAAAACGCCCTGCTGGCATTCCCCGGTTGCGCCGTGGTTATCACCCACGACCGTTGGTTCCTCGACCGCGTAGCCACCCACATTCTGGCTTGGGAAGGCACCGACGAGCACCCCTGACAACTGGTACTGGTTCGAGGGTAACTTCGAAGCTTATGAGAAGAACAAGGTTGAGCGTCTAGGTCCCGACGCCGCCCGTCCGCACGCGGTCACCTACCGTAAGCTCACCCGCGACTAAGCAGCTGGCAAACAAATCTAGACCTGGTCAAACAAAGCTAGAGAAAGGTTGTTGCCACCGCACTAAGTACGGTGGCAACAACCTTTGTTTGTGTTATGACCGGCTTTAGCCGTCTAACTGCACGGCCCAGTTGCCACTGGATTTTTGACCCTCACGCGGAATGCGAATCATACCTTCCTGACTGATTGAGGAAACCAACTGGCCAGCCTGGCTATACACCAGGGCACGGGCAGCGGAGCGCCCACCACTAGAACTAGGTGAATCCTGCACAAACAGTAGCCAGTCGTTAACGTTAACGTCACGGTGGAACCATTGGGCATGGTCTAGGGTAGCTAGGCTCATGCCGGGGCTACGCCACGACAGGCCCTGGCTACGCAGCGCTGGCTCCAGCATGATCTGGTCACACACATAAGCCAAAATAGCCCGGTGCACCATCTGGGTGGCACTGGCAGGCACCGCTCCGCGCACCTTAATCCACACGTGCTGGTGGTTGTCAGGCTGCTTGGGAGGCTGCAGATACAGGTTGCCTTCCACATGGCGCACATCAAAGGCCGCTGTGCGCCCCAAGAACCGCGCTACTGGATGATCCACGTTACGGAAAATAGCCAGGGCACTAACTAGCTCGTCAGGTCCGGGCACCTTAGGCATCGGCTCATAGATATCAATGCCATCTTGACGCTTTTGGAAAGAAGCGATAACGGTGGCCATATTGCGTCCATCCTGGCTGGCACGCACCTGGCGCTGGGAGAAGGAACGCCCATCACGAAGCGCCTCAACCTCATACTGCACCGTTCTTTCCGGATTACCCCCACCCACAAAATAGGTGTGCAAAGCGTGCAACTGACGCTCATAGCTATCACCTGGGGTGGTGTCAAAGCAGGCAGCTGCTGCCAGCACCGCCTGCCCAAGGACCTGACCGCCATAGATGCGCCCCGACAGCTGGGGGGAGGGAATCGCCCTCAAAGCGACCCATCACGGTGCCAGGTGGGAAGCCCTCAGTGTCCCCACCGACGCCGTCGAGCCGGGCACAAGCCTCTAAATCGCTCTCTTCGGGGTCCCAAAACTCAAGCGCACGAAGCGCCAGAGACCGGGTAACCCCAGCCAAAGGCTCTTCGTGCGCTAGCGGAACCGGATACGGTTCAATCACAGACCGAGTTCCTCCAGGATCGGCAGCTCAGCGCGGACGGCAGCGCGGGCTTCCTCAGCCTCGGCGCAAGCCAGGGCGATGTCAGCTAGGCGCTTGCAGTCCTCACGGGTGACGCTCTTGAGTACGGCGTCAACGTCGGCCAGAGCGCGAGAGGTCATGGACAGCGAGGCCACGCCCAGACCCACCAGCACTACGGCCAGGGCCGGGATCAGCAGCGGCTTCACCACACACACCTACCGGGGACTTCTTTTCGCTGGCGGCGGCGCCGTCACAAGCGATCTTTAGCAGCCGCAGTACGGCCGGCTGCCAGGGGGTGTTCAGGTCAGCCAGGGAACCGAGCATACGGTCGGCAGCCATCACGTACTGGGTTAGGTCGTTGGTACCCACCGAAGCGAAGTCGGCGTACTTGAACATGTGGTCAGCCATAGCCGCAGCTGAGGGGACCTCAATCATCATGCCGGCAAAGTCTAGGCCGTAGGAGCGGGCCTTCTCGGTGAAAGCCTTGGCCTCAGCGGGAGTGGAGATCATGGGGGCCATGACCCACACCTTGGCGTCGGTGTCGGCGGCAGCCTTGGCTAGGGCCTCTAGCTGGTGCTCTAGCACCTCGGGGCTACGGCGGGCGGTACGGTAAAGCGCGTACACCCAGAGCCGGGTTGGCCTCTGAGGTGTCGGTTAGGAAGGGCAGCGGCTTGTCAGCGCCGGCGTCGAGGGTACGTACTACAACCTTCTTACCGGGGAAGGCCTCAAAGACCGGGCGGTAGGAGTTGTACTGGTCCTCAACTGAAGGCTCTTCGGGCTGGTCCAGGAAGCAGAACTCGGTACGGAACAGGCCGATACCCATGGCGCCAGCGGCGGCAGCCTTGCGGGCGTCCTCAGCGTCACCAACGTTAGCTAGCAGCTGCACCTCGATGCCGTCAGCGGTGGCGCCGTCGCCGTGGAATTCACGCACTACGCTGGCTAGCTCGCGGGCCTTACGTAGCTGCTCCTCGCTGGGGTTGAGGAAGATTTCGCCCTTGGTGCCGTCTAGCAGCACGATTTCGCCCTCAATTAGCTGCTTGGCTACTTCCTCACCGGTACCAACGATGGCCGGGATGCCTAGGGCGCGGGCCAAAATGGCGGTGTGGGAGGTAGGGCCACCCTCACTGGTTACGAAACCGATTACCTTGTCGGGGTCTAGTAGCGCGGTGTCAGCCGGGGCTAGTCAGCGGCAACTAGGATGAAAGGCTCAGGGAGGGTAGGGATACCGGGCATGGGAGCGTCGGTCAGCACGGCCACGATACGGTCGCGTACGTCGCGTACGTCGCGAGAACGCTCAGCCATGTAACCACCCAGGGACTCAAGCATGGTGGCTAGCGAGTCAGCGGCCTCCCACACGGCGCGCTCGGGGGTAATGCCACGGTCACGCACTAGCGCCTGAGCTGAAGAGGTTAGGGTGGGGTCTGCGGCCATCTGAGCAGTGGTCTCAAGTAGGGTACGACCCTCGTCCTTAGCTTCTGCGGCAGATAGTTCCAGGCCCTTCTTAACCTTAAGCGCGGCGGCGGCGATACGCTCGGCTTCGGCGTCGACGTCGGCACCGGCGGGTAGGTTGGTGACTGCGGGCTCCTCAATTCCGGGGGCCATCCGTGCCACCGGACCGCCCACACGGCCCGGGCTTACGCCGATACCGTGCAGGGTTAGAGTGGAGTTTTCCGCTGCGGTCATTGCTGTCTCCTTGCTGCGATTGGGGGGCTACGGCACCTCACATCGTCACCGGATTGGTAACGTAGGTAACGCCGTTTGCTGTGGTTATCGTATGTCTTTTTAGTGACGGGCGAAACCTTTTGCGGAAAATTTTTGTATGTAGGTAGTCGACCAGCATGGACTTATTGCGTTAACATCACTGTAAGGAGTCCATACAACCGATTAGGCAGCCGCTGCATGAGCGAAAATTTCGAATGGCAACAGCCTGAGCCGGCCGTAATTGAACTAGCCCAAGCCCACGGTGTGGGCACTGAGTATTGGGACTACTACGGCAATCAGGCAAATCCTTCCCGTCAGACTCTATTGGCAGTTTTAACTGCACTTGGAGTAGACGTTTCTAGCGACGAAGCAATTGCGCGTTCACTGGAGGATGCGCACCTGGGTTTTTGGCGCCAAACTCTACCCGGTTTCACCGTAGTACGTCAAGGACATTGGAAGCATGTGCCGGTGCATGTTCCCGATGGCTCCAGCGTACGCGTAGACGTGGTGCTGGAAACTGGTGGCACAGTTGCGCTTGAACAGGTAGATGACTGGGAATCTCCGCGCTGGGTTGACGGCGTATTTACTGGTCAGGCCTCTTTTGGTCTGCCCACCGATCTGCCGCTGGGCTGGCATGAGCTGGTGGCTTATGTGGGTGACGACGCCCAGGGCGTACGCGCCCCGATGGCAGTTGTGCCCGACAGGCTAGAACTGCCTGCCGCCTTGGGTCAGCACAGCTACGGCGTAATGACCCAGCTGTACTCGGTGCGTTCAAACGATTCCTGGGGCATTGGCGACCTGGATGATCTAACTGAGCTGTCTAGCTTCTTGGGGGATGAAGGCGCTGACTTTATCCTGATTAACCCGCTGCACGCCAGTGAGGTGGTTCCACCACTAACTGACTCGCCTTACCTGCCGGTTACGCGCCGCTTTGTTAACCCCATTTATATTCGCCCGGAAAACATTGCTGAGGTGGCACGTCTAAGCGGCCCACAGCGTTCCTTGCTGCACTGGGGTCTAGACGAGCTACGCCCGCTAAACACTTCTGCCGCCCCGATTGACCGTGACGTAGTGTTTAAGGCTAAGCGTGAGGCTTTGGAGGTTATTTACGACGCCGGCCGTTCGCGTTCACGTCAGCGTGACTTTGAGCGTTTCCGTGCTGAGCAAGGCGATGGTTTAGAGCGTTTTGCGCTTTGGTGTGCGCTTTGTGAAAAGTATGGGCCGATGGAGTCTTGGCCTGAGCATCTGCGTGACGCTAACAGTGCTTTTGTGGCTAATGAGGCCCACGCCCTGGCTGGACGCATCGACTTCTATGCTTGGCTGCAGTGGATTGTTGATGAGCAGCTCCAGCGCGCCCAGGCCGAAGCTAAGGCCTCTGGCATGTCTTTGGGCATCATGCATGACCTGGCGGTGGGTATTAACCCGCACGGGGCTGATGTGTGGACTACCCCGGAGGTATTTGCTGCTGGCGTGAGCGTGGGTGCCCCGCCGGACATGTATTCGCCGCTGGGCCAGAACTGGTCTCCGCCGCCCTTTAGCCCCACCGGCTTGGCGAAGGCAGGCTATGCACCGCTGCGCGACATGGTACGCACAGTGTTGCGTCACGCGGGTGCGCTGCGCCTAGACCACGTGATGGGCTTCTTTAGACTCTGGTGGATTCCTGAGGGGCACAGCCCCAAGGAAGGTGCCTACGTTTACTACGACTATGAGGCCATGATTGGCATTGTGCTGCTAGAGGCACAGCGTGCCGGGGCTTTGGTGATTGGTGAAGACTTGGGCACGGTTGAGCCTTGGGTACGCGCGCACCTGGCTGAGCGTGGAGTGCTGGGCACCAGCGTGTTGTGGTTTGAAAAGATGGAAGGCGATTGGCCGCTATATGCCGACCGCTACCGCGTAGATGCACTTTCTACGGTTAACACCCACGACTTGCCTCCCACTGCGGGCTACTTGGCTGATGAGCACGTGGCTTTGCGTTCGCGTCTGGGTCTGCTTGACTGCGATAAGGAAGTTGCGCTGCGTGAGTCGCGTAAAGAACGCGAAAAGATGCTGATCCGCCTGCGTGAATACGGTCTGCTAGGCGATGACCCCACTGAGCGTGAGGTTATCGAGGCCCTATATGCCTATGTTTTGCAGACTCCCTCACGTTTGGTGGGTGTGTCTTTGGTCGACGGCGTAGGTGAGCGTCGTACTCAGAATCTGCCTGGCACGGGTGAGGACGAGTACCCCAACTGGAAGATGCCTTTGTGTGATGGCAGTGGCGATCCAGTACTGGTGGAAGATCTGCCCAACAATGCCCGTCTGCTGAGCCTCTTGGCAGTGGCTCGCGCTGGTGTAGTTAAGTAGACACTGACCAGATTAAACTTTGCCCCCTTACTGCTTAGTGAACTGCCTCCCGTTTCTTGGACATCGAAATTGAAGTCCAGGGAATGGGAGGCTTTTCATGTCTGCGGGTTTGCGGTTGAGGCATGATCGTTTGCTTCGGGAGCAGGCGGTGGAGATGTTTGAAAGGGGCTTTAGCTATCGTTTGACCGCCAGGAGACTGGGTGTGTCTGCCGAGACTGTGAGAGGGTGGCAGAAGACGTACCGCGTAATTGGGAAGGACGGGCTTCTTGCCATGGGAGTTAAGCACGCCAGATACGACTATGAGACCAAGGTCGCCGCAGCGAGGGCCGTGGTTGATGGTGGGATGAGTAAGCCTGAGGCGATGACGCGTTTCGGTATTGCGAGTGCGACATCGTTGAAGCAGTGGTGCAGGCTGTACCGTGAGGGCGGCGCGCAGGCGCTTAAGCCCAAGCCCAAGGGCAGGCCAAAGGGATCAGGTGTGGGGGCGGTGCCACCAACGCGTGAGGAGGAACTCGCCGAGCGCGTACGCAAGCTTGAGGCGCAGGTGGCGTACCTAAAAAAATCGATTGCCCTGAAGGCGCAGAGGCGCTCCCAAACCGGGACAAAGCCCTAGTGATCGCCGAGCTTTCAGGGCATGGACACAGGGTGCGTGATCTCCTCGAGGCGGCCGGCCTTGCCAGGTCGAGCTACTACTACGCGCTGGCTCACCCCCAGCAGCCAACCAGAGCGCAGCTACGTCCCAAGGTCGCCCAGATCTTTTCGCGTACCCCCAACGGGTGCGGTCACAGACAGGTAGCCATGTGCCTGCGCGCTGAGGAAGGGGAACGCATTGCTGACAAGACGGTCTTGAAGATAATGCGCGAGATGGGGCTGCGCTGCGGCATACGCCGCGAGAGGGCCTACCACAGGTACAACTCCTACAAGGGATCCGTGGGACAAAGCTTCGACAACATCATCGGCCGCGACTTCAAGGCGACCGGCCCCTGGCAGAAAATGGGTACCGACGTCACCGAGTTCAAGCTCTCCTTCGGTAAGGCCTACCTCGCGCCGGTCTACGACTTTGCCAGCAAAGAGATCGTCGCCCACTCCATCTCCATGCACCCCAACCTCGCCCAGCAACAAGAGATGCTCCAGATACTCATGGACTCTAAACCCGAAGGGGCCGAGCCGATCTTGCACTCGGACATGGGTTGGCAGTACCAGCACGAGACCTATATCAGAACGCTCGCCGAGAACGGTTTCATCCAGAGCATGTCACGCAAAGGCAACTGCATCGACAATGGCGCCACCGAACAGGTCTTCGGGCACCTCAAGGACGAATTCTTCCGCGGCCGAGACTGGCAAACCTTCGAGAGCTTCAAAGCCGACCTCGATGCCTACATCACGCACTGGAACACAACAAGACGCCAAGTAAAGCTCAAGGGCCTGACCCCGGCAGAATACCGGGATCAGGCCCTACAGGAAGCCGCATAACGGCTACCATTTAAAGCGTCCAAGTTTCGGGGCGCAGTTCAAAGCAGTAAGGGGGCAATTGTTTTGCTATGAACAACTATAAATAATTACTGGTTTTGATGCTGTCTAAATTGCTTTAATAAAGTGATTGGTAATTATTCTTCCTTAAGGTTTCCTGAATGTTCTCTTTATTGAATCTAAAAGGTGAAACAAAAGCATAACAGATTGACAAAGTTTGCGTCATGTGATACAATTAATATTGATATGTTAAGTCATATCTGAAAGGGAATTTCATATTATGAATATTAAACGGTTACTTACCGTTACGGCGGCTTTAGCCACCTTCGCTGCCACTCCACTGGCTTATGCCGCGCCTGCCCCGCAGGCAACTAACTACGGTTTGACTAGCTCAGACAAGTCCGTAACTGCTGCTGAAGCAGCAAAATACGGGGCTAAAGTGGCCTACTCTCGCTATGAAGCCACTAACGCTGAGCTGACTAAAGCTAAGCGGGTAGATTCTACCGGTTTGGAATCTACTGCTATTGAGGCTTCAAACCAGTCTTATGTTGAGCTGTCTAGCAAAGATTCTGCAGTTACTTTCAAGGTAGCTGAAGCAGCTGACGCACTTACTGTGCGGTTCACTCTGCCTGACGGCGCTAACGGCAAGCTGGCTGTGAAGGTAAATGGCAAGACGGTCTCTACCCTAGATTTAACTTCCAAGCACGCTTGGCAGTACGTGGATGGTAGCGTTGCCCACAACTACAAGACTGCCAACTCTAAGGCTCGTTTCCGCTTTTGATGAGGTGCACACTCTGCTGGGCACTAATAAAGTTAAAGCTGGCGATACTATTTCCTTGGTTAAGGTCTCTGATGACTCAACCGCTTACGGAATTGACTTCATTGAACTTGAAGAAGCTGGCGCAGCCATCGCCAAGCCGGCCGGGGCAATCAGCATTACTGACAAGGGTGCAAAGGCTAACGACGGCGCAGATGACACCGCCGCCTTTAACAGTGCCCTAGAGGAGGCTAAAAAGACTGAAGCCAAAACTGTTTACATCCCCGCCGGCCAGTATGACTTTAATGGCAAGCTGGGGGTAAATGGGCAGGGCATTAAAATTGTTGGTGCCGGTATGTGGTACAGCCACATTCACTTTACTGCTGACAAGCAATACGGTGGTGGCTTCGATTTTGATCACAACAGCAACAACATTGTGCTTTCCGACTTCTACATGAGCTCGGAGCTGACCAACCGCTACGACGAGACCAAGGAAAAAGCCCAATACAAGGCAATTGCTGGCTCTCTTGGTAAAGACTCTAAGGTTAAAAACCTGTGGATCGAGCACTTTGAATGCGCCGCTTGGATTGGTGACTACGCCGCTGCTGCCGAGCGTAAAGACACCAACAACCTGGTGATCGAAACTCCCGTATCCGCAACAACCTAGCTGACGGGGTCAACTTCGCCCAGGGTACGATCAACTCTAAAGTGATCAACTCCAGCGTGCGCGGTAATGGTGATGACTCCCTGGCTTCATGGGCCAGCACGGATGACCGCACTAAGGCACCCATCACCGAGAACAACAAGTTCCTCAACAACACCATTGAGCTGGGCTGGCGCGCAGCCGGGGTAGGTTTCTTCGGCGGCAAGGGCCATGAGGTGTCTGGCAACCTGATTAAGGATGTGTTCTCTGGCGCTGGTATCCGCGTAAACACGGTATTTGAAGGTCACAACTTCGATCTGAACACCTCCGGTATCTCCATCCACGACAATATGCTCATCCGCACCGGTACCTCTGACGATTTTCTATGGCAAGGTGCGTGGCTCGGTGGACTTTGAACGCGACCGCGCCGATATTAAGGGCATTGCTTTCACCGGCAACAAGATCGTGGCTCCTTTTGTAACCGCCGAGACCGCTAACTTCGATCTGGCTAATGGCGCTAACAAGATTGCCAACAACACTGTTTACGCCAAGTATGTACCCGAATCTGCCCCGGCTAGCTCCAATGCCAAGCAGGTAGTCAACAAGGATATCGACACTGGCGCTACCCTGAAGGAAAACAGCAACTGGAAGCTGTACTACTACAGCCACGACCAGGCCAGCAACGGTACCACCGTGCGCTACTGGCGTTCCAAGGTCAAGGCCATCCACGTAACCAAGGACATGACCTACTCCAAGCAGGGTAACTTGAAGGTCTACAACTTCACCGCTGGTGACATTCCCCAGTACCTGCCTGAAAAGTCAACCAAGTTTGTGCAGGATTACAAGTACGAGGGTGAAGTTAAGCTTGATAAGAGCCAGAACGACAATGGGGAAGTAGCCCTGATCCGTTTCTGGTCTCACAAGTGAGTTCAAAGCGCATTTAACTAACGCATAGCAAAAATGGTCCCTGGCTTTTAGTCAGGGACCATTTGCTCGCAGTAGCGAGTTTTAACGAAGCTTGTTGATTTCCTCAGCCACCGTCTCGGCGCTGGGGCCGACGATCACCTGTACGGTCTTGCCGACGCTTACAACGCCGAAAGTACCGGCCTGGCTCAAGGCCTCCTCGTCTACCAGTGTGGGATCGACCAGCTGTGAACGTAGGCGAGTGATGCAGGCTTCTAGGTCGGTGATGTTGTCACTGCCACCAAGCGCATCGATAATCTGCTGAGCCTGAGTCATTCTGTCTCCTCCCTGTTGGCTAACTATTGACCAATATCATATCTTTTGCAGTCACAGCCGGCTACCGCTTTAGAAAATAGCTAGTTAGTTAAAGAGGCGCTTATCAGCACTGATAATCAAACCTGCAAGAGCTAGCTGCACAAGTTTTAATTGTTAGCAGCTGATTTTGAGCAGATGGGCGTTTTATGGCTAGCTAATACAAAAGTGGGGGGATGGAAGCCAAGCTTCCATCCCCCCACTGCAGCTAGAAATCAGCTAGAAATACGTTCTAGATCAGGCTTTACGAGCAGCCTCAGCGTTCTTACCGGTACGCTCAGCAGCCTCGCTCTGGGCGCTAGCAAAGGCGTCAGCACCTCTTCTTCCTCACGACCGGGAGTGTGGAAGTTGAACTTCTTGATCAGGAAGCTGAACAGGAAGTAGTAGATCACCGCGTAGATCAGGCCGATGATAACCAGCAGGATGGGGCCTTGGAAGACGCCACCAGATAGGTCGGCAGACTTACCGAAGTTGATTACGTAGTCGATGAAACCTGCCGAGAAGGAGAAGCCATCCTTAATGCCAAGCGCATTAACCACCACCAGTGCGGTACCGGTCAAGATAGCGTGTACTACGTACAGCGGGAAGGCTACATAGGCGAAGGCGTATTCTAGGGGCTCGGTAACACCGGTGAGGAAGGCGGTTAGAGCCACAGAGATCATCAGGGCGCCAGTGGCCTTCTTCTTGGCCGGGTAGGCCGAGCGCCACATGGCCAGGGCGGCTGCGGGCAGGGCGAACATCATGATCGGGAAGAAACCGGTCATGAAGTTACCGGTCCAGGCGTTGGTCTCAGGGGTACCCTGGAAGAAGCAGGTCAGGTCACCGTGCAGGGTCTCGCCCTGCTTGGTTAGGCTTTGGCAGTTACCTAGCTGGAACCAGGGCAGAGAGTTCCACAGGTGGTGCAGGCCGAAGGGGATGAGCAGGCGGTTAACCACACCGTAAACGAAGTAAGCTACCGAGCCACCGATGCCGCCGTGGGCGCCAGCGTGCATTAGCCAGCCACCAAACTTCTCGTTGATGAGCCAGTTGAAGGCCGGGTAAATAGCGCCCATTACGGTGGCAATTAGAACTGCTGCGCCAGAGGTGATAATCGGGACAAAACGGCGCCCACCGAAGAAAGCTAGCCAGTCCGGCAGCTTAATACGGTAGAAACGCTGCCATAGCAGAGCGGCAGTGATGCCGATGATGATACCGCCGAGCACACCGTAGTTGATCTTGGCATCGGGGCCTGCCGGGGCACCCCAGAACTTCGCTAGGGCGTCAAGCACCCCCTTAAAGACCAGGAAGCCAAACAGACCAGCCACAGCAGTAGAGCCGTCAGACTTCTTAGCGAAACCTACGGCCACACCCACCGCGAAGATCAGCGGCAGGTTGTCAAAGACTGCGCCACCGGCAGCAGCTAGCACATCAGCCACCGGCTGCATCCAGCTGAGGTGTTTGGATAGGCCGTCAGCGCCGAGCACGTCGGCTTGGCCTAGACGCAGGAGTAAACCAGCTGCAGGCAGCGTGGCAATGGGGAGCATAAGGGAGCGGCCCATACGCTGCAATGCGGCGAAACCAGAACCCTTCTTCTTTGTAGTCACAGTGTTCTCCAGAGAATCGGCACAGCAACAATGCCGTGCACACTAAAACCAGTCATGGGGGATGACTGGAGCCTACCGGGGGCAAGCCCCTGATATGTGTAATTGAAGCACTCCTTCATAGCAGCGTCAACAAAAACACACAGGATCAAACAGCTTCCCACAGAAAACTATTCTCACCACCATTTATGTTACTCACTATTTCGCAAAGCAAACCAAAGTTTTACCACATTGAAACCAACATTTTCCGATATCATGTAGCCAGAGCTCACCCTAGGTGCAGCTTAACTTTGGTGTGGTCGCCAAAGTTTTAACAATAGGTGGTTTTTAACTACCGCGATTCTAAAAGGAGCCAATATGTCTCAGGCACAGCAGATTGTTGACGCCCTCGGCGGTTTTGACAACATTGTTGAAATTGAGCCGTGCATTACCCGTCTGCGCTGCGAGCTGGAGGACGCCAGCGTAGTAGATGAGGCAGCTCTCAAGCGTGCCGGCGCCCACGGCGTGCTGGTCATGGGTGACACTGTGCAGGTAATCGTCGGCCCCAACGCTGACAATATCAGTGAGGACATTGAGGACCTACGGTGAGCCTGTCAGTCCTAACTCCCCTTCCCGGCACAGTAGTTGCCATTGAGGATGTTCCGGACGCAGTCTTTGCCCAAAAGTTTGTGGGACCCGGGGTCGCCGTCGACCCTATCCGCAACGGTCAGGACGTAACCGTGCTAGCCCCCGTAAAGCGGCAAGCTAGCTAAGATTCATCCTCACGCATTCGTAATCCTTACCGAGGCAGGCGTCGGTGTACTAGTTCACCTGGGGCTAGACACGGTAACCCTGCAAGGTAAGGGGTTCGAATTGCATGCCAAAGAAGGCAGCCAGGTCAACCTCGGTGACCCGATCATCACCTGGAACCCCACCAATATGGAGACCTTGGGGTTCAACCCGATTTGCCCAGTGATCACTATGGAAGTAGCTGAAGAGCGTCTGGACTTACCCAAGCCCGGCGCTGCGGTAAACACGGGAGATAAGCTGCTAAGCATCAACTAGCGCGCCCAGCCAAAACTGCCACTAAAAGCCAGCACAAATCTTGGCAAATCCAGGGCAGATCTTGGCTAAGCGGCACAAGTCTTGGCTAAGCCAAGGCAAGTCTTGGTAAATACAGTGGGGGCCCAGTTCCAAGGAACTGGGCCCCCACTAGCGTTTAAACTCAGGCCACGGCCTGCGCGCCTAGTACGCGCTTAACGTCGTCGAGGTTTTCACGCACAATACGCTGCAAGGCCGCAGGGGAGTCAGTGTGGGTTTGCAGCCACTGCTCCAGCACGCCCTGGGCGTCGACGTCGTCCAAACCAACTGCCGGCAGCGGGAAGATACCAGCCAGGATCGACTCAGCCATGTGGAAAGTACGTGAGCCCCACACCTGCTCAACGATCTGCCCATAAGCCTCCACGAAGGGGGCCAGCAGCTGCGGGTGGCGAGTGACATTGAGGAAACCACGCAAAGACTTAGCCAGGGTCTCGTTAGGAATCGAGGCGTCAGTGACCAGCTTTTCCCAAGCCTGGGCCTTAGCCTGCGGTGAGGGCAGGGCGCAGCGAGCCTCCGAGGCACGCTCACGACCAGTGGTGGTCACGTCACGCTCAGCCTCAGCGGCAATCTCGGCCTCACCAAAGCGGCCGGCGGCCACCAGGCTGATCAGCAGCTCCCAACGCAGATCCTGATCCACAACCAGGCCCTCAAGCGGGGCTGAGCCATCAAACCAGCCCACCACGCGCTCAATCTGTTCGCCAGTTAGGGCGTGTGCGGCAGCGGCCTTAGCCAGCTGCAGCTGGGTGTCACTGCCGGGGGCGGCCTCCTGGGCCAGCTGGGCTAAGGCGCGGGCAGCGTGCTCAATGTACTCCAGGCGCTGGGCCGGGGGCAGGTACAGGCCCACCACCGTAGCCACCTTGGCGATCAGGCCACGCACCACGGAAGAGTGAGTCTCTACGCTCAGGGCCTCCAAAGCGGCCGGCAGGAACTGGATGGCGCTGATCTCAGCGTCACGCACCATGTCCCAAGCACTAGCTAGGGCGATGGAACGCGGCAGTGAAGCGGTAAAGGCGGTGATGTGCTTGAGCGCAAAGTCAGCCGAAGCCTCATCTAGACGCACCTTGGCGTAGGTTAGGTCGTCGTCGTTAATTAGGATTACATCCGGGCGAGGAGAGCCCACCAGCTCACTGACCACGGTGCTGGCGCCGTCGACGTCGATCTCAATGCGAGTGCTACGCTCCAGCTTGCCGTTAGCAGCCATGGCGTAACCACCAATAGCTACGCGGTGGGGGCGCAGCGAGGCGGGCGAGCCAGCAGGGATCTCCTGGTCAAGCACGAAGCTGGTGATAATGCCCTGCTCATCAACCTCCAGGCGCGGACGTAGGGTGGTAACCCCAGCTTCCTGCAGCCACAGGCGAGCCCAGGTGGATAGGTCGCGGCCGCTGGTGGCCTCCAGCTCACGCAGCAGGTCGTCAAACTCGGCGTTGGCGTAGGCGTGGGCGGCCAGGTAGTTCTTAATGCCGGCGAAGAACTTGTCGCGGCCCACGTAACCCACTAGCGCGGCCAGTACGGAGGCGCCCTTGGCGTAGGTGATGCCGTCAAAGTTAACTTCGACGTCGTGCAGTCCTTGATCTCTGCGGCCACCGGGTGGGTGGAGGAGAGCTGATCCTGGTTGTAGGCCCAGCCCTTCTCAATGGTCTGGAAGGTGGTCCAGGCGTCGCTCCAGCGGGTGGCTTCAGCTACCGCTAGGGTGGAGGTGTACTCGGCGAAAGACTCGTTTAGCCACAGGTCATTCCACCACTTCATGGTGACCATGTCACCAAACCACATGTGGGCCAGCTCGTGCAAAATGGTTACCGCGCGGCGCTCAACCAGGGCCTCGATGGGGCGAGAGCGGAAAATGTAGTCGTCACGGTGGGTGACGCAGCCGGCGTTCTCCATGGCGCCTGCGTTGAATTCAGGCACAAAGATCTGGTCGTACTTTTCGAAGGGGTAGGCGGTGCCAAACAGCTGCTCGAAGTACTCAAAGCCAGCCTTGGTCAGGTTGAGGATTTCCTCGCTGTCCATGTGCTCAGCCAGGGAGCGGCGGCAGTAGGTGCCCAGCTCAACCTGGCGGCCATCGCCGGCCACGTAGGTGTCGGTGGCGCCCACATAGGGGCCGGCCACAATCGCAGTCACATAGGACGAGAGCGGACGAGTGGGGGCAAAGTGGAAGGTGTGGGTGCCCGCCTGCTCAGCTACCGGGGTGGGAGTGGGGGAGTTAGAAATACCGTCCAGCTCTCAGGGGTCTTAACGGTGAAAGTGAAAGAAGCCTTAAGGTCAGGCTGCTCAAAGACGGTGAAAACGCGGCGGCTGTCGGGCACCTCAAACTGGCTGTAAAGGTAGGTGAGCCCATCAGCGGGGTCAACAAAGCGGTGTAGACCCTCACCGGTGTGCATGTAGGCACAGTCAGCCACTACTTCCAGCTCATTGTGCTCAGCTAGGTTCTCTAGAGCAATGCGACTGTCGTGGTAGACGGATGCCGGGTCTAGGTCAACCCCGTTGAGCTTGATTGAATGAACGGCGGGGGCAATTAGGTCAATAAAGGTGCTCGCCCCGGCCTTGGCGTCAAAACGCGCCACGGTAACAGAGCGGAAGGTCTCCTCGCCCTGGGTTAGATCCAGGTCGACGGCGTACTCGCGAGTAGTGATGATGGCAGCGCGCTCGCTGGCCTCCACTCGCGTGAGGTTAATGCCGGGCATTGACTCTCCTAAAAATACTAGTAGTAGTGCTGCTTATCTTACGCGAACCAGAGTGAAAGCTTTGACCCGCTTAGCCATCAGGCTAAGCGGGTCAAGGTTTAACAGGTGGTGGCTAGCTGCCTGGAACTGGCTAGTTAGCCGAACTAGTTACCTAGTGGTTTGGTGCTGGCTAGCTGCCTGGAGTTGGCCAGCTAGCCGAACTAGTTACCTAGTGGTTTGGTGGTGGCTAGCTACTTGGAACTGGCCAGCTGGGCTTACCAGATAGTTACGCGCTGGTCGGGATCCAGGTACAGCTCATCGCCGGGGACCACATTGAAGGTCTCATAGAACTCATCCAGGTTGCGCACAATACCGTTGCAACGGAACTCGTTAGGCGAGTGCGGGTCAGTGGCCAGCAGCAGCTCAGCACGCTCCAGGCGGCTCTTTTGCTGCCAGATGCGGGCCCAAGAGTAGAAGAACCGCTCCAAAGCGCTCAAACCATCAATCACCGGGGCCTGGTCAAAAGACTCAATACCCTTACGGGCCAAAGCCAGCTTGTAGGCCTTTAGGGCAATACCCAAACCACCCAGGTCACCAATGTTCTCACCAATGGTCAGCGCGCCCTTAACATGGGGAGCCGCCTGGCCCAGCTGCTCATAGTGGGCAGCCACATCGGCGGGAACATACGCGTCATACTGTGCAATTAGGGCGCCGGTACGCTCCTCGAAAGCCTTACGGTCAGCCTCAGTCCACCAGTCACGTACTGCACCGGTGCCATCAAAAGTGGAGCCTTGGTCATCAAAACCGTGGCCAATCTCGTGACCAATAACCGCGCCGATACCAGCGTAGTTAACGGCGTCGTCGGCCTCTAAATCAAAGAAAGGCGCCTGCAAAATAGCTGCCGGGAAGACAATCTCATTCATCACCGGGTTGTAGTAGGCGTTGACGGTCTGCGGCGTCATGTGCCACTCGTCACGGTCCACCGGCTTACCCAGCTTGCCTGCCTCATAGGCGATTTCAAAAGCCTCAGCGGCGCGCACATTACCAACCAAATCGGTGGCGCTTAGCTGCAAAGAGCTGTAGTCACGCCACTTAGCGGGGTAGCCGATCTTAACCGTGAACTGCTCCAGCTTAGCCAAAGCCTCCTGGCGGGTAGCCGGGCTCATCCACTCCAGCTGGCTAATAGAGCCACGGTAAGCCTCCAGTAGGTCAGCCACCAGCACATCCATGGCCTCCTTGCTCGCGGCCGGGAAATGACGGTGCACATAAAGTTGGCCTAGGGCCTCACCCAAAGTAGCCCTCAACCAGGCTCACCCCACGCTTCCAACGCGGACGCTGGGCATCAATACCCTGCAGCTTACGCGAGTAGAAATCAAAGCTCTCGGTGGCAATCTCCTGGCTCAGCAGCCCTGCGCGCGAGTGCAGCACATGCCAAATAATCCAGGCCCGCACATCCTCAAGCTCGCTTTCCTGCCACACCTTAGCGGCCTTAGGCAGGTAGTCAGGTTGACCCACAATAACCTCACGGTTAAAGAAGCCCTCACCCACCACCTTAGCGGCTGCCGCAGACCAGGTCTCAAGCGGCAAACCCTGCGCGCTAGAGACCACATCAGCCCAGTTCATGGGGTTGTTCATGGCCTCAATGTCACGGCAACGCACCGCATCCCAGTGCCCGGCCGCGAGCGCCGTCTCCAGCTTCATAACGGCCTGGGCGATCTCCTCAGCCTGGCGGCCCAAACGCTGGTCATAGCCACTTAAAGTGAACATGTTAGCGATGTGAGCGGTATAAGCCTGGCGCAGCGCAGCCTTATCCTCTTCACGGTAGTAAGCCTCATCAGGTAGGCCCAAACCAGCCTGAGAGACCCACACGGTGTAACGCTCAGGGTCATTAAGGTCAACCTCAACCCCAGCCCCAATCGGGCCGTGGAAAATCGCAAACAGCTTAGCGCCCATAACGCTAGCCAGCTCATCCTTGCTAGAGGCGCTAAACAGCTCGGCTACATCAGCCTCCAGCGGAGCCACGCCGGCCGCATTAACTGCTTCCTCATCCATAAAAGACTCATACAGTGAGCCGATCTGATAGGCCTCACCGCTAGCCTGACCTGATGCAGTGCGCTTAGCACAATCCTCAATAATCTGGCGGCAAGCCAGCTCAGCGCCGTCGCGCAGCTCCATAAAAGAGCCGGCAGAAGGGCGATCAGCCGGAATCTTAACGGTGCGCAGCCAAGTGCCGTTTACATAGCGGTACAGGTCATCTTGCACCCGCACACTAGTATCCATATCTGCCGGGTTTAACACACCCGCAACTAGCTGGGCATTATTTTCATTCGTCATAAAACTATATTAGCCGCTGCCCTTAGCGCTTTGACTTAGTTTTCTTTAGACCAATAACCGGGCACAATTGGTTACATGCGCGTACATATTGCCTCAGACCATGCCGGTTACGAACTCAAAGCCATTGCCATCACCCACCTAGAAAACAACGGACATGAGGTTATTGACCACGGAGCATTAACCTACGACCCCCAAGACGACTACCCTTCCTTCTGCTTTGAAGCAGCCCAGGCCACCGTTAACGACCCCGGCAGCCTAGGCATCGTAATTGGCGGCTCCGGCAACGGCGAGCAAATCGCCGCCAACAAGGTACGTGGCGCCCGCGCCGCCCTAGCCTGGAACCTGCAAACCGCCCGCCTAGCCCGTGAGCACAACAACGCCAATGTGGTTGGTATCGGCGCCCGCATGCACACCAGCGAGGAAGCCCTAGAAATCATTGACGCCTTCCTGTCCGAGCCCTACAGCAACGAGCCGCGCCACCAGCGCCGCATCGAAATCCTCGCTGACCTTGAGGCCTGATGCCTGAAGGACACACAATTCACCGACTGGCTAAATCCCTAAACATCCTGTTTAGGGAAAGCCAGCTGCGTGCCTCTAGCCCCCAAGGCCGCTTCGCCCAGGGAGCCGCCCGCCTAGATGGGCAAGTTTTTATCAGCTCCTACGCCCACGGCAAACACCTACTGGCAGCTTTCGCCCCCGCCCCCGACGTCGCCCTAGACTCACCCGCCATCACCTGGCTACACACCCACTTGGGTCTATATGGGGCCTGGAACTTCGACGGCGACGCCACCTTCGTGGTGCCCGAAATATTCGAGGTCCCCGACCTGGAAGTAGGCTCCCGCCAGGGCCTGCCAGGCATTAAAGAATTAGGTGGGCACTCAGGCGGCAGTGCACTCGCGGGCTTGACGGTGTCTACCCGCGCGGCTTTAACCCAGCCTGAAGGGGTTGCTGCCACCGTTGGCTCAGGTAAACCCCGCCCAGATTTGAAACTACCCCAGGGCAAGCTAGCCCCCGGACAGTGGCAGCCTGCGCCTCCTAAAGGCGCGGTGCGTCTGCGGCTAGTTAGTAAGCATGGGGTGGCTGACCTATCTGGCCCCACCACCTGTGAACTACTGGATTTAGAGGGCGTTAAAGCGGTTGAGGCACGCCTGGGCCCAGACCCGCTAGCCCCAGGGAAAACAGCCGAGGGGAAAGCAACCTTTATCGCTAACGTACGCCGGCGCCGTCGGGCCATTGGTGAGCTGCTGATGGACCAGTCGGTAATAGCCGGGGTGGGCAACATTTACCGGGCTGAATCGCTTTTCCGGGCCGGTATTAGCCCGCGCCGCCAAGGCGCCAATATCAGTGCGCAGCGCCTAGGCAAACTGTGGGATGACAATGCGGCCCTACTGGCTCACGGGGTGGCTACCGGTCTAATTACCACCGTTAACTCCGACGACGTACCTGACCCGCTGCCTCCAGATGATCCAGAGGCTGGGCGCTGGTATGTCTACCACCGCACCGGGCGGCCCTGCCTGCGCTGCGGCACCCCAATTGCTGGTGACATGATGCAGGGGCGCACCCTGTTTTGGTGTCCACGCTGCCAAGGGCGCTAAACGGCCAATGTGGCGGCGCTAAGGGCCGCCACCAAAAGCGCTAGGCGAGCTAACTGGGTTCAAAATCAGTACAAAAATCAATGCAAATTTAAGCGCAACAAAGGAGCATAAATGGCCAAGCTGCGATCAACTACTTGGACTAAAGACGCTAGCGGGGTGCTCACCCGTGAGCACCGCCTGCAGGTGCCGCTAGTTCACGGCGACGCCAGCGACAAGCGCACTATCACGGTGTATGCGCGCGAAGTAGCCATGGCTGGGGCAACCGATCGTGAGGCCCTGGTTTATCTGCAAGGTGGGCCCGGCTTTGAAGCTCCCTACCCCTATGTCGACGGCGGCCTGGGTTGGCTAGCTGAGCCGCTTAAGCATTACCGCCTGATTTTGCTAGACCAGCGCGGCACCGGTAACTCCACTGCGGTGGGTCGGCCCTGGGCTGACACGCAGACCATGGTGGAGTACCTAACCCACCTGCGTTCAGATGCCATTGTGGAAGACGCCGAGGCTCTGCGCCAGGCCCTGGGTATTGAACGCTGGAGCCTAATAGGCCAGTCTTTTGGTGGTTTTTGCGTAACCCGCTACGTCAGCGCTCACAGCGAAAGCCTGCACCACGTCTACCTCACCGGTGGTCTGCCGGCAGTGGGCCACAGCTTGGATGAGGTTTACGCGGCCACCTACGCGGCTATGCGTGAAAAGTCCGAGCAGTTCTACGCCCGTTTCCCCGGCGACCGCGAGCGCATGTCTAACCTGCTAGAAATGGCCGACGCCGGCAAGCTACACACTGTGCATGGTGACGTTATCGGGGTTACTCGCCTGCGTAGCCTGGGGATGCTGCTAGGTGCCAGTGGCGGCGCGGATGTGCTGCACAACCTGCTTAGCCAGGAGCCTGGTTCTTGGCGTCAGCGCTGGGATATTGGTGAGCAGCTGGCCTTTAGCGCCCGCAACCCGCTGTATGCCTTCATCCACGAGTCTTGCTGGGCTGATGGGCAGGTAACTAACTGGGCGGCAGTGCGCACCCTGCCGGAAGATTTCAAGTCAGACCCCACCTTGCTAACCGGTGAGCACGTTAGCCCCAAGTTCTTTGAGGAAGACTCGCTGCTGCGTGACTGGGCTGACGTGGCCCAGGCACTAGCTGAGCACCCTTGGCCGCAGCTGTATTCGCCCCAGGCCATGCGCGCCAGCCAGGTTAAGGGCGCGGCGGCAGTGTACTTCCGTGACGCTTATGTGCCCGCGCAGTTCTCGCTGGAAACTGCCGCTTTGGTGCCCGGCCTGCAAACCTGGGTGACCAGCGAGTATGAGCACAACGGGGTACGTGCCAGTGGGGGAGCGGTGTTTGCCCGCCTGCATGAGCTGGCCACCGGTAAGGTACTGCGCTAACAGTGCCAGCTGCCGCAAAGCCGGTGTTCTAGGTAAGCACCAGGTAGATAGCCGCTAAGCTGGCGGCCACTGGCTTAGCGTATGCTGGCTCCTAGATAGCGCTAAGAAGGGACCCCAGTGGGGTCCCTTCTTAGCGCTTAAGGCCATTTAAGACTGTGACAGCCGGCCATTTTCTAAAGCAGCTTAAGCTTTATTAGCTGTAGCGCCTAGATGTAGATGGTCGGGTCTATCATCAGCTCCGGGTCGGTGCGTGGGTCGCGAACCTTGGAGGGTACCCCCACGGCCACATGCCCTTCAGGCAGGTTTTTAACCAGCACCGCGTTGGCGCCAATAACGCCGCCGTCGTAAACCGTAACCGGACCCAAAACCTTAGCCCCAGCCCCCACCGTGACGTGGTTGCCAATGGTGGGGTGACGTTTGCCCGGGGTCATTGACACCCCACCGAGGGTTACCCCGTGAAAGAGCAGGACGTCGTCGCCAACTGTGGTGGTTTCACCGATAACTACCCCCATGCCGTGGTCGATAAAGAAACGTCGACCAATGGTGGCGCCAGGGTGAATCTCCACGCCGGTGGCTGCGCGGGCTGCCTGAGACAGGGCCCGGGCGGAGAAATGGTGGCCTTTAGACCACAGCCGGTTGGCTACTCGGTAAGCCCACACCGCGTGTAAACCTGGGTAGAGCAGGGCCACTTCGGCGGTTGATCGCGCTGCCGGGTCACGGTCGCGGGCAGTTTTAATGTCCTCGCGGATCAGTGCTAGCAGGCCCATGCCTTTAGGGTCAGAGGGGCTAGAACAACATGGGCTAGCTGGCGCCTCAGTGGCTTCGCTGTGCACGTCGCCCATAACCAGGTCGGCCTTAGCGGCAGATAACTGGCTAGCTGGGGCGGGTGTGGTCTTAACTGTCACAGTCTTTTGCTTTCAGTCCAAATAAGCCGAGTACAGGGGAGTGGACAGGTAACGCTCACCGGTGTCGGGCAGCAGGGTAACAATGGTCTTACCGGCAAACTCGGGGCGGTGAGCTAGCTGGTCGGCGGCGGCCAGGGCAGCGCCGGAGGAGATACCTACCAGCAGGCCTTCCTCAGCGGCGGCACGGCGGGCGTAGGTTAGCGCAGCTTCAGACTCAATGTGCAGCAGCTCATCCCAAATGTTCTGGTCAAGCACCTCGGGCACAATGTTGGCGCCAATACCCTGGATCTTGTGCGGGCCGGCGTGACCTTCGCTTAGCAGGGGAGACTCAGCCGGTTCGATACCGAAAATCTTGACGTTGGGGTTCTTTTCGCGCAGCACCTGGCCTACACCAGTGAGGGTGCCGCCGGTGCCGATGCCGGCTACGAAGGCGTCAACCTGGCCGCCGGACTGTTCCCAGATTTCCAGGGCGGTGCCGGCGCGGTGGGCGGCAGGGTTAGCCTCATTGGTGAACTGGGAGGCCAGAATCGAGTTGGGGGTGGCCGCCTGGATTTCGCGGGCCTTGTCAGCTGCGCCCTGCACACCGTTAACACTGGTGAGCACTAGCTCTGCGCCAAATGCGCGCATAATGGCGCGGCGTTCCTTGCTCATGGTGTCAGGCATGGTGATGATCACGCGGTAGCCTAGCGCCGCACCAATAGCAGATAGGCCCACGCCGGTGTTGCCGCTGGTGGCTTCCACAATGGTGCCGCCGGGCTTGAGGGCGCCGGAGGCTTCAGCGGCGCGAATGATGTTTAGGGCAATGCGGTCTTTAACCGAGTGGCCGGGGTTTAGGGCCTCAAACTTGGCTAGTACCGTGGCCGGGGCGTCAATAACGCGGTTAATGCGTACCAGTGGGGTGGAACCAACCAGGTCAGCAATAGAGTTAGCAATGTCAGTCATGTAAATCTCCCTAAGTAAATTTTTTGGGCCCGCAGCGCTTCGATGGGTACGCAAACGGTAGGAAAAACTTGAGTGGGGCCAGGGCCTGTCTGGCCAAGGGCAAATAGACGCCAGGCATGCGCAGGCGACGCACTAATTCGAGGCCTGACGTGCTACAGACACATGCACTGCGCGAAGGACATCATCAGCGCCATATTCATCATGGCTGTGTCTCCTTTCGCGCTCAAAAATCTTGCTAGCCAAGTGTTGGCCAGCCGCCAGTCACTGTACAACGCTAACTGGCGTAAGTACAACAGTTTTTCACTATCTAAAAAGCGCTAAATACCTCAGCTTCGCAGTGAGCGGATTAGGGACTATTAAGGGATTAGAGGGGCAGCTCAAGGATTTGGTGCCGGCAGCTTCTAGCTGGCCTTGGCCTCGGGTCACGTTAGCTACTAGCGCGGCTAGTTCTGTGGGATTGGCGACGGCGCTGGCCAGTTCGATAGTTGCCTGGCTTTCCCAGCGGGTTTGCACAATATTGGCGCCGCCGGCGCGCAGCTCAGCCTCGATGCGACCAGCCTCGGCCACCGGTGCGCGCAGCTGCCATAAATACTGTTGGCTGCGCCTGCACAGGCTTAACTGTTCTAAAGCTTGGGCGGTGGCTTGCGAATAGGCGCGCACCAGCCCGCCTGTGCCCAGCAGGGTGCCACCAAAGTAGCGGGTGACCACCACGGTTACATCAAAAATCTGGCTGCCACGCAACACCTCAAGCATGGGCTTACCAGCGGTACCCGAGGGCTCGCCGTCGTCGTTAGAGCGTTCCGTGGGGGTGGCGCCAGGGTTAGCGATAATAAAAGCGCTGCAATGGTGACGCGCGTCAGGGTAGAGGGCGCGGCGGCTGGCAATAAACTCACGGGCCTGGGCCTCACTAGTGGTGCGCGCCGCTAAACCTAGAAAGTGTGAGCGTTTAATTTCTAAGTCAATCTCGCTAGCGCTAGTATCTGCTGGGAACCAGCACGCCAGCTGGTGCTAGTGAACTCATAAGCTAATTGTGGCATGAGTCAATTGTGAGTAACGCCTATTTATTAGTGCCTCGACTTAAGGGGGCCAAGGCTAGTAAAGTTGCTTAAGTTGTTTGAGGCGATGGAACTCACACCCGCATCTGTGCATTATAGATTGGCTAGATCAGCGTGCACCGGGTAAGGTTACACGTCGGTTCAGGTTTGTTTTCTATACGAGAGGAGCGGGATCATGGCAGTTCCGAAGCGGAAGATGTCCCGTAGCAACACCCGCAACCGTCGCGCCCAGTGGAAGGCTGAGCTGACTCAGCTGGACAACTTGCGCATTGCCGGACGCGAGGTCAAGATTCCTCGTCGTCTAGCAAAGGCTTACAAGCTCGGCCTGGTCGAGGACTGATAAGTCTACGGTAGCGTCCCGAGCCTGCCGGGTTAAGCAGGTAGTGATGTGCATTTAGCGCATCCGCGCGGGTGTAGCTCAATGGTAGAGCCTCTGCCTTCCAAGCAGATTGCGCGGGTTCGATTCCCGTCACCCGCTCGAAGCGAGCATAAGGTTTACACCGATATGTGAGCCACCGGGGTGTAGCGCAGCTTGGTAGCGCATCTGCTTTGGGAGCAGAGGGTCGCAGGTTCAAATCCTGTCACCCCGACCAAAAACTTGGCACCGTGGCCATTTAATTACTCAACTAAGCACCTAAACTTGCAAGTGGGCGTAAAATCTCTAGTTGCCGTCAAGCAGAACTTGCCGTTGCAGCGCTTAGTCCAGACATAGCCTTACATAGCCTACAGTTACTGATAGATATCTGTTCGTTATATTAGTGTGCTTGCTGACAACTGAGGTGACAGGCTATGTATGCTCGACGCGATTTCATACAATTAACCCAGCCATGAAATTTCGCAGGAAGGTTCCCAAACTATGGCCATGACCGCGATGAAGCTTATGGGTGACAAGGCTGGCGCGGTTCGCCTTTTGTTCGACCTATCCGATCAGCTAGCCAACTGCTCCCAAGACGCCCTAGCCGCTCACTTTGAAAGCGCTGCGGTGGCTTTGGATGAGCACGAAGGTGTAAGCGGTTTAGGTCCCCTGCGCCGCACGGTTCGCGCTTCCCTACGCAAATACCGTGTAAACATTCTAAATGCGGCACAGGTGCATGACGATGAGCGGATCCAGGAACACTATGAGCGCGAGATTGGGCGCACTCTAGAGACCCTGTTGGCTTATTTTTAAAGCGTAACTGCCTCCTTAAAGCTTTGTGACCGGCCATATAAAGGCTGCTATGGGCTCAAAAGGCGCCAACTTACTGGCTGAAGTAGCTACGCCGTGGCGGGCGCAAAGTGCAAATTAAGGATTTGTCCCCTAGACTGGGACGGTTAAAGGTGTCAAAAAAAGTACACCCACCGGCATGCCGGTGCCCTCATACCATCCATTTATTGGAGTACACGCCCGTGAAGAGCTCTGTCGAGATTCTAGATCCCACCTCCGTCAAGCTGACCGTGGAGGTTCCCCACGAGGAGCTGGGGAGCCAGCTCGACGCCGCCTACAAGGAGATCGGCTCCCAGATTCAGGTTCCCGGCTTCCGACGCGGCCACGTTCCCGCCCGCGTAATCGACCAGCGCGTCGGCCGTGGCACCGTAATCGAGCAGGCCATCAACGCTGCCCTGCCTGACCTCTACCGTGACGCCATGGTTGACTCTGGCCGCGTTCCGCTGCTGCAGCCCGAAATTGAGATCGTTGAGATTCCGGCTGTAAATGGCCCCATCTCCGGCCAGTTCTCCTTCACCGCCACCGTAACCGTGCGTCCCGAGTTCGAGATTCCTTCCCTAGAAGGCACCGAGCTGACCGTTGACGCCACCACCGTTAGCGATGAAGACGTCGACGCCGAGCTGGACAACCTACGCGCCCGTTTTGGTTCCCTAAAGCCCATCAAGCGCAAGGCCAAGACCGGTGACTTCCTAACCATCGACCTAAAGGCTGAGATTGACGGCCAGGAGGTTGACTCGGTTTCCGGTATTTCCTACGAAGTCGGCAAGGGAAACCTGCTTAAGGGTCTAGACACCGCTCTGCGCGGCCTAAAGACTGACGAGAGCGCCACCTTCACCACCACCCTGGCTGGTGGCGAGCACGCTGGTGAAGAGGCCGAGGTTACCGTTAAGGTCACCGCCGCCAAGCAGCGTGAGCTGCCCGAGGCTGACGACGACTTCGCTCAGATGGCTTCCGAGTTCGACACCATCGAAGAGCTGCGCGAGGACCTGCGCAAGCAGGTGGCCGACCGAAAGACCGCTGACCAGGCCATCGCCGCCCGCGACGCGCTGCTAGAGCACCTAAAGTCTGTAGTGGAGTTCCCGGTGCCCGAGGCTGTGGTTGAGGCTCAGATTAGCCAGCACCTAGCCGCTGAGGGTAAGGAAGGCGACGAAGAGCACGCCAAGGAAATCCGTCCTGACGCTGAGAAGGCTGTGGTTGAGCAGCTGCTGCTAGACGTTCTGGCTGAGAAGCTGGATGTGGCCGTGACCCAGGATGAGCTGTTCGACTTCCTGCTGCAGACTGCCCAGCAGTACGGCATGGAGCCCGGCCAGTTCCTGCAGGGCGCCCAGCAGGCTGGTCAGATCCCGGCCTTCGCCCAGGAAATCGCTCGCAACAAGTCCCTGGCTGTAGCCCTACGTGAGGTTACCGTCAAGGACTCTGAGGGCAACGTAGTTGACCTGAGCGAGTTCATCGGCACCAACGAGGAGGGCGAAGAGTCCGCCGCTGAGGATGACTGAGAGCTCCGGCTGAAGACGCCGAGTGAGCCTAGCTCTTTACGAGTGAGCCTAGCTCTGTAAAGGGGCCGGTAGCGTAAGCTGCCGGCCCCTTGGTTTATTTTGTAAGCGATTTGCAAATTTTATTTAGTGACCGCTTGCTTGCGTAAATGAGGCAGTGTGGCCTAACCTAAAGCCTCAAGCATTTAACACGGTTTTAAGGGGAACAAATGGCCTCAACTGCTGTCGAACAGTCCATTTCTATCGCCAGTGTCAGCGCTGATCTGCCGATTTTGAGGGAAGCCACTACCTCGCGGGTAGTGGTTAACAATGATGTGTTGCGGGTGGTTGACTTTGTTTTCGACGCCGGCCAGCTACTAACCGAGCACGCCTCACCTAAGGCAGTGGTAGTCACCCTGCTAGAAGGTGAAATGGAATTTGATGTGGCCGGCGAAACCACGCTACTAAGTGACGGCGGCATGATCTACCTGGCTCCCGGCGAGCGTCACGCGCTGCGCGCCGTTACCCCCTGCCGTATGCGCCTAGTCATGGTTAACGTCTAGGAGTAGGCCATGAGCAAGGATTTACAGAGCGTCCCAGCCCAGAGTGGCGCAGCTGACCAGGGCGGCGCCGTCGAGAACAGCGAAAAGCAATCCGGCGTCGTCGAGCAAGGGGAGCGCAAGGGCCTACGCCAAGCCCCCGAGGCCTCTCGTATGCAAGGACACTGGCTGCTAGCCACGCTAGGCAAAAAGATTTTGCGCCCCGGCGGCATTGCCCTAACCCGCAAAATGCTCGCTGCAGCCGCCCCCACCAGCCAAGACCGCATTGTTGAGTTTGGCCCTGGCGTGGGTGCCACCGCGCGGCTGCTACTAAAGGCAAACCCCAAGTCCTACGCCGGCGTCGACCCAAATCCGCAAGGCCGCCAAGCCGTTGCCAAGGTGATCGCCCCCTACGCTCAGGCCCAGTATGTGGTGGCCGACGCCGCCTGCACCGGCTTGCCCGACGCTAGCGCCGATCTGGTAGTGGGTGAAGCCATGCTTACCATCCAGTCGCCCCAAGCCAAGGCCGCTATTGTGAAAGAAGCTGCCCGCCTACTGGCTCCCGGCGGCCGCTACGCCATCCACGAAATGGCGGTATCTAGCGGATATAGCCAGGAGGACTTTGAAGCGGCTCGCAAGGAACTCTCGCGCACCATCAAGGTAGGCGCCCGCCCGCTAACCGAGGATGGCTGGCGCCAGCTCATGGAAGACGCCGGGCTAGAGGTGGTCTTCAGCGCCAAAGCGCCACTACGCCTACTAGAGCCCACCCGCTTAATCCGCGATGAGGGTTTGCTAGGTGCGCTGCGTTTTTGGAACAATGCCCGTAAGATGCCTGGAGCTAAAGAGCGTCTACGCACCATGCGTAAAGCTTTCAAGGTGCAAGGGCGCCTTATGGGCGGCTACGTACTAGTGGCTAAAAAACCGCAAGCTAAGTGAGTTCATAGCTGCGCGGGGTTGACTCAACTAGCGGCCCAAAGCGAAAACTAAGCGATTTTCGTGCCTTGGCAGTTAAAACAGGCTATTGTCTGATGCAGAAAAACCTTTCAAGGAGGGATAAGCGCGTGAGCGATGTCAACCCCAGCGCAGCCGGCGATAACGCTAACGGTATGGCGCTGACTGATTCCATCTACAACCGCCTGCTTAAAGAGCGCATCATTTGGCTGGGCTCTGAGGTGCGTGACGATAACGCCAACGCCATCTGCGCACAGATGCTACTACTTGCTGCCGAAGACCCTGAGGCAGACATTTACCTCTACATCAACAGCCCCGGTGGCTCAGTAACTGCCGGCATGGCCATCTACGACACCATGCAGTATGTACAGCCCGACGTGGTAACTGTGGCCACCGGTATGGCTGCCTCCATGGGCCAGTTCCTGCTCTCTTCTGGTGCTAAGGGTAAGCGCTACATCACCCCCCACGCCCGCGTGCTGATGCACCAGCCCCTTGGCGGCGCCGGTGGTAGCGCCACCGAAATCCGTATCAACGCGGACCTGATTATCTCCATGAAGCAGCAGCTCGCTGAGATCACGGCGGCTAACACTGGTCACAGCGTTGAGCAGATTATTGCCGACGGCGACCGCGACCACTGGTACACCGCCCAGGAAGCTCTCGAATACGGCTTCGTAGACCACATCGTTAAGTCCGCTAGCGAAATCAGCAAGCAGAACGGAGACAACTGATGAGCACTCGCCCCTATTTGATGCGATCGCCCGCCAGGTAGAGGCCAGTGCCGCCATGCCTTCTGCCCGCTACGTGCTACCTCAGTTTGAGGAGCGCACCGCTTACGGGTTTAAGCGCCAAGACCCCTACGCCAAGCTGTTTGAAGACCGCATCGTGTTCATGGGGGTGCAGGTGGATGACACCAGCGCTGACGACATTATGGCCCAGCTGCTGGTGCTAGAGTCGCAGGACCCTGACGGCCTAATCACCATGTACATCAACAGCCCCGGTGGTTCCTTCACCGCGCTGACCGCCATCTATGACACCATGCAGTACATTAAGCCGCAGGTGCAGACGGTGTGCCTGGGCCAGGCTGCCTCTGCCGCCGCAGTGCTACTGGCTGCCGGCGCTAAAGGTAAGCGTCTGGCGCTGCCTAACGCTCGCGTGCTGATTCACCAGCCCGCCATGGAGGGTATCCAGGGGCAGGCTAGCGACATTGAGATCGTGGCCAACGAAATTGACCGTATGCGCGCTTGGCTGGAAGACACCCTAGCCTTCCACACCGGCCGCGACCGCGAACTAGTGCACCGCGATCTAGAACGCGACAAGATCCTCACGGCCACCGCCGCCAAGGAATACGGCATCGTCGACCAGGTGCTCAACTCGCGTAAGTCTGCTCCGGCAGTACACTCGGTGTGACTTTAGGGCCAAAATACTTTAAATTGCCCTGAAAATCAGCAATTTAAACGGGAGCGGTGCGACACGCTCCCGTTTAGCTGATTTTTATCTAAATACGCCGTAAAGTTATCTTGTAGAAAAGCGTCGCTCGACATAAAGGAGTGCGTCTGTGGCTCGCGCTGAGAGTGTAGATCTTCTCAAGTGTTCATTCTGTGGGAAGAGTCAGAAGCAGGTCAAGAAGTTAATCGCTGGTCCTGGCGTATACATCTGCGATGAGTGTATCGAGCTATGTGTTGAGATCATTGAAGAAGAGATCAACGCTGACGCAAGCGAATTCAGCTTTGAACTTCCTAAGCCTAAAGAGATTTACGACTTTTTATGCCAGCACGTTATTGGTCAAGACGCTGCTAAACGTGCATTGTCGGTAGCTGTTTACAACCACTATAAACGCGTAAAGGTTCGTGAAACTTCACTAACTGAACAAGAAGCGGTGCAGCTAAATAAATCAAATATTTTGCTGCTGGGCCCCACCGGTACTGGTAAAACTCACCTGGCCCGCACCCTGGCTAAGCTGCTGGATGTGCCCTTCGCTCTGGTAGATGCCACCGCCTTAACTGAAGCTGGATATGTGGGTGAGGATGTAGAAAACATCCTGCTTAAGCTGATTCAGGCCGCTGATGGTGACATTAAACGCGCTGAACACGGAATTATTTACATTGACGAGATCGACAAGATCGGGCGCAAAAACGAGAACCCCTCAATTACGCGCGATGTTTCGGGTGAAGGTGTACAGCAGGCACTGCTAAAGATCATTGAGGGCACAGTAGCTTCAGTGCCGCCCTCAGGCGGTCGCAAGCACCCCCCACCAGGAGTTCATGGAGATTGACACTTCCAACATCCTGTTTATTGCGGCCGGGTCTTTTGCCGGTATTGAGGAAATTTTGCGGGCTCGCCAGCGTAAAGAAACCGGCGCTCAGGTGGTTGGTTTCGGCTCCTCACTGGTTGGCTCTGAGCGCGACGACGCCGCTTTCGATATGCGTGTACGTCCTGAAGACCTGCGTAAATTCGGGCTAATCCCAGAGTTCATTGGCCGTCTGCCGGTGATTGCCACTGTGCAGGCTTTGGGTCAAGAAGATCTGGTGCGGGTCATGACTGAGCCTAAAAACTCGCTGATCAGCCAGTACAAGTACCTGCTGAGTTTGGATGGGGTAGAGCTAGAAATTAGCGACGACGCGGTAGCAGAGATCGCTAAGCTGGCCCTGGAGCGTGAAACCGGTGCTCGTGGCCTGTCTGCCATTGTTGAAGAGGTGCTGGGAGACGTCATGTTTGAGGTGCCCTCACACCCGGAGATTGGGCGCGTACAGATTAATGCTGACGTGGTGCGCGGGCTAGCTAAGCCCACTTACGACGCCGGCTCGGGGGCGCTAACCAGCACGCTTAAGAGCCCAAAAAAAGCTCGCTCGAAGAGCGCCTGAACTTATGAGCCCTGCTCACCAGCATGAAGACGCTAGCTTGAATTCGGCTAGATCTAGTGAAGCCACTTTAGCCCAACCTGCACCCACACCACCTCAGTTGGTGGCGCTGCGCGCCACTATCGATAACCTCGATGCGGTGCTGGTGCATGTATTGGCGGAGCGTTTTAAGTGCACCCGTCAGGTTGGTGAACTTAAACGCGATCTAGACTTGCCAGCTGCTGACCACCAGCGCGAAGCCCAACAAATTGCCCGTCTAGAGGCGCTAGCGCGGGACTCGGGTCTAGATCCGGTGTTTGCCCAGAAGTTCTTTAACTTCATTGTTAGTGAAGTTATCCGCCACCACGAGGCCATTAAAGAAAGCGCCTAGGCGACGCCTAAACGCGCGCTGCGTTTCGACGTCGCCCCTAAAAGTAGCTTAAAGCTGGCCTAGCCCTTCAAACCAGAGCTAGCCAGGCCGCTAATAACCCGGCGCTGCATAGAGAAGAACAAGATGAAGATCGGCGCCATAGACATGATCGAGGCAGCCATCATCATGCTGTAATCAGTGGAGTGCTCGCCAGCTAAGGTGGCAATACCAACGCTTAGTGGCATTTTGTCTTCGCGCGTAGTCACAATTAGTGGCCACAACAAATCATTCCAAGACCACAGTACCGTAGTAATCGCCACCGCAGACAAGCCCGGCGCCGCCAGTGGCAGCATCACCTTAGTAAAAATCTGCCACTGCGAGCAGCCATCTAAGCGCGCGGCCTCCTCCATTTCACGTGGCAAACTTAGGAAAGTTTGGCGCATCAAAAAAAGTTCCAAAGGCACTAAACAAACCCGGCAGCACAATACCCCAGGGAGTCTCTAGTAGCCCAAGCCCCTGCACAATCTGGTACTGGGGGATCAGGTAAACCTGGCTGGGAACCATCAAAATCAGTAGCACTGCGCCAAACAAAATACCCCGGCCACTAAACTGCATCCGCGCAAAAGCATAGCCAGCCATGGAGCAAAACAGCAGCTGCGCCAGCGTACGAATCACCGTGATCAGCACCGAAATCCAAAAGTTTTGCATAAAAGGCAGCTTGGTAAACACGTCAGAATAGTTATGCCATTGCAAAACCTCAGGCCAAAAAGTCGGCGGCACCGAACGCACTTCCGCATTTGTAGACAGCGACATAATAATCTGCCACACAAACGGAAATACCATAAACAGCCCAAAAACAGCAGTAGCACATGGGCTGGAGCTAAATGCAACTGTGTACGTAGCACACGCTTTAAAGGCGTGCGTTGAGGCTTAGACATAACGCACCCACTTCTTTTGCATAACGAACTGGAACAGGGTTACCAGGGCCACCATAACTAGAATAATTACTGCAATCGCAGCGGCGCCGCCCTTATCGTTATTCTCAAATGCGGTGTTGTAGAACAGATACACCAGTGAACGGGTATCCTTCATAGCCGGGTTAGCCGTGCCCACAATGGCAAATAGAGAATCAAATAATTGCAGGCCACCAATAGTGGTGACAATGGCTAATAGGAAAATCGAGGGAGTCAGTAGCGGAATAGTGATAGCCGTAAACTGCTTTACCCGCCCGGCGCCGTCAATGGCAGCAGCCTCATAGAGCTCATGCGGGATCGACTTTAAGCCCGCGCTAAGAATAATCACGTTAAAGCCAATAGAAGACCAGATGCCGTAAAAGATAACCACAGCCAAAGCAAAGCCAGGGGTGGATAGCCAGTAGGGTGGGTTACTTACCCCCAGGCCTTTAAGCATCTGGTTAAACAGGCCAAAGTTACCGTTGAAAATGATCTTCCAAACCTGACTGACCGCGATTGGCATGGCCAGATAAGGCATAAAGAACACGGTGCGATAAAACCGCACCCCGCGCAGCCCCGGCAGTTCAATTAAGGCTGCGATCAGCACAGAGATGATAATCGAGGCCACCACTGCCAATGTGTAGATAATTGTGTTAATAGTGGCTGAGGCTAAATCAGGGCGGTTAAACAGATCCGTGTAGTTTTCTAAACCAACCCATTTAGCTGAGCCACCAAAAGCATCCGACCTAGTAAAAGACAGGTAGAAGTTTTTGATAATGGGGTAGTAGTAGAAGATAGCTACACCGCTAAGTAGTGGGGCTACAAACAGCCAGGGCCAGATTCCGCCTTTACCTTTAACCGGCCTAGCCAGCTTAGCGTTAGGTGCTTTAGCAGTTTTCATATTCACTCACCGGTAACTAATGCGTTAGTAAGTAATTAGGCGGTGGATGGCATTTAAGTAGGGGAGGGCGGCCCTAGTGAATCTAGCTTTCACTAAGGGCGCTACTAAATGCCACCCACCATTATTTGCTAGCTAGCAGATTTACTGCTTTTCCTTGGCTAGCAACGCATCCATTTCGCTGGCCAACTGCTTAGCGGCCTGCGCAACCGGAGTCTTGCCCTCAAAGGCGGGCACCAAAATCTCCACTTCCTTCTTGTTCCAAGCGGCGGTGTTAATCGAGACCGGGTAGGCTACCGCGTACTTTTCGGCGGCGTCGGTGTAAACCTTAAGGTCCCAACCATCAACCAGCTTGGTCCACTTCTCAGCGGCGCCCTCGTAAGCGGGGATAGCGGTGCCGTTAGTGGCCTCAATTTCCTGTACTTCCTTCGAAGCCATCACTGCCACCAGGGCCTTAGCGGCGGCCAGGTGCTTGGAGCCAGCAGAAGCCACATAGGCCAGGCCGTGAATTACACTGCCCTGCTGCTTGTCCTTTAGGTAGCGGCACCACCTGCAAGTTAGCGGTGTCCTTGTACTCGGTCTTGAACACGCTGGCCTGCCAGGAGCCAGCCCAGTACATGGCAGCCTTGTCATTCTTGAATAGGTCTTCAGGCTTAGTGTCAGTCATAACCTGAATCTTGGGCATAGAGCCGTCCTTGATCAGCTCAGCCCAAATCTCTAGGCCCTTAATAGCCTCAGGTTGGCCGTAACCAGACTTGCCGTCCTTGATTACGTAGCCACCGGCCTGGGCAATGGTGTTGTAGTAGGTTTCCTGCCCGCCGCCAATTACGTCGCCGACGACGCCGTAAGCCTTACCTGAGTCAGAAATGGCCTTAGCGGCCTTGTGGAAGTCCTCCCAGGTCCAATCCGCCTTAGGTAGTTCCACTCCGGCTGCGGCAAACAGCTTCTTGTTAACCCACACGGCAATGGTGTCGTAGTCCTTGGGGATGCCGTAGTGCTTGGACTTAACCGAGTAGATATCGGCCAAGGCACGGGGGTACTTAGACCAGTCCACGTCCTTAAGATCGTCAAGGGCAGCCAGCTTGTTGTTGGTGGCGTAGAGCTTGGCGTTGGGGCCGTTCATCCAGAACACGTCAGGTAGCTTGTCGCCTTCAGCCTGGGTGCGCAGCTTGGTGAAGTAGTCCTTGAAAGCAGTCAAGGATAGGGTCACCTTGATGTTGGGGTACTTTTCGTTGAAAGGCCTTAACCCCAGCTTGGACCGTGGGGGTCTGGTTCTTGTCCCAGTAAGCTAAGGTCAGCTCGGCCTTGGTGTCTTTGGTTAGGGCGCCGCCGTCACCGGCGTCGTCGCTACCGCAGGCCGCTAAAGTGGCCGCAACCGCTAAAGCGCCAGCGGCACTTAGAAATGATCGGCGAGTAAACATTGTGGGCTCCTTTACCCGATTGTGGTGGTTATTGTGGTGGTCAATTGCTGCACGCGGCAGCGTAAATGAAGTCTTTAACCGACTTGGTTGTTGTTAAAGTATTTAATTAATGCGCTCTCAAGCTGGGGCACGCGGCGCGGAGTTGAACCGTTGCGTAAAGACTCGGTGGCTAAAATTCCGGCGGCCACCGCATACCAAGCTCCTAGTGGGGAAGTGTCGGTGGGGCTGTCATTAACCACAAAGTTAATGAATTCATTTACGGTAAGCTGATCGGCGTCGCTGTGACCGCCGGCGTCACCTAAAATCGGGACCTGCTCGGCGCCGTCGAGATCAAAATATGTAGGCACGCGCTTATCCCAAATTTTAATGTGACCGCCCTCGCCGTCACCGAAGTTTTCAATGCGCCCCTCGGTGCCAATTACCGTGTAATTACGCCAATAATCGGGAGCGAAGTGGCACTGCTCGTAAGAGGCCAGCACCCCGGACTCCATGCGCATAAGCATCATGGAAACATCTTCCACATCAATAACTGGGTTTAGACCCTTTTGTGATAGCGGCGGCCAATTGCTGTTATCAAACCAGTCACCCATAAGCAGGTGAGAATTATCGGCTCGATCAGTGACCTGGTTATAAACCATTAAATCACCCATAGCCACCACATCATTGGTGTGGGAATTAGCTAGCCAATGCATTACATCAATGTCATGGGCAGCTTTTTGTAGTAGTAAACCGGTGCCGTGCTCGCGTGTGGCGTGCCAGTCTTTAAAATAGAAATCTCCGCCCGTGCCCACAAAGTGGCGGCACCAAATAGTTTTTACTTCACCAATGCGGCCAGAGCGAATAATGTCACGCATTTCGCGAACCACATTCATATGGCGCATATTGTGGCCCACATAGAGTTTTGTGCCCGTCTCATAGGCGGTGCGCAGCACCCGGGTGGCGCCTTCCATAGTGATAGCTAGCGGCTTTTCCAGGTACACGGCCACGCCGGCTTCGAGTAGCTGGCAGGTGATATCAGCGTGGGTGTCATCGGGGCTGGTGACAAAGGCAATGTCTAGGTCAGCGGCAATGAAATCACCCAGGTTTTCGGTTAGCACTAGGGAGTCTGGGTCGCGTTCTAGACGCTGACTTACCCGCGTCCGCGCCAGAGGGCTGGGTTCACAGGCGGCCACGATCTTAGCGCTGACTGGGCCTTTTTCGGCGTTTAGAGCTAAGTGGGAGCGTGCCCCCACACCAACTACGCCTACCCGCAGGGTTGAAGTGTTCATTATGACCTCTCTTTGGGGTTAGGGATTTGGCAGGCGGGCACTAGCTGCGCGCAGGAAGTAGGGGCGTAGGTGGTGGTGTGTGCTGCCAAAATTCGTTTATCTGCTTGTTCAAGTGCCAGTGCCAGTGCCCCCACGGTGGGGGCGCAGGGCCCGTGTAGGCTGGCTTCTACATTTAGGGCCGGGGCCCCTTGGGGCAGGTGCGTGAAAGTTCTTGACGTAGCTGCTGGGCTGAAAAGCTGCTGTTAATTGGCAGTGAAACCACCACGGTGCTGGGGTCTACCACTAGGGCCAGGGGGCCTACTATGTCGGTTAGCATTTGCTTGCGCGTGGGCTTATCGCTTTGTTCATGCCAGGGCAGCGCGTCCATGATTTCGCCGGCGTTGTAGGTGCGCCCACGGTGGAGCTGACCGTTCATGATCAGCCCGGTGTTTAAGCCTTCAACTAGGTCAACGAACAGCAGGTCATCATTTGACTCTAGGGTGCCGTTTTGGGTGCGGGTGGCAAATTCTCCCCAGGCTGCGCAGTTAATATCGTTTTCGATGCGCACATTAACCCCAAAACGCATACGCAGGTGGTGGCCGAGGGGGAAGTTGTCAAAAACCGGCACCTGATCTGAGCGGTCTACGCGGCCGGTGGGGGTGATAATGCCGGTGGTGGACATGCCGATGGCGCAAAGCGGGCCGTAGCTTTTAATTAGTGGCCGGGTGAAATCTTCAATTATTGAGCACAGCTGCTCTAAGCGCTGGTTGGCATCGCTGCGGGTGATGGGGGCGCGTTGGCAGGTGATTACGTTGCCGGCCAGTGTCATAGCGGCAATGATTAGGTCATTACTGCGCAGGTCAATGCCTATTACTAGGCCAGCTTTGGGGCTGATGGCCAGGTTGCGGGCAGGGCGGCCGCCTTGGGATTTGGCTACCGAGTCAGTGTGTACTAGCCCAAAGTTGGCTAGCTGTTTAAGTAGGATGCCGGCGGTAGTGTGGCTGGTTCCGGTTAAGGTGGCGATTTTTTGGATGGTGGTGGTGCCGTTAAAGCGCATTTGGTCGACGGCGGTGGCCGCGATGCGGGCTTGGCGCGCCGTGAGCGAGATGGGGCAAACTACTGGCAAGTTAGCGTTGGAGTCTGTAGCGCTAGCTAGACCCGGGTGAGCGGTGCTCATGTCCGTCCAATCTTCACTGATGGAAGGCGGTGGCTGGGCGTCATCGCCGAAGGTTTTGAAAGGAGCTTTCATAACTCCAGTGCCGAAATAGTAACACTCTTTTTGTGATCTGCAACCTGTTTTGGAAAATTTCCTGCGCGGAAGTTTTTCGGCTGGCCCCCGTACGTGCTGGTGGGGCAGGGGATCGGCGGTAGCGACGGGCTGCCTGGCGGGGTGCTGAGGCGATGGCGATGGCGCTGGGTACCGGCTGCTTAGGGTCTGCTTAGGGTCCGGCGACGGCGCCCGCCCTGGTGGGAACGTTTTTTGGAACGTTCTATTCAAATTTGACACTGTGCTATGACAAATATGAGGGTAGTTGGTGTTCTACTGGTTCAGTTGCTCGTTTACGTGAAATAATGGTTGCAGCTCTTCATAAGATGGGACGCGACAAAGAAGCGAACTTGGTATTAGAGTTAAGACGCTCTGATGTGTTGGGTATTAAACATATAGGTGAGTTTTAATATGGCAGATATTGCGGTGGAAGCTCGCGGGCTTAAACGCAGCTTCAACAAAGGCAAGTTTGTAGCTGTTAACGGGTTGAGCCTAGACATTAAATACGGCCAGATTCACGCCCTGCTAGGCCCTAACGGTGCAGGTAAAACTACTACCGTTAAAATGCTGACCACGCTCCTACAGCCAGATAGTGGTAGCGTCAAAATCGCTGGCGTGGATGCGGTTAAAAACCCAACCAGTGCCCGACGTAAATTAGGCCTGGTGTTGGGTGGGGATCTAGGTTTCTACCCGCGTGCTAGCGCGCAACAAAACCTGTGTTTCTTTGCTGATATCCAGGGCGTGCCTAGCGCTAAACGTCACCAGCGTGTAGCCCAGGTACTGCAAGACGTACAGTTAACCCAGTACGCTGACACTAAAGTAAGCGGCTTCTCGCGTGGTATGAAACAGCGTTTACACATCGCCCGGGCCCTGCTGCACGAGCCGCGTATCTTGTTTCTAGACGAACCCACTACCGGCTTAGACCCGGATATATCACTGGAAATCCGTGATCTTGTCTCTCGCCTGGCTCGTCAAGGGGTAGCTGTGCTGCTTACTTCTCATTCCATGGCTGAAGTAGAAGAGCTCGCCGACCAGATCAGCTTGATCGGCGCGGGTAAGCTGGTTATTAGCGGCCAGGTGCAAGACATTGCCGCCTGTGCGGGGTTTGACCGCTGCTCTACTTTCACCCTGACCCCAGCCCAAGACAGCCTCCTGAAGCTAAGCGAGTTACTGCCAGGCGCCGTCGTACACGAACGCAGGCCGCTATCCGCCCAGTGGCTGCACACTATCTACTGGCCCCAAGCCCAAAGCTCTGCGGCCTTAGAAGCAGAGCTTAAACGCCTGTTTGGCCGGTTACCGGCGGATTACTTGTGTCGTCCGGCCAGCTTGGAACAGGCTTATTTAGCTATGGCAGACAGGCTCGCACGCTAATGAGAATGCTGCGCATGTTGGCTTTCCAGTTTCGCCAATTTATTTCAGTGCCTTATTTCGTGCAGTTAATGCTGGTGGCTACCTTAACTACCACGCTGATCCAGTATTTAGCGCAGCGTGCTTGGGGTGGGGTTGATCCTACCGCTGCTTGGCTGCGTGGTGGGTCGATCGGCATGTGGACCACGGTTACCGCAGCGGCCGGGATTGTGGGTTTTGAGCGTTTTAAAGGCACCCTGGTGCAGTTAGTGATCGCCCCGATCGGGGCGCTTAAAGCGGTAGCGAGCGTGGTGAGCGCGGCGGCTTTGTTTGGTTTGCTGGCTTTTCCTACCGCTTGGCTGACTTGGGCGGTGCTTAACTGGGATGTCACGTTCACGCCTTGGCGTAGGTTGTTGGCGCTGGTGGGGGCCCAGTTAGCTTTCTTTGTGGCCTGTTTGGTGGTTAGTTATGTTGTGGCCGGGATTTTTGTGCTCACTCCTAACGCCATCACCTATGAGGGGTTGTTACTGATCCCGGTGTTGATCGTCTCTGGCATTGTTTTCACTGATACCACTATGCCGCCCTGGCTGGCTTGGCTGGGTAAAGGGCTGCCGCTTAGTAGTGCTTACCGGATGCTGGTGCATGGTTTTTCTTGGTCGCAGGCGTGTGCTTGGCTGCTTACTAGTGTTGCTTGGCTGGTTTTGTCTTGGGTGTTGGGGCGCCGTTGCTTGCGTTTAGCTTGCAAAGCGGGAACCTTGGAGGTGGTTTGATGGGGCCGGCTAATTTTTGGGCTCGTTTGGTTGACGGGGTAGCTATTTCCCGGGCGAGTTCCACTATTTTCGCTACTCTTGGTACGGCCCTGGTGTCGCTGCTGGTGATCCCGGTTTTAGAGATTGTTTATAGCCTGCTTTTCGGGGCGGATCTGCATTCGACTCAGTTGCTGCGTACTGCTTATGTGGCTACTTGTGTGTCTTTTACCAGCGCTATTTGTTCGGGGATGGTTAGCCGCGTGGCGACGGACCGTCACCTGGGGGTGTTCCAAGAGGTCCATTCTTGGAGGCGTTTTGATGCTGCTTATTGGTTAGCTGCGGCATTAGTGCCGGTTATTTTTGCTACGACGACGGCGGTGATCGCCCTGCTGGGGGTGCGGCTAGTGGCTTGGGGGCAGGCTGGGCATCCTGACTTGGCTAGTTTGCTGGGCTTGTTTGGCTTGTCCCTGGTTTGCGGGGTGTTGTTAGGGGTTGGTGCTGGCGGTATCGGGGTAGATTTGTCTGACCCGTATGCTGGGGCTAACACGGTGACTGCTTTGTTGCCGATTTTTACTGGGGTGATTGTGCCGGTTAAGTATTATCCGGTTTGGCTGTCTTGGTTTAGTTATGTGACTCCGTTAGCGCGTTCTTTTAACCGGCCGGGGTTGGTGTTAAACCCGGCCTCTGTGTTAACTGATCTAACTGTGGCTGCGGCCTGGGCGTTGGTTGGGGTTGGTTTGGTTTGGCATGCTATGAAACGGTTGCGTCAAGGTTTACGGCGCGAAGCCCTCTAGCCCGGGCATAGCAGGAGAACATGATGAGCACTAAAACAGCGCGGGTACAGGCATATTTCGCTGTCGCCCAAATGAACTACGGTGAAGATATTTCCTTAGCGCAGGTAGTGGCCGTGCATCGAGGTGCCTTTAGCGCCCAGATAACGCAAGGCTCAGACGTTAAGGGCGACGGCGTCGTCGCTATCACGCTGGCAACCCCCGGTAACTGCACGGACCACCCGCTATGGCCCCCGGTGGTAGGTGACTGGGTGGCGCTAGCTGATGCGGCACAAAACCATGGGGAAGCTGCCGCCCACGCCGTAGAAATCATGCCGCGCACCAGCTACATTGAACGCCCTGCCGCCAGCGGGTTTGGGCTCAGCCAGGCCATCGCCGCCAATGTAGATGAGCTAGTGATCGTAGAGCCATTGCAGCCGGCCTTCTCAATTGGGCGGGTCGAGCGGTTTGTGGCAATAGCCCACGCCAGTGCCATCAGGGCGCGGGTAGTGCTAACCAAAGCAGACCTGGTGGCGGGCCAAGAAATCCAGGGCGCAATTGAGCAATGCGAGCCCTTGGTGGAGTCGGTGACGGCGCTAAACACCACCGACACCCAGGCGGTAGCTGAGCTAAAAGAAAGCTTTACCACCGGGGACACTTTAGTACTGGTGGGCCGCTCAGGTGCAGGTAAATCCACGCTCACTAATGCGCTTTTAGGGACCAGCCTCGCTACCGGTAAAGTGCGGGCGGCGGACGGTAAAGGCCGCCACACCACCACTTCGCGCCAACTGTTGCAGGGGGAGGTAAATATTATTGACACCCCTGGAATTCGGGCTTTGGGAGCCACCCCGGACGCTGAGGCGGTAGACCAAACTTTCACGCAGATCGCTGCCCTGGCTGAGCAATGCCGCTATCGCGACTGTAGCCATAGTGGTGAGCCGGGCTGCGCTGTTGGTCAGGCTTTAACCCAAGGCGACTTAAGCCCAGAGGTGTTGGAGCGCTATCAGCGGATGCGCCGGGAGTCTGAGCGAAACGAACTTAACCGTGACGCCCGTTTGGCACGCCAATCTCAACGCACTGCTAGCCGGGATAACACTCGGGGTAGGCGTGAGACTATGCGGCTTAAAGGCCGGGGCAACTAACTACATGTAACTGCTTGTCTGCTTTGGCAGCCTTGGCGGTCTTACCAGCTTTGTCGGCTTTACCAGCTTTGCCGGACTGTAACTGCTTGCCGGCTGGGGCAGTGGGGCGACGTCGTCGTTGCAGTTAAAATCTGCCCGGCCACTAGTTATAGCCAAAAGGTTTACATCTAGAACTCAAAAGGTTTACATCTAGAACTATCCCTTACAGTTACACCTAAAATCATCCCTTCCCTATAAAAATACGCGTTATTTTTATAGGGAAGGGATGAAATTACCTGTATTTGACTGTGGTTACCTGTGTTTGACTGTGGTTACCTGTGTTTACAGGTGCTGTGTGTCAGTCGGTGGGCATGGAGCTGGCCTTGGAGGCGTAGATAGAGTCAACTACGTCCGCATACTTAGCCAGTGCCGCTGCGCGCTTAACCTTCAGCGAGGGGGTAAGCAAACCATTGGCTTCAGTGAAGTCATCGGTGAGCACGCGGAAAGAGCGGATAGATTCTGCTCGGGAGACTGCCTCGTTGGTGCGTTCGACGGCGCGGTCTAGAGCTGCTAGTACCTCAGGGTTCTTCGCGGCCTGCTCCACGCTCATCTCTTCTAGGCCGTGGTTCTTAAGCCACTGGGGCAGCATGTCCGCATCCAGCGTGATTAGGGCAGAGATGAAAGGCTGGTTGTCACCAACCACTACCACCTGGCTTACCAGCGGGTGACCACGCAGGCGGTCTTCCAAAATAGCCGGAGCTACGTTCTTACCGCCGGCAGTAATGATCAGTTCCTTGCGGCGTCCGGTGATACGCAGGTAGCCGTCCTCGTCGAGCGAACCAATGTCACCGGTGCGCAGCCAGCCGTCAGCGGTGAAAGCTTCCGCGTTGGCTTCATCATTGTTCAGGTAGCCGGCAAAAACGCCGATACCCTTAATTTCAATGTCGCCATCTACAGTTACGCGCACGCTATTGCCGGTAACCGGCGGGCCAACAGTGCCAATCTTGGACTGCACCGCAGTGTTAACGGTGGCAGGGCCAATGGTTTCAGTCAGGCCATAGCCTTCAAGCACGCTCATGCCCACGCCACGGTAGAAGTGACCCAGACGCTCACTAGCGGGCCGCCACCAGAAATCACGTAGCGTACGTTTCCACCCAGCATGGAACGCAAAGTGGAGTAAACCAGGCGGTCAGCCGCGCGGTGGGCGAGCTTCAAAGAAGTAGAGGGGCCTGCCTCATCCAGAGCGCGCGAATAGGTAATAGCCACCTTGGCAGCCCAACGGAAAATCTTCAGCTTGGTGCCCGAGCCGGCCTTAGCGTCGGCAGCGTTATAAACCTTTTCCAAAACGCGCGGCACACATAGCAGGTAGGTGGGGTGGAAAGACTGTAGGTCAGGTAGCAGGGTCTTAACGTTTGCGCAGTGGCCCACCACGCCGTCGCCACCAATAGCTAGCAGCTGCAAGAAACGCGCATAGACGTGGGCTAGCGGCAAGAACAGCAGCAGGCGCACATCCTCGCCGCGCAGCACCTGGGGAATCCAGTCCACACCGTTATGGGGTAGGCCAGCAGCGTTACGGTGGGTTAGTACTGCACCCTTGGGGCGGCCGGTGGTGCCCGAGGTGTAAACAATGGAGTAAATGTCGTCGATACGCAGGGCCTTGGTACGCTGCTCCACCACATCCATGTCGATGTTCTCGCCGGCGCTGTTGACCTTAGCGATAGCCTCATCGGCCAGGGAGAACACCGAAACCTGCTGCTTGGCTTCCTGGGAGGCCTGGTAAACCAGCTTGGCTAGCTTGGCGTTCTCAGTGAAAACTAGACGTACCTGTGCGTTAGTTAGAATCCACTGGATCTGCTCAGAAGAGGAAGTTTCATAGATCGGCACGCTAACCAGCCCGGCGCGGGAGATCGCCATGTCGATAAGCATCCACTCGTAGGAGGTGTGGGCCATGATGCCCACGCGCTGACCAGCTTCTAGACCTAGACCAACTAGGCCGCGCGCTAGCGCATCTACTTCACTTTGGAACTGGCGGGCGCTTACCTCATCCCAACCGTCACCAGCGGCGTTACGCTTGGCCACCAGCGGCTTGTCAGGTAGCCGCTTAACCCGGTCGGCCAGCAACCATGGCACGCTCCAGGTTTCTTCTAGCTCATGAATGAGCGGTGACGAGGTTTGGGCAGCAATCTGAGCAGGGATTTGAGTCACGGCCCCATTATTGCAGAAAAAATAAAACGTAGGGTTCTACTAGCCTTGTAGGAATTCTACAAATTATGTTTGGTAGATAAAAGCGGTTGATACTCGATGAACAAAATCGAGCACCAACCGCTTTTAACGGGGTGATTTACCAGATGACGCGGCTACTGGCGGTTCCTATCGGCATCCGGGAATAAAATCTCGGCCCAGGTCGGAGTCTGCTTAGCCGGGAGCCTGCTTAGCCGGGGCCTGCTTAGCTGGGGCCTGCTTAGCTGGGGCCTGCCCCAAAGCTGAAGAAACCACAGTGGCGCTTTCGCAGCTGTCGCTGGCGTTGACCGTAAACTCGCCGGTTACCTTGGCGGCTTCAATCAGGTCCGTGCGCACCAGCTCCACCTGCTTAGCTAGCTGCTCGGGCAGCTCCAAGGTGACCTCTAGGATCGGGGTCTTCTGGCTGGTCTTAGCTTCAGACTTGAGCTTACGTAGGCTGGCTAGCACCTGTCCGACGGCGCCCACTAGTTCGACGTCGGCCCCGCTAGCAGCCTCACGCAGCCAGTCGCTGGTGGGCCAGGGGGCGCGGTGCACGCTGCCGGTGCGGTACCAAGACCACACCTCTTCAGTGGCAAACGGCATGAACGGGGCGAACAGACGCACGAAGGTGTCTACCGCGATAGCTAGGGTAGTGCGGGCGCTACGTACAGCCTCGGGGCGGTGGTTGCCCTCAAAGTCGTTGGCGCGGTCCTTAATCAGCTCAATGTAGTCGTCGCAGAAAGTCCAGAAGAAGGACTCAGCCACTTCTAGGGCGCGGGCGTGCTCGAAGTTGTCAAAAGCGGCCGTGGCGGCGTCGACCACATCAGCCAAGCCCAGCAGCACAGCCTGGTCAACTGGCTCGCTAACCTCGCTAGCATCCAGGCTCGGGGCCTGGGACGCTACCCTTAGTGGCCTCATCGGCGTCCCAAGGCAGAAGACCCATAGACAGGGCAAACTTAGAGGCGTTAAGGATCTTAATGGCCAGGCGGCGACCGATCTTAATCTGGGCCTCTTCAAAGGCCGCATCCAGACCCAGACGCGCCGAAGTGGCCCAGTAACGCACCGCGTCAGAGCCATACTTTTCCAGCAGGCCCTTGGGGGTGACCACATTACCCTTAGACTTACTCATCTTCTTGTGGTCAGAGTCCAAAGATCCAGCCAGAAATACCGGCGTGCTTCCAAGGCAGAGCGCCAAACTCAAGGTCGGCACGCACCACGGAAGAGAACAGCCAGGTACGGATAATGTCCTGGCCCTGAGGGCGAATATCCATCGGGTAAACCCGCTTGAATAGGTCCTCATCGTTTAGCCAGCCAGAAACCAGCTGGGCAGACAGGGAAGAGGTAGCCCAGGTGTCCATAATGTCTAGCTCGCCAACGAAACCACCAGGAACACCACGCTGCTCAGCGCTGTAACCTGCGGGCACGTCACTAGAGGGGTCGACCGGCAGGGCGCTCTCATCAGGGGTGATAATGGCGTTGTAGTCCACATCGCCGTTAGCATCCACCTGGTACCACAGCGGGAAAGGCACCCCAAAGAAACGCTGACGCGAAATCAGCCAGTCATTGTTTAGACCCTTAACCCAGTTCTCGTAGCGCACGCGCATAAAGTCAGGGTGGAACTTAAGCTCCTGGCCACGCTCTAGCAGCTCAGCGTTTAGATCCTTGCCGCTAGCAGGGTTAGTCCAAGGCTTACCACCATTGCGGATGTACCACTGACGCGAAGTAACAATCTCCAGGGGCTTGTCGCCCTTTTCGAAGAAGTTAGTCTGACGCACCGTCTTAGTGGGCTCACCACTCATCTCGCCGCTTTTCACGCAGCTGCTTAACCAGCACCTCGCGGGCAGAGAAAGTAGTCTTACCAGCCATCTGCTCATAAACCTGGCGGCCCGACTCACTAGTGATCCACTCAGGGGTCTCCAGCTCCAGGCGCCCATCCTTACGCAGCACCGCCCGCAAAGGCAGCTTCAGGTCACGCCACCAGTCAATATCGGTGGTGTCACCAAAGGTACAGCACATAGCAATACCGGCACCCTTGTCCTTTTCAGCCTCAGGGTGAGGTAGCACCGGCACCTCAACCCCAAACACCGGGCTAGAAACCGTGGTGCCAAACAGGGGCTGGTAGCGCTCGTCGTCGGGGTGAGCCACCAAAGCCACACAAGCCGGCAGCAGCTCAGGGCGAGTGGTCTCAATATAAACATCAACCCCATTTTCAATCGGGGCGCCCGCCGCCGCAGCCTTAGCAGCCACCTCGGCGTCGGTAATGTGGAAAGCCAAACGGTGGTAGAAACCCGGGTACTCGCGGCTCTCCAACTCAGCCTGAGCCACAGCAGTCTGGAAAGTTACATCCCACAGACCCGGAGCCTGCGCCTGGTAAGCCTCACCACGCGCCAAGTTACGCAAGAACGCAGCCTGCGCCACCTTACGGGCATGCTCACCAATAGTCTGGTAGGTAGAAGACCAATCCACACTCAAACCAAGAGTGCGCCACAGATCCTCAAACTGCTTCTCATCTGCAAGAGTCAGGCGCTCACATAGCTCCACGAAGTTACGGCGCGAAACGGGCACCTGATCGCGAGCCTTAATGGACTTACCCTCACCACCCACATGCGGGGGCTCAAAATTCTCCACATAAGGCAGCGAAGGATCGCAGCGAACCCCAAAGAAGTTCTGTACACGACGCTCAGTAGGCAGACCATTGTCATCCCAACCCATGGGATAGAACACAGCCTTACCGCGCATACGCTGGTAACGAGCCACCGTGTCAGTGTGGGAGTAAGAAAAAACGTGTCCCCACGTGCAGCGAACCAGAAACAGTGGGCGGGGGAGTGTCAATAGAAAACACTTCATGCCGCTCAGCGTTGCGGTCAAAGTCGTAGGTGCCCTGTTGAGACCAGGTTTCGTTCCAACGCTGCTCTAGGCCATCAGCGCTGACCTTGGCAGGAGCGTTAGGCGTGTGCGTCTGGGACGCAAAAAACCGTGCGTTGCCAGTGGAAGAATTTGCAGACATAAACCTGATTCTCTCACGATCACGGCCCCAGATGCGCACCAGGCACACGTTAAACGTGCAACGCTTGCCTTAAATACTGCAGCGCTTTAACCAACCCCCACAGCCACACTTAAACTGCCGGCACTTTGCGGGTAATCTCACGCCCTACAATGTGGCAGGCATAAGAACCTAGCCATAAAATGCTAGGGCATAAGCATTGACCCGGCCGCACTCGCGGATATCACCGGTGAGCTTCCGGAAGAACCGGGGTTGGCGTTAACTGGCAGTTAGCTCTAGTTGGCTCTGCTGCAAAACGCGCTGGCCCCCTAGTAGAACCGGACGGTCGCAACGTTATAGCGCCAATTAAGCGGCTTTGGCTGCTAGCTGCAAAGGCCCCACCGGGCTTTGCGTGGCTGGCTAGCTGGGCAAGCGAGGTGGTACCGCGGCTAAAAGCTGGCCTTAGGGTTAGCTTGGGTCGTCCTCGTGACAAGGATCGTACGAGGACTTCAAGAGGCAAAATGTCCAACTTTGCGCATAACGGCGACGCATTCTATCCGCTTCACCGCCCGGGTCAAGCAGTTCCCGCTTCCCCAAACCTGCCCCGCATTGAGGAAGAAATCCTGGCTTACTGGAAGCAGGATGACACTTTCCGCGCCAGCGTTGAAAACCGTGCGACCGGCCGCAATGGAGACAATGAGTTCGTTTTCTATGACGGCCCGCCTTTCGCTAACGGTCTGCCCCACTATGGTCACCTGATCACTGGCTACGCTAAGGACGCAGTGGGCCGCTTCCAGACCCAAAAGGGCCACCGCGTTGAGCGCCGTTTTGGTTGGGACACCCACGGTCTGCCCGCAGAGCTTGAAGCCCAGCGTCAGTTAGGCATTGAGGACGTCACTGAGATCACCCGCCCCGGCGGTATCGGCATCGAAAAGTTCAATGAGGCCTGCCGCTCCTCGGTGCTGCGCTACACCAAGGAATGGGAAGACTACGTCACCCGCCAGGCCCGCTGGGTGGACTTCGAACACGACTACAAGACCCTAGACCCCGACTACACTGAGTCGGTGCTGTGGGCCTTTAAGCAGCTTTACGACAAGGGCCTGGCCTACCAGGGGCACCGCGTGCTGCCTTACTGCTGGAACGACCGCACTCCGCTGAGCAACCACGAGCTCAAGATGGATGACGACGTCTACCAGGACCGCACCGACAACACCGTCACGGTTGGGTTGCGTCTAGAAAAGAAGCTACGTGAAGACTCTGCGCGCCCTGAGCTGGCACTGATCTGGACCACCACGCCGTGGACCCTGCCCTCTAACTCCGCCGTTGCGGTGGGTCCGGAAATTGAGTACTCGCTGGTAGAGGTCGACGCCGCCCACAACAGTAAGCTGGCTGGCGAGCGCGTCCTCATCGCCACCGACCTGATGCCCGCCTACGCCAAGGAGCTGGGCGAGGAACCCGCCGTCGTGGCCACCTACAAGGGCTCGGAGCTGGTAGGCACGCACTACCACCCCATCTACGACTACTTTGACACTCCTGAGCGTCGTGCGCAGGGTGGCGCTCCCGGCCCCAACGGCTGGTCGATCATCGCCGCCGACTATGTGACCACCACTGACGGTACCGGCCTGGTCCACCAGGCTCCCGCCTTCGGTGAAGACGACATGTGGACCTGCATGGAGTACGGTATCGGCGTGGTGCTGCCCGTTGATGAGGGCGGTAACTTCACCCGTGAGGTCAGCGACTACGAAGGTATGCAGATCTTCGACGCGAACCGCTACGTGGTGGCTGACCTGCGTGAACAGGCTGGCCCGATCGCCCGCCGCGCACCCGAGATCCGCGCCGTGCTGGTGCGTGAAAAGTCCTATGTGCACTCCTACCCGCACTGCTGGCGCTGCCGCAAGCCCCTGATGTACAAGGCCGTAAGCTCCTGGTTCGTTAAGGTCACTGAGATCCGCGAGCGCATGGTGGAGCTAAACCAGCAGATCACCTGGGTGCCTGAGCACATCAAGGACGGTATTTTCGGCAAGTGGCTGGCTGGCGCCCGCGACTGGTCTATTTCCCGTAACCGCTTCTGGGGGGCTCCTATCCCGGTGTGGGTTAGCGACAACCCTGAATACCCGCGCGTGGATGTGTACGGTTCCAAGGCTGAGCTGGAGGCTGACTTTGGGGTGGAGGTAACTAACTTCCACCGTCCCTTCATTGATCAGCTCACCCGTCCCAACCCGGACGACCCCACCGGCAAATCCACTATGCGTCGTATTTCTGACGTGTTTGACTGCTGGTTTGAGTCTGGCTCTATGCCTTTCGCCCAGGTGCACTACCCCTTTGAAAACCGTGAGTGGTTTGAAAACCACTACCCGGGTGACTTCATTGTGGAGTACATCGGCCAGACTCGTGGCTGGTTCTACACCCTGCACGTGCTGGCTACCGCTCTGTTTGACCGTCCGGCTTTCCGTTCGTGTGTTTCTCACGGAATTTTGCTGGGTAACGACGGCGCCAAGATGAGTAAGTCTTTGCGTAACTACCCCGATGTCAACATTGTCTTTAACCGTGACGGTGCTGACGCTATGCGTTGGACTTTGCTTTCCAGCCCGGTTATGCGTGGTGGCACGCTGATTGTTAAGGAAAAGGCGGTGCGTGATGCGCTGCGTCAGATCCACCTGCCGCTGTGGTCTACCTGGTACTTCCTGAACATGTATGCGGCCACCTGCGATGGCGGCTATGTTTCGCCCGGCTTGGACTTAAGCGACAAGAGCCTGTTTGGCCCCCAGGGGCGCCTAGCGGTTATGGACCGCTACATCCTGTCTTTGACTAAGGAGCTAGCCGCCCAGGTTGATGAGCAGCTAAGCAGCTATGACCTAGCCGGTGCTTGCGCTTCGATCCGTGAATTCATTGATGTGCTCACCAACTGGTATCTGCGCACTTCACGTTCACGTTTTGTCTCCGGCGAGAAGCTGGCTTTCGACACCCTGGTGACGGTGCTGCGTACGCTGACTGAGGTTATGGCTCCCTTGGCGCCGCTGACCACTGAGGAGATTTGGCGTGGTCTAACTGGGGGCCGCTCGGTGCACCTAACTGACTGGCCGGTTTTGCCTGACTATGTTGACGACGTCGCCCTGGTAAGTGCCGTTGATGAGGCCCGCGCCGCTGTGTCTGCTGCCCTGGGGTTGCGTAAGGCCCACCAGCTGCGTGTGCGTCAGCCGCTGCGTAAGTTGACTGTGGCCACCACTGAGCCCCAGGCGCTGGCTGCCTTTAGCGACCTGATCGCTGAGGAGGTTAACGTCAAGCAGGTTGAGCTGCTGCACGCTGACGAGTCTGGCTACACCCAAAAGCAGGAAGTGTCGCTTAACCCCAAGGCCTTTAGCCCCCAGGTGCGTAAGGCCACCAGCAAACTGTTTGCTGCGGTTAAGTCTGGCCAGTGGGAGCTGACTGAGACGGGCGTACGCTTCCCCGGCGTCGTGGTTGCAGACCAGGCGGTGGAGCTAAACGGTGAGGCGGTAAACGTGTCCACCAAGATTGAGGTTGAAGACCCCTCCTTGGTGGCGGCCACGCTAGCTTCGGGTGCTTTCGTCATCTTGGACACTGCCCTAGATGAGGAGCTGGAAGCTGAAGGTTGGGCCCGTGACCTGATCCGTGTGGTGCAAGATGAGCGTAAGGCCGCCGACCTGCTGGTGGCTGACACCATTGACCTGACGGTGCTGGTGCCCGCCGCCAAGGCGGCTTGGACTGAGCGTTTCGCTGACCTGATTGGCGCTGAGACCAACGCTGCCAGCGTAAGCGTGGTTGGGGTAGATGGTGATGAGGTTAGCGTTGAGCTAGCCAAGTCCAGCATCTGAACCAGCCTGTAGATATTATTGCGGGCGGGCTGCTACGGCAGTTCGCCCGCTTTCATAGCTAAAAACCCACAGAAAGTTAGCATCATGAGTGAAGCAGATCCGCGCGGCATTGACCCGGAACTATATGAGTATTTGGAAGCCGCCCAGGAGCTTGACGAGATTTCTGTGGCTGAAGCTGCCCGCCGTGAGCAATCAGCCCAGGCCGCCCAGGCTGCAGCTGAGGAGGAGGACCGCCAAGCCATCCGCGCCCTGGTGGAGGGTTCCCTGCTAGCGGGAAGTGGCGACTTAGATGAGGTGCTTTTAGGTCTTGAGGGCGACGTCGACGCCGACTGGGAGGGACAGGCGGACGAGCCCGGTCACAGCCACCAGCAGCCAGGCGAAGCGGACAGCCACCGCCAAGCCCTAGCGCGCGCCGCCTATGAACAGGGGGTGCGTGAGCGTCTAGCCCAGGTGGAGGCGCAAATTTGGCTCGCGCCCCGGAGCACAAGGTACAGCCCTCCTTGGGGCGGGTGGAGCTGGCCCTAGACTATTTGGGTAACCCCCAAAAAACCTTTAAAGCTGTACACATCACCGGCACTAACGGTAAAACCTCCACCTCGCGTATGGTGGAGCGGCTAGCTGCCGCCACCGGTATGCGCACGGGCCGTTTCACCAGTCCCCACCTGCACACTATCCGTGAGCGCATCGCTCTAGATGGGGAGCCCATCAGCGCTGAAGGATTTATTGCTGCCTGGGAGGATGTAGCCCCGGTAATTGAGTTGGTTGACGCCCACAGCGCTAAAAACGGTGGGCCGCGCATGAGTTTCTTTGAAGTGCTCACCGTGATGGCTTACGCCGTGTTTGCTGACTACCCGGTGGATGTGGCCATTGTTGAGGTGGGTATGGGTGGGCGCTGGGACGCCACTAATGTGTTAGATCAGGCCACTGCCGTGATTACCCCTATTGGCCGCGACCATGAGCGCTGGCTGGGCTCAACCATTGGGGAAATTGCTTACGAAAAGTCGGGGATTATCAAACCTGGTGCCACAGTTATTGTTGCGGCCCAGCCTGAGGAAGCCCAAGCCCAGATTTTGCAGGCGGTAGCTGATAAGCGCGCCCTGCTGCGCCAGGATGTAAGTGGTTACGTCAGCTTTGATGCCCGCATGGATCTGGAAGCTGAAAGCTTGGCCCGTGAAAATGGGGGACTGGCGGTAGCTAGCCGACAGTTTGCTGTGGGCGGGCAGATGCTCACTTTGGTGACGGCCGCAGCTGTTTATGAGGACGTGTTTTTGCCTTTGCACGGCCAGTATCAGGCCCACAATGCGTTGCTGGCTCTGGCGGCTGCTGAAAGCCTGTTTGGTGGTAGGGCTTTGCCGGCGCAGATTGTTGAAAATGCTTTTGCTCAGGTCACTAGCCCTGGCCGCCTTGAGGTGGTGCGCACTAGCCCCACTGTGCTGGTGGACGCGGCCCACAACCCCCACGGCGTGAGTGCATTGCGCACTGCTCTAGAAGAGTCTTTCCCCTTAAAGCACCTGGTGCTGGTGTATGCGGCCATGGCTGATAAGGATGTGGAAGGGGGTGCTTTCTGAGCTAGAGCCGATCTGTGAAGCTGTGGTTTGTGTGCCTATGGATTCGCCTCGGGCTATGGAGCTAGATGATCTGGTGGAAATTGCCGACGACGTCTTTGGCTCTGATCGGGTGCGTAGCGCCACCAACCTGGTTGATGCGGTTGATTTGGCGGCGCAGCTAGCTGAATCTTCTGACGATCCGCTGCCTTCAAGTGGGGTTTTGATCTTGGGTTCAGTGGTTCTAGCGGCTCAGGCGCGAGAACTATTTGGTCTTAAAGCAAGTATGTAACCAATAGTTGTACATAGCGTGAGCCGGTAGCTAAGTAGCTTAAGGGTTGGGGACGGGGAAAGATCCCCAAAGAAATAGCTACGTCGATGGCGTAGGGTTAGCGGTAGCGGCCCTGCGCCGTCAAACTTTTTAAAGGACCTAATTAAGAGGTTACAAGTAACGTCAGAAGAAAGGCGAGCAAGTAGTGACGGAAAACTCGGCGAGTTCACCAAACTCCTCAGACTCGTCAAGTGCGTCTTCACCAAGCTCATCGAGTGCATCGGATTCTCTGTTCTCACGGCTAGCTTCATGTCTGATTGTGTTTTTAATTGGTGGAATAATTGCGGCAATAATTTTTGCCTACCCAATTACGGCAGTGGTGTGGGCTAACTTCATGCCCAAAATTGGCCCAGAAAACCTGGGTACAAAAGTTTTAGTGCAGGGCGCCCCGGTAGTGGTAGGGATAGTGCTGGTACCGGTCTTGCTGCTGGCTAGCCTATATAAAAGTCTTAGTAATTCTACAGTCGCAGGTTTAGCAATTATCTTGATAATCGTTGAAGTCTTCTGTATAATACTGGCGCCGCTACTAGGGGCCGGTAAGCCTGTAGCTGATGCTATCTCTGGTCCGGATGTAATCGCTATTAAGAGTTGCGATAATTATACCCAGACTGGGATCGACCACCGCTTTACGTTAGTCGTTCATTGAGCGGTAAACGTAAAACTAACTTTAGATACGCCATTAAGTTTGATCTGGTCACAACCCGTAATGAGGCAATTCATTTTGATATAGATACTAAAAACAATCCTGAGTTGTATGCGCCATTAGTTAAGTTCTGTAAAGACAAGGGCTCTAATGCCACTTTGAAGCGTTATCCCAGGACACAGATCGTTCAGACTTTTTATCGTGAGAAGGGCTGAAACGTGACAAAAAATCTAAAGACTCTTCGCCTGGGTTATCTCCTCGCTATTTGATATACTGTTTTTGGCTACCTAGTTTAACTTGGATGGTCGTGAGAGAGTTTGTATATGAGGTGGGTCCGGGTCGCTGGTGTCAGAACCTTATTTAACTCTTTCACTATGCGGTAGGTTTAGTGGTGGCGCCGGCGTATTTTCTTATTATTAAAGGAGCTCGGCAGAGCAAACGTAGTGACGGTAAGTTATCTAAATAGCGAGGCTAGGCGTTATTTCTAGCTCTGGTTGAAGTGCCTGTATTGTTTCGCTGCCTTTGGTTCAGTTACTCCGGTGCGTGACCTGTTCTCCTGGCCCTGAAGTGATCAATGTTAAGGGGTGCCAAAACTATTTCACAGAAAAAGAGGATGGTTGAGGGATCTAGAAAAGAGAACCGACACACACGCAGTTCTCAGTGCTGAATATGTATACTAGCTTTGATCTAATCACTGATGAAACAAAGCTATCATTAAGTCCACTGATAATCGGAGAAACTCAGAGTTTTATGCGCCAGTAGTTAAGTTCTGTAAAAACAAGGGCACTAGTGCCGTTATGAGTCGCTACCCGCACACCGGTATCATTAAAGAGTTTACTGTTAAAGAAAAGTGAGTCAGTCCGTGAGCGTAAGCCACCAACTACGGTCTATATCCAAGGCGAGTGCCATCTAAATCAAGGCCAAGCCAGGAATTTCGCCGGGATCCTGCCTGCCAGTGTTTTTAGGTGTCCTGCTGGTTTTTTGCTACTTAGTTGCGGGAGTAGTCTTTGCTAACTTCATGCCCAAAATTGGTCCAGAAAACCTGGGTAGAAAACTTTTGGTTGAAGGCTGGCCGCTAATAGTGGGCTTGCTACTGTTGTCAGTGTGGATTAACTGCCTGCGGAAAGCCCACGCTAACTTTGCAGGTAACGATACTTCTAGGTGGCGCAAATGGATCCTGATTTTAACGCTGGTTGAAGTCACTTCTTTCGTGGACACACCCTTATATGCAGCTAAACCTGTTACTGACGCTATCTCTGGCCCGGATGTAATCGCTTCAATAGGGGCTGCAGTACTTCCAAGTCAGCCGAGGTTGATCGCTATCAATAACTCGTTTTACCGACCAAACGTAAAACTGTTATCAAGTACTCCATTAAGTTTGACCTGGTTACGGCCGAGGGTGAGGCCATCCACTTTGGATTTGAGGACACCAATGATGAGCCTGAGCTTTACGTGCCGCTAGTTAAGTTCTGTAAAGACAAGGGTACTAGCGCCGTTTTGAAACGTTACCCTAACACTGAGATTGTGGAAGACTTCCAGGTCAAGTAGCCGCCAGGGGAGGGGTTTTATGACACAAGATAAGGCACATGAGCCAAGTTGAACGTTCCCTGGTCCTAGTAAAACCCGATGGTTACAGCCGTGGCCTAACCGGTGAGGTGCTGCGCCGCATCGAAGCTAAAGGCTACAAGCTGGTAGCTCTCAAGATCGTAACCGCCACTGAAGAGATTCTCTCGCGCCACTACGCCGAGCATGTCTCCAAGCCTTTCTACCCGGGCTTGGTTGAGTTCATGACTTCCGCGCCGGTTGTGGCCGTGGTGGTTGAAGGTCAGCGTGTAGTGGAAGGGGGTGCGCTCTCTGATGGGCGCCACTGACCCCACCGTGGCCGCCCCGGGCACGATCCGTGGTGACCTGGCCCGCGCCTGGGACACACCGGCCATTTTGAACATTGTGCACGGTTCAGATTCGCCTGCTTCAGCTGAGCGTGAGGTGGCTATCTGGTTCCCTGAGCTAGCCTCTGCCTAGCCTCTGCGCGCACCGGAAGCTTTTGCATAGGGCTTAATCCCCTATTCATGCTGGTAGGAGCAGGTTTAGGGTGTAAGAGTCCAAGGCGCGAAGCGGGGCAGAGTAAATCCCCATCTCCCCGCTTCGCGGCAAGATTTCTTTTAAAGGGGAGAAAATGCAATTAACTAAGCCTGTACTTAAAGAGACTAAACGTGCACTGATCGCAGCGGTGGGGTCGGTGTTTGTGGGGGCCATGATGCTGGCCGTGGTGGGCTCAGTAATGTTTCACGTCTTGCTTGGCTAATTAGCTGCCCTGCCAGGGGGCCTAAGTCTAGACTGAGTTCATGGACTACAGTCTTTTGTTTTATATCATCGCCGCGTTGGTGGTGGTGCTGGGGGCCGGCTTTGGTTTGCGGACCCTGCAGCGTCGCCGCGAGCAGCTACCACCTGCGCCAACTCGACCTGAAATCAGCGCCTCCACAGAGCCGCAAGAATCTGAGCCTGAACCAGCTAGTCAGTACGAAACCCCCGAATCACTACCTGGGCGTATGCAGCGTCTACGTTCACGCCTGGCCGGTTCGGGAAGCTTTGGCCGCACAGTTTTGTCGGTACTTTCTCGCGGTAACCTCTCTGAGGCTGACTGGGAAGAAATTGAAGACAGCCTACTGACCGCCGACCTTGGCCTGGAGGTTAGCACTGAGCTAATGGATAAGCTGCGCACGCAGCTAAAGGTGCTAGATACCAGCGATCCGGCCACCGCCAAGCAGGTTCTGCGCCAGCAGCTTCTAGAGCTGGTAGGCCCCGACATGGACCGCTCACTCAACCTTGAACCCACCCAGGGCACCAACGGTGAACCAGCCCCCGCCGTCATCTTGATGGTGGGCGTTAACGGCACCGGTAAAACCACCACCTGCGGCAAGCTAGCGCGCGTACTGGTAGCCCAAGACAAGCAGGTGCTTATGGGGGCCGCCGACACCTTCCGCGCCGCCGCCGCCGAGCAGCTAACCACCTGGGGCCAGCGCGTAGGTGTAGAGGTAGTGCGCTCAGACAAGGAAGGCGCAGACCCCGCCTCGGTAGCCTTCGACGCCATCAAACAGGGCCAAACCAACGGCGTCGACGTGGTGCTAGTAGACACCGCCGGGCGCCTACAAAACAAAGCCGGCCTAATGGACGAGCTAGGCAAAATCAAGCGCGTCATGGAAAAATCGCCCCCGTCGGCGAAATCCTACTGGTACTAGACGCCACCACCGGCCAAAACGGTATGCGCCAAGCCCAGGTGTTCTCCGAAGCCGTAGGCGTCAGCGGCATCGTGCTAACCAAACTCGACGGCACCGCCAAGGGCGGCATCGTGGTAACCGTCCAGCGTGAACTGGGCGTGCCCGTCAAACTAGTTGGCCTGGGGGAGGGGCCAGACGACCTGGCCCCCTTCGACCCGGAAGGTTTCGTAGACGCCCTACTAGCCTAAAGGGCGCCTTTAAAATACCCAGCAACTGCGGTTTCCCTAAAGGGAGGCCGCAGTTGGCGCATATATGTCCCTAGTTCCAGGGCAGATAGCGACAAAAACCCGATCTACTAGTTCAAACACCCCAAAGCCGTCTAAACTGTAACTTAGGCGACAAAAGGAGAGGTCATGGCGGTAATTACGGTTCTAGGCGCTGGAGCTATGGGGTAGCGCGCTTACCCGCCCCCTGGTTGAAGCAGGCTGGCAGGTGCGGCTATGGGGCTCGATTTACGACGACGCCATCCTCGACGCCATCGACGCCGGCCAAGTCCACCCCACCCTAAAAGAAACCATCAGCCCCGCCGTAACCACCTTCCGTGCCGGCCAACTAGCCCAAGCCGTCAACCAAGCCCAAGTAGTAGTAATCTCAGTGGCCTCAGGCGCCGTCGTCAGCGTACTTGAACAAGTAGGCCCCTACCTAGGCGACGTCGAATCCCTATGGCTAACCTCCAAAGGCTTTTGGCAAACCGAAACCGAAGTAGAACTACTACCAGAGGCAATCAAACAAATCGCCAAAACTAAAGGCATCAACCTACCCCCACTAGTAGCCATCGCCGGCCCCGTAAAAGCCAGCGAATGCGCCAGCGCCAAACCCACCGCCACCGTATTCGCCTGCCGCGACTACGAACTAGCCAAACGCTACGCAAAAACCGTGACCACCCCCAACTACTCGGTCACCCCCAGCCAAGACGAAATCGGGGTAGAAGTCTGCGCAGCCCTAAAAAACATCTACGCCATCGCCCTAGGTATCGCCGACGGCATGAGCACAGCAGATGAACAACCCCGCGACAACCTACGCGCCGCCATCTTCGTACAAGCAGTTGCCGAAATGGCCTCACTATGCCACGCCCTAGGCGGCGACCTACAAACCGCCTACGGCCTCGCCGGCATGGGAGACCTACAACTAACCTCAACCGCCGGGCGCTCGCGGCTATACGGTCACGCCGTCGGCGCCGGCCAAAACCCACGCCAAGCCCTAGAACAAATGCAATCCCAAGGGCTAACCATTGAAGGCTCACCAGCAGCCCTAATCGCCCACCAACTAGTGCAACAGCTAGGCCTTAACGCGCCCCTGCTTGAAGCCGTCTACCAGATGCTGCACGGACACGTAGACGACGCCCGGGCGCTAATCTGTGCAGTAGCCCTAGGGGTCGATGCATAAAAAAACCAGTTGACACTGACTTTGAGCCTTAAAGTCATCTAGACTTACCCGTGTCGCAGCACACAGAAGTGTTGCGGCACAGCGATCGACGAAGATCAGAAAGGCTCAAAGTCATGCCCTGTGCATACCTAGCCGACGAAGTCTCAGCCCTAGGCGCCGGCGTCCCAGCAATGGCCGCCATCGAAGCCCACGCCCCCCACACACCCACCGGCCCCGACGTCGCCACCAGCGCCAAAGCCATGGCCCAATTCGGCCAAACCATAGAACCCAACCCCCAAATGCACGCCCGCTACCAACCCATCGCCGCCGTACAAAGCCAGCTATACCAACAACTACGCCAAATCAACGCAAACCTAGACCAACTACGCACCAACCAAAACGCCTAAAAACTTTTCAAAGGAGAAAAAATGTACACCATCACCATCCTCGGCGCCGGCGCCATGGGCAGCGCCCTAACCCGCCCCCTAATCGACACCGGCTGGCAAGTACGCCTCTGGGGCACCTGGCTAGACGACCACCTACTAGACGCCATCGAAAACGGCCAACCCCACCCACGCATCAACGCCACCATCGACCCCCGCGTACAAACCTACCGCTCCAACCAACTACAAACCGCCCTCGACGGCGCCGACGTAGCCGTCATGGCCGTAGCCAGCCACGCAGTCAACGCCATAACCGAACTCGCCCTACCCCAAATCACCAAAACCAAAGCCCTCTGGCTCAGCGCCAAAGGCTTCAACGTAGCCCCCAACGGCCAAATCCAACTCCTACCCGACGCCATCCGCGCCCAAGCCCAAGCCGCCGGCCTCCAACTACCCCCAATCATGGCCATCGCCGGCCCCGTAAAAGCCAACGAATGCGCCCAAGGCCTACCCACCGCCACCATCTTCGCCTGCACAGACCAAGACCAAGCCCAACACTGGGCCGCCAACACCAACAGCGGCAACTACGCCCCCACCTACAGCCAAGACGAAATCGGCGTAGAACTCTGCGCAGCCATGAAAAACGTCTACGCCATCGCCCTAGGCATCGCCGACGGCCTAGAAACCGCCACCAAAATACCCCACCACAACCTCAAAGCCGCCGCCTTCACCCAAGCCACCAAAGAAATGAGCCAACTATGCGCCAACCTAGGCGGCCAAACTGACACCCCCTACGGCCTCGCCGGCATCGGCGACCTCGAAGTCACCGGCCTATCAGGACGCAACAAAATCTACGGCACCCGCCTAGGCCAAGGCCAAAGCGCCCCCCAAGCCTACAAAGAAATGCAAGACCTCGAACAAACCGTCGAAGGCGTAAGCGCAGCAGCGCTCGCGGTTAGGTTGGTGGCGCAGTTTAACGATCCGCTGTTAACCCAGCAGCTGCCCCTGCTGCACGCGGTGGCCCAGATTTTGGCTGCAGAGGCGGCCCTAGATGTTGAGGCCATCATCTCCCAGGCGGTTTTGCCGCAGCCAGCCGCGCCGATAGCGGATATGGTGCGCATTTACGGCCAGGATAGCGGCGCTGATCAGCCTAAGTTTTAGCCGGCGCGGCCGGTTTGCCGGTTGCGGCTGGTTTGACCGGTTGCGGCTGGTTGTGACCGGTTGCGGCTGGTTTAGCCGGTTGCGGCTGGTTGTGCCCGTTTGCGCCAGCCACCGCTAAAACTGGGAGCGCTAGGCTAGTAGCCATGATCCTGACAGCTTTAGCGGTTGGCGCGCTTATCGGCCTGGTAGTGGGGGCACTGGGAGCTGGGGGAGGGATCCTATCGGTGCCGGCGCTGATCTATCTGCTCGGCGTTGCGCCCCATGAGGCCACCAGCGCCTCCCTGGTGATTGTGCTGTTTACTGCCCTGGCGGCGCTGGGCGGGCGCATCGGTAAAAACACTATCTGCTACCAGATCGCTTTAGTGTTTGCGGCTTTAGCGACTGTGGGCACCTGGCTGGGTTCACTGGCTAACCAGGCGGTGAGCGCAGATTTATTGATGTACGCCTTCGCCCTGCTGCTGATCTGTGTGGGGCTGGTGATGTTGCGCCGCGCCTATCCGGGCCTGTTTAGGGGCTCGGCTAGAGCTGGCAGCAGCGGTGTCTTTAGCGACGACGGCGCAGCTGCGGCTGATGACGCAGGTGGCACTGGCTCGACGCCGGCCCTAAGGGCGGTTTCAGCAATGGGGGGAGGTTACCTCAATTGGGGCTGTGCCGCTGTGGCGGGTGGCTTTGGTGGCCACCATAACCGGTGCGCTTACCGGATTTTTTGGGGTGGGCGGCGGCTTTGCGATAGTGCCGGCACTGACTTTAGTGCTGCATTTACCCATTAAACGCGCCGCCTCCACCTCACTGCTGATCATGGCCATCACGGCGGTGGTGGCGTTAGTGGCCAGAGCGCAAACTTCCCTAAACGTAGATTTAGGGGTGATTGGTGCGTTTACTGTGGCCTCAATGCTTGGGGCAGTAGCTGGGGCGCCGCTGACACGTAAAGTAAGCAGCCAAAAACTTACCGCCAGCTTCGCAGCATTGCTGCTCGCCGTCGCTGTGGCCACCTTGGTGGGGCAAGGTTAGTTAAAAACTAAGCAATAGCCCCCGCGTAACGCAGGGCATTAGCCAGGCCGTCGTCGTGAATATCGGTGCTAATCCAGTTGGCGGCGGCTTTAGCTGCAGCAGTGCCGTTACCCATGCAAATACCTAGGCCGGCTGCCTCAAGTACCTCTAGGTCATTGCTGGAGTCGCCGATAGCCACCACCTGGTCAATACCAACCCCCAGGTATTTAGCTGCCGCCAACATACCGCTGGCTTTAGTGTTGCCCTTAAAGCACAATCTCGCCGCCGCGAGAGCCATTGCCAGGGTCGTAGGAGCCGTCCACTACCTCGAAGTAGTCACCCCAACGCTCACGCATATCATCTAGGGTAACGGGGCTGGTGGCGGCCAAAGTGAAAGTCACCTTGTTGGGATCAGTGGGCAATCCCGGTTGCACATAGGGAAGTACCTGGCGAATATAGGCCTGCCAGTTACCGCCGTGAGAGGCCGGCTGCTTTTCCCAGTTATGGGTGGCCTCACCGCGCGCAGCTGCTAGCACCTGCTCCTCGGTAGTAAAGCCAAATACCTTCCAGGCGCCGTCGGAGGCATTAACTTTATCGGGAGACTGCCACACATAGGTGCCCCCAGACTCTTCCAAATACTTACTTACCTGCGGCACTAACTCAGCTGGGATGCGGTTATCAACCACTACCTGCTCACCGATTTTCACGTAGCTGCCGTTGGCCGCAACAATGCCGGAAAAACCCAGGTCCCACAAGAAATCATAAACTTCAGGCAAAGAACGCCCAGTGCACAGCATTAGGATGTGACCATTGGCATTAGCTTGGGCTAGGGCTGTGCGTGCAGAGTCGGGGACTAACTGGTTGTTATCGACTACAGTTCCATCTACATCGCACAAAATCAGCATGGCACTTAGCCTATCCCGACTCTTTGCTACAAACCTAGGGCTTTTACTTAACAGCAGTAGGGCTTACTAACTAGGGTTAATACATGCTGGAAGTAGAACTAAACAACCACACATTCATGCCCCAAGTTGGCTTTGGTACCTACAAAGTTGCCCCTGAACAAGCCAGTGACGCGGTGTATACAGCCATCAGCTACGGCTACCGCCACATCGACACCGCTCAGCTTTACTTCAACGAGGCTGAAGTAGGCCAAGGCATTGGCAAGGCTATCGCTGACGGGCTAGTTAGCCGCGAGCAGCTATACGTAACCACCAAGCTAAACAACAACAACCACGCTCCCGCTGATGTTGAGCGTTCCTTCGATGAGTCTCTAGCCAAGCTGGGCAGCGACTATGTGGACCTATTCCTAGTGCACTGGCCCATGCCTAACCGTGCAGACCTGGACATGGTGGCCACCTGGAAGGCTATGACCAAGCTGCTTGATGATGGCCGTTTGCGCTCAATTGGGGTGTCAAACTTCCTGCCCGAGCACATTGAGCGCATCAGCCAGGCCACCGGAGTAATGCCGGTTAACAACCAGATTGAGCTACACCCGCAGTTCATGAACCGTCCCAGCGCCGACTACTGCCGCCAGCATGGCATTGCGGTAACCGCGTGGTCGCCGCTGGCGCGGGGGCGCGTCTTTGATACCCCCGCAGGTCACTACGGTGGCCCAGCAGCTGGGAGTAACCCCCGCCCAGGTGGTGCTGCGCTGGCATATTCAGCTTGGCAATGTGGTTATCCCTAAGTCGGTTACTCCAGCGCGGATTGCTGCCAACTTGGATATTGACAGCTTTGAGCTAAGCAGCCAGCAGATGGAACTGATCTCTTCACTGGATCAGGGTGAGGCAGGCCGTAGCGGCAAACACCCTGATTATGACTGGCTCTAAAAATCAGTCAGAAAACTACAAGTTAAGCGCGGTTTCATTGTCAGGATGAAACAAAACTCTGGTACGTTATCTCACTATGTGAACAGGAGGTGACGTAAGCGGAATACGCGCTTAGCTTATTAGCTACTAGGTCGCACCGACGCAACTGTTGGTGCGACCTTATGTGTGTATCTATCGGCATGAAAGACAGGTAGCTAATGTCTTCGAACTCCGGCAAGAGCCCGGCACGTGAGCAGTGGGGGAGCCAGTTTGGTTTCCTCATGGCCGCTATCGGCTCTGCAATCGGTCTTGGTAACATCTGGCGTTTCCCCGGCGTAACTTACTCTAACGGCGGCGGCGCCTTCATGATTCCTTACGTGGTAGCGCTGCTAACCGCCGGGGTTCCCTTCCTACTGCTCGACTACGCTGTCGGCCACCGCTACCGTGGATCCTCCCCGGCAGTGTTCCGCCGCATGTCCAAGCGCTGGGAGTGGCTGGGCTGGTGGCACGTAGTGGTCTGCTTCGTCATCATGACCTACTACGCCGTAATTATCGGTTGGTCCCTGCGTTACACCTTCTACTCGGTTAACACCGCCTGGGATCAGGACAAAGATGGTGCCAAGGACTTCTTCTTCAACAAGTTCCTGCACGTGGCCAGCACTGTCAGCTATGACTCCAGCCCGGTATGGAACGTGGTTATTCCCCTGGTAGTGGTGTGGGCCGTGGTTATTGCCGTTATCGGTAAGGGTGTAGCCGGCGGTGTTGAGCGCGCCAACAAGGTCTTCCTGCCCCTGCTGGTGCTGCTGTTCGTAGTGCTGGTAGTGCGCGCCCTGTTCCTGCCCGGCGCAGTAGATGGCCTTAACGCCCTGTGGACCCCCTAACTTTGATTCTCTGGGTGACCCCAAGGTTTGGGTTGCGGCTTACTCGCAGATCTTCTACTCGCTCTCCATTGGTTTCGGCATCATGCTGACTTACGCTTCCTACCTGCCCAAGAAGACTAACCTGGTGGGCACCGGTCTGGTAGCTGCATTTGCTAACTCCTCCTTCGAGGTACTGGCTGGTTTTGGTGTGTTCGGTACCCTGGGCTTTATGGCTCACCAGCAGGGTGTGGGTGTTGACAAGCTGCAGGGCCTGACCGGTATCTCCCTGTCCTTCATCACCTTCCCCACCATTATTAACGAAATGCCTGGTGGAGCCCTGTTTGGTATCCTCTTCTTCCTTTCGCTGACCCTGGCCGGTATCACCTCGCTGATCTCTCTGCTGCAGGTGGTAGGCGCGGCTGCTGCCGAAAAGATGGGTACCACCCCGCTTAAGGCCGCCCTGGTTGCGGGTATCCCCGCTGCTGTAGTTTCCGTATTCGTTTTCGGTACCACCTCGGGTGTCTACTCTCTCGACGTCGTCGACGCCTACATCAACCAGGTAGGTGTGCTCAGCTCGGCCATTATCATGTCGGCAGTCACCGGCGTAATCCTGCGCAAGATGCCTATGCTGCGTAAGCACCTGAACAAGGTCTCTAACACCAAGTTCGTGGGCACGTGGTGGATTGTTATTGTGGGCGCGGCTTTGCCGATCCTGCTGGCCTACATGATGGGTGACACCGTCTTGGGCTACATCGAAAATGGCTATAACCCCAAGGACTACTCGCGCGGCTTTGAAGGTATCTTCGGTTGGGGCATGCTGGCGGTAGCCGTAGTGGCCACCATTGCACTGACCTGGGCTCCGTGGCGTACCAATGTGGACAGCTTCACCGCTCAGGATGAAGAAGGGCGCTGAGTACAGCCACGCGGGCGTGCCCGCCCCGGCTCAAAAGAAGGAAGTTACTTCTGACGCCGAAGCTGTTTCCAGCACTCAGGCCTAACAGATAAGGAAAGAAGCAATGAACACTTCAGCACTCGCTTTGATGCTTTTCTCCGTAGTGGTTATCTGGGGCGGTCTGATCGCCTCAACGGTGGCGCTAGTGCGCAAGAACCGTGCGGAGGCAGCTGAAACTGTCGCTCAGGTGCTGTCCAGCGACCAGGAATAGCCTCACCACACGCTTAGCTTTAGGCTCTTTTGGCTCAGGCTAAGACTGAGATTTGCGCCAAGGGTGGCTAACACCTCTTTGGTAACCGAGGGTGGGCACGTAAGAATAGGTTCTATGACCGATTCTTTTGTGCCTGCCCTCGTCGCTTTTGATCTAGACGATACGCTGGCTCCCTCAAAATCCCCGATGCCTGCCCCCATGGCTCAGGCTCTGCGTCAGCTACTAGACGTGGTTCCCGTATGCATTATTTCTGGTGGCCAGATGGGCCAGTTCCGTAGCCAGGTGCTGGGTAACCTGCACGCTAACGACGCCGAACTGGCAGCTTTGCACTTGATGCCCACCTGCGGTACTCGCTACTACACCTGGGATGGCTCCGACTGGGGCCTGGTTTACGCCCATGACCTCTCCGACGCTCAGCGCGACGCCGCTCTGGAAGCGGTAGAGCGTGAAGCTAAGCGCCTAGGCCTGTGGGAAAGCCAAACTTGGGGTGACATTCTTGAAGATCGTGGCTCCCAGATCACCTTCTCCGCCCTGGGCCAGGAGGCCCCGCTAGAGGCCAAGAAGGCTTGGGACCCCACCGGCGAAAAGAAGAACACCCTGCGTGAAGCTGTTGCCGCCTACCTGCCTGAGTTGGAAGTGCGCTCTGGTGGTTCTACCAGCGTGGACATCACCCTCAAGGGTGTAGACAAGGCTTACGGTATGCGCGCCCTGTCTGAGCAGACCGGCATTTCCCTAGACGACATGCTCTTCATCGGTGACCGTCTAGACCCTGACGGCAACGACTACCCGGTTAAGGCCATGGGGGTACGCACCCACGCGGTTACCGGCTGGGAAGACACTGCCGCCTACGTCACCGCTCTAGCCCAGCGTATTGCTGCCGCTAAGGCCTGAGCTTTTACTGAGCTTTCAAACTGGCCAAGCCTGCAAGCTAGCTGAGCTTTCAGGCTAGCTAAACCTGCAAGCGATCCAAACCTCAACTGAGCCAAGCTTGCAAGCTAGGCTCACGTGACAGCTTAAGCGACCCGGCCTAGCCGGGTCGCTTTGCTATAGGCACAATCTGCTTTGAGCTGGCGGCGATAAGGTAGCCTTTAGTAGTTATTTGCAGGCTTTTACGAAGGAAAATGCAGTGGCATACCCCAGCGAAGCTGATATTGATGCTATGAGCCAACAGGAGCTTGAGGCATACATCGCTGAGCAGGAACGCGACGATTTTGCAGTCGGCTCAGCTAAAACATTCGCGCTCGGTATGGGCCTAGCTAGCCTAGTGGCGCTGGCTGTGAGCTGGGAGCTGATCGCTGCTGAGATGGCTCAGCTAAAAAACCCGCTAACACAGCTTTCGTGCGATATTAACCCGCTAGTGTCTTGTGGCGCCTCACTTACCATCTGGCAGGGTAACCTGCTGGGCGTGCCCAACGCCTTTGTAGGGGCCATGGCTTACAGTGCTTTTGTGGTTTTGGCGGCCTTGATTGGGGCGCAAGTTAAGCTGCCGCGTTGGATCTGGCAGGGGCTAGCCGCCGGCGCCGTCGTAAATCTAGGCTTTGTGCTCTGGTTCGTAAGCCAATCAGTGTGGGTGCTTAACAAGCTGTGCCCTTGGTGCATGGTGCTGTGGGTGGCTACTATCCCCATGGCTTGGACCCTGCTGGCTCGTTGCGCCGTCGAAGGTGCCCTGCCCCTAAATGAAGCTGCTAGCCGCACCCTATATAAAGCACGTTGGTGGCTAGTGGGGGCCACTTATTTACTGATCGTGTTGGCTGTTGTCTTTGGTCTGTGGCAGCAGTGGCAGGCGGTGCTGGGGTGAACCAGAACGCGGACTCTACCGTCACCCAGGACTACCTAAAAGCGGTATGGGCTCTAGAAGAGTGGGGCGGTTCAGCCTCGGTGACTGCCTTAGCTAAACGTATGCAGGTGGCTAACTCGACCGCGTCGGAGAATGTTTCACGCCTGGTGGAGATGGGTTTGCTGGTGCATCAGCCGTATAAACCGGTCACCTTATCTGAGCTAGGTCAGCGCCGTGCCTTGGTAATGGTTAGGCGCCACCGGATTTTGGAAACTTTCCTGGTGCAAGAGCTGGGTTTTGACTGGGATGAGGTGCATCAGGAGGCCGAAGTGCTGGAGCATTCGGTTTCTAACCGCCTGCTTGAACGCCTAGAGCAGCGCCTGGGTTACCCCACCCGGGACCCGCATGGTGACCCGATTCCGCGTGCAGATGGCACTATTGAACGCCCCGCTTTGGTGCGTCTGGCGCAGCTGGAAATTGGGCAAAGTGCGGCTTTAGCTCGTATTGCCGACGACGCCCAACTGCTGCGTGCGTTAAGTCAGGCCGCCATGGGTCTAGACTGCACCCTTAAACTGTTGGCTCGTAAACCGGGCCCGGCGGGCAGGCAGCTGGCACAAATTGAGTGCCAGGGACGCCAGCTGTGGGTGGACAATGAAAGTCTGTGGCTGCGTCTAGACACTTTGACTAGCTAAATAAGGCAAAATAAAGCCATGGCTAGCATTTTCACCAAAATCATTGACGGACAGATCCCCGGTAATTTCGTATGGGCAGATGACCAGTGCGTGGCCTTTGCTGATATCAACCCCCACACCGATGGGCATGTGCTAGTGGTGCCGCGTCAGGAAGTGTCCTCCTACCTGGAGGCCAGTGATGAGCTGCTGGCACATCTAACCGTGGTAGCTAAGCGCATTGGCCAGGCCCAGGTGAAGGCTTTTGACGCCCCGCGTAGCGGCTTAGCAATTGTGGGTTTTGATGTGGACCACCTGCACCTGCACGTATTGCCGATCTACCAGGGCGGCGATCTGGACTCCACTAAGGTGCGCCAGGGTGAGCCGCTAGAAAAGATCGCGGCTGCCATGGACAAGCTGCGCGCGGCTTTGCGTGACAACGGCTGGGCGCAGTTCGTGCCCGCCAATGACTGAGCATTTACGCCGCGCCGTCGTCACCGGTGCCTCTAGCGGTATCGGCTGGGCCATAGCTGAGCGCCTAGTGACCGAGGGCTGGCAGGTGGTGGGCATTAGCCGTACCGGCCGGGTGCCCGAGGGAGCCCTTGAGTGTAAGCGCTGACTTGGCAGAGGACGGGGTAGGGGAGGCTATCACCCAAGCCCAAAACCTGCTCGGCGGCGTCGACGCTTATGTGGGGGCGGCTGGAAGCACCTATGAGCAGCTGGCTGCCCGCGCCGACTTGGAGCAGGTAAATAACCAGCTGCGCCTGCACTACCTGGCTAACTATGAGGCTATTAGCCTGCTACTGCCGGGTATGGTCAGGGCGCGCTGGGGGCGGATTGTGCTGCTTTCCTCAGTAGTGGCTCAAAGCGGCATGGCGGGTTTAAGCGCCTATGGGGCCGCGAAGGGTGCTCTGGAGGCGCTGGTGAAATCGCTGGCGCTGGAGGTGGGCCGGCGCGCTATCACGGTTAATGCGGTGGCCCCCGGTTATATCCAAACCCCCATGACCCAGTCGCTAAGCCCGCGCCAGCAAGAACGCTACTTGCAACGCACCGGCGCCGCCAGGCCGGGCACGCCCCAGGATGTGGCCGGACCAGTAGCTTTTTTGCTTAGCGACGACGCCGCCTACGTTAACGGGCAGATCCTGCATGTAGATGGGGCTATGGGGGTAGGAAACTGAAGCAATGGTCGTAATCTATGTCAAACTTCGACAAAGTGACCTGAACCAATAGCTATTCAAACAATAGAACAATAAACTAAAGGCTATGGCTAAACGGTTGATCTTAGTGCGGCACGCGAAAGCCGAATACGGCGCGATCCAGGACGCCGAACGTTCCCTAACCAAAACTGGACAGCGTCAAGCATTGCAGCTTGGACTCGAATTAGCGCAGCGTTTAGACCGGCTCGATTTGATGATAATTAGCCTGCCAAGCGGGCCCAGCAAACCGCAGAACCCCTGATTGGCTCCCTGCTTCCCCGCAGTTACTGCCAAGAAGATGCGATTTACAGCGGTGGCCCTCAGCAGTGGCTAGATTTGATTCATTTAGTTGACGAGTCGGTTACAAGCGTGATGATTGTGGGGCACGAGCCCACAGTTTCTGCGCTTGCCTATGGGCTCGACGGCGAAAGTGCGTTGGCCCGGCAAATTTCTTTCGGGGTCTCTACCGCCACCGCTGTTATCTTGGAAGTAGTGGGCTCTTGGAAGGAACTAGCTTCCGGCGGGGCAATAGTGACTGACGTGGTCAGTCGCGGCGCCTCAGATATGTGGATTTAGTAGTCTAAATTCAGCGCTTTATTAGCTGCTTATTGCCAGCGTAGCTGGGAAAATACCCGTAAACTAACGGGTGGAAGGTGTTTAGGGTGGGCCGGTAGCCTGCCCTAAATGCGCACCCCCAGTAACTCCTGCAAAGGACATAGGTAAAGGAGCAAGCTATGGATTCCAAGCCCCAGATAGATTACGTCAAGGCTGCTAGAGGCCGTATATGACGAGCTCAAGGCCGCCCATAACAAGGAAGTTATCTACATCAAGGCTGAAAAGGCTGATGATCTAAGCTTGGAAGAATCCAAGTTTGGGGGCTTTCCTTTTGTGCCCCTAGGCGGCGCGATTCCCACCAACGCTGAAGGTAACCAACTGGCCTTGCTAGCCCAGATCAACTGCGCTCAGCTGCCTGAAAACAACATGTATCCAAGCGATGGCTGGCTACAGGTTTGGTGTCTAGAAGACGAAATGTACGGTTTTTGCTCTGACACGATTCAGCCTGAAACCAACCAGAAGGTGCTCTACATCCCTGCCGGCACCCAGGGTGAGCCGTTAGAGCGGGTAGAGGCCATGTATCAGCCTTATGGCAACGAGGAATGCCCGCTTTGGTTCGTTGATGAGCAAGGGGCTATTTGGGGGATGCGCCTAAGCTTCACCCATGGTCAGCAAGGCATTACCTACTCCGATGGCCGGTTTAGGGACTTGTTCCTGGACCGCTGGAATAAGCGTTACCCTGAGCAGGCCGTTCGAAACTTCTATGATCTGCCCGATGAGATCTTTGAAAATGTGGTCGATATCCATGACGGCCCGGACTGTGCACACCAGCTGGGTGGCTACCCGTACTTCACCCAGTATGACCCTCGTTTTGAGTATCGCTCCTCAGAAGCCACCAAGTACACCGAGCTGCTGTTCCAAATCGACAGCCAGTTCGATACTAAATGTGACCTGTGCTGGGGCGACGCTGGAGTGCGTAACTTCTTTATTTCCCGTGAAGATCTAGAGGCCCTAGACTTCTCAGATTTGCTCTACAACTTTGACTGTTGCTGAGCTAGCTGCCTAGCGGCGTTGTTAGGGCGCTTCGCGCGCTCAACCAGCGCCGCTAAGGCGCTAGCGCGCTAAAGTTAAGGCGCTAACATGCTAAAAGTAGACGCTGTATAAACTAGGCGCTACATAAACGAACTGACCCGGCCAATCTGGCCGGGTCAGTTGTAACTAAGTGGTTTGGTAGCCCTCAGGCTTTGACCACAGTGACTCAGTTACCACCAGAGACTACAGTGCCCTTAGGTACCACGGTGATACCAGATTCGGTAACCATGAAGCCACGTTCGCGGTCTTGGTCTGGGTTCACACCAACGAATGCGCCAGGCTCAACCCGAACGTACTTGTCCAAGATGCAGCGCTCCACAACCGCATTACGGCCTACGTCAACATTGTCTAGCAGCACCGATTCGCGTACGCGCGACCAAGAGTTGATGCGCACACCGGGGGAGAGAATGGAGGAAACCACCTCGCCACCAGAAACGATCACGCCAGGGGACACAATGGAGTCCACCGCGTGGCCCACGCGCTCACTCTCACGGTCACCGTAAACGAACTTGGCCGGGGGCACAGCCGAGTTGTAACCGGTGAATAGCGGCCAGGACTCGTTGTAGAGGTTGAAGACCGGGTTGACGCTGATCAGGTCCATGTGAGCCTCGTAGTAGGCGTCCATGGTACCCACGTCACGCCAGTAGTCGCGGTCACGCTCACTAGCACCAGGAACCACGTTGTCCTTGAAGTCATAGACGCCGGCTAGGCCGCGCTCCACGAACCAAGGCACAATGTTGCCGCCCATGTCGTGCTTGGAGTCCTCGTTGGCGGCGTCTAGGGTGACAGCTTCCTTGAGGGCCTCAGCGTTGAAGACGTAGTTACCCATAGAGGCCAGAACCTCGTTGGGTGAGTCGGGCAGACCCGGGGTGGAGCTGGGCTTTTCTACGAAAGCCTTGATCTTGCCACGGTTTTCAGGGTCAGTTTCAATAACCCCGAACTGGTTGGCTAGAGACTTGGGCTGGCGAATGCCGGCAACCGTTAGCGGCAGTCCAGATGCGATGTGGTGGTCAACCATCTGGGAGAAGTCCATGCGGTAAATGTTGTCAGCACCAGTGATGACTACGTAGTCGGGACGCTCGTCATCGAGCAGGTTCAAAGACTGGTAGATAGCATCTGCGCTACCAAGGAACCAGTGCTTACCTACACGCTGCTGAGCAGGTACTGAAGCAATGTAATTACCCAGCATGGAGGATAGACGCCAGGTCTTGGAAATGTGGCGGTCTAGAGAGTGGGACTTGTACTGGGTAAGCACCACGACGTGCAGGTAACCGGAGTTGACCATGTTCGACAGTGAAAAGTCGATTAGGCGGTACTGTCCGCCAAAGGGGACCGCCGGCTTTGCGCGATCAAATGTTAGAGGCATTAAGCGTTTGCCCTCACCACCAGCAAGGACAATCGCGAGTACACGATGAGCAACCATGACCACAGCATAGCGTCATAAAGCACACTTGCGCGACGTAAGTCACCAAATTGCTAGCTGAGAAAATTCTGATAAGGGTCTAATGGCCCAGTTCAGGGCAGCAATTTAGGACTCAAAACCTAAAAATCCCTAGGGAGTTGGTGTCGGCTGTGGCAATTTGCGTAAGCAACAACACAAAAACCCCAAATATGCGTTAGATTTGTGCCCGTGGGCACATGCCCACTACCGGCACACCTAGAAAGATGTTCACCAATGAGAGTTGATCTGATCACCAAGGAATACCCGCCCTTCATCTACGGTGGTGCGGGGGTGCACGTCAATGAGCTGGCCAAGGTGCTGCGCCCGCTCGCTGATGTGCGTGTGCACGCTTTTGGTGGACCGCGTGAGCCGGGCACCGAAGGTGCAGATCCTGGCGTGACTGGTTACGCAAACCTACCTGAGCTGGCCAATGTTAACCCGGCCCTGCAGACTTTCGGGGTTGACCTAGAAATCGCTGGTGACTGCGCTGGCGCTGACCTAGTGCACTCCCACACCTGGTACGCCAACCTCGCTGGTCACCTGGCTGGTCTGCTAAACGACATTCCCCACGTGCTCAGCGCACACTCGCTAGAGCCCATGCGTCCGTGGAAGGCCGAGCAGCTAGGTGGCGGTTACGCCCTATCTTCCTGGGCAGAAGCTCAGGCCTACTCTGGCGCCGCTGCCGTGATCGCTGTTTCTGGTGGTATGCGTGAGGACATCTTGCGTGCCTACCCGCAGGTAGACCCTGAGCGCGTCAAGGTTGTACACAACGGTATTGACCTATCTGGCTGGCGCCGTCCTGAAGGTGAAGCTGCTGCTGAACTAAGCGAGGCTACCCTCAAGCGTCTAGGCATTGACCCCACCCGTCCCACCGTAGTTTTCGTAGGACGTATTACCCGCCAGAAGGGTCTGCCGCACCTGCTGCGCGCCTGCGAGCAGCTGCCCAGCGACGTACAGATCGTGCTGTGCGCTGGCGCCCCCGACACCCCCGAGATCATGCGTGAGGTTGAAGGCCTGGTGGCCCAGCTGCGTGAGAAGCGTACCGGTGTGGTTTGGGTTGAAGAGATGCTGCCGCGCGAGCAGCTAATCGCCGTGCTAGCCGCCTCCGACGTGTTCGTGTGCCCCTCGGTTTACGAGCCGCTAGGCATCGTTAACCTTGAGGCTATGGCTGTGGGTCTGCCCGTGGTGGGTTCAGCTACCGGCGGTATTCCTGAGGTTATCGACGACGGCGTCACCGGTCTGCTAGTGCCCATCGAGCAGGTCCAGGACGGCACCGGCACCCCGATTGACCCGGCCCGTTTCGAAGCCGACCTGGCTGAGCGCCTAACCGCGCTAATCACCGACGAGGCCCGCGCCAAGGCCATGGGTGCCGCTTCGCGTAAGCGCGTAGAAGACCACTTCGCTTGGGAAGCTATCGCCAAGCGCACCATGGAGGTCTACAACTGGGTGCTTAAGCAGGGCTAAAGTCTGCTGCTAATGGGGCCAAGTTCTATGGGCAAAATGTCCTAGGTACTTGGCCCCAAGCCGTATGCTTGATACATGAGTGTTCTCAGGCTGCAAGACGTGTCGCTATGGCGCGGTAAAACCACCATTTTGTCTCACCTTTCCTGGCAGGTTGACCCAGGTCAAGCTTGGGTAGTGCTAGGAGCTAATGGAGCTGGTAAAACCACGCTTTCACGAGTGGCCGCAGCGCGCCTGTTCCCCTCACAGGGAAGCGTTGAAATCATGGATCAGCAGCTAGGGCGAGTTGATTTGGCTGAGCTGCGCCCGGCTATTGGCCTGGCTTCTTCAGCTCTGTCGCATGAAGTTTAGGCGGTGAAAAGGTTCGTGACGTTGTAGTTTCTGGGGCCTATGGGGTAATTGGACGCTGGCGTGAAGAATATGAAGATTTTGATTTTCAGCGCGCTGATGAGCTGCTGGCAGCTTTAAACATGTCCGATAAGGCCACGCGCACCTGGTCTACGCTTTCTTCAGGTGAACGCAAACGCGTCGAGGTGGCCCGTGCGCTTATGCCAGACCCAGAACTACTAATCTTGGATGAACCAGCCTCAGGTTTGGACCTGGGTGGGCGTGAAATGCTGCTAAGCGCACTGAGCCAGATCGTGTCCCAGCCGGGGGCGCCGTCGGTAATTTTAGTAACCCACCACCTGGAGGAAATTCCAGAGGGCTTTACCCACGCGCTGGCTTTACGTGAGGGTAAGTTGGTGGCCGCTGGTCCAATTGACCAGGTGGTTAATTCGCAGGTTATGAGCCAAACTTATGGTCTAGCCTTGCAGGTAGATGTGGATCGTGGCCGCTACCGAGCCAGGGCGCTACGCTCAGCTTAAAAGCAAGCTGAGCACTTAAGGCGGAGAGGAGAAAAACATGTGGATTTGGTGGGCTGGTGCAGCTCTAGCTTTAGCTGCCGTTGAGGTGGTGTCCACGGACCTGGTCTTTCTCATGCTTGCCGGCGGCGCGTTGGCCGGTAGCGGTGCAGCCGCGCTAGGGGCGCCAGTGTGGGGGCAGTTCGCAGCTTTTGCACTGGTGGCTATCGTCTTAATGTTTCTGGCGCGCCCCCCGCTGAAAGCCTATCTGCTGGCTTCTACCCCCAATAAACTAACCAATGTGGATGCGCTAGCTGGTCGTGAGGCCACAGTGCTGCAAAGGGTTAGCGAAACTGGTGGTTTAGTGCAGCTAGACGGTGGCCAGTGGAGCGCGCGTAGTGCGGATAAACTTAGTTTTGCTGAGGGTGCTAGTGTGCGGGTTGTACGTATCGACGGCGCCGTGGCTGTAGTAGGCCCGCTGGTAGCCGCCTCAGCTCATTAGAGGCTTGAACTTTAAGGAGGGAACTAAATGCAGCTAATCATCCCGGTTGCGATACTAATTTTCGCGGCCGTAGTGGTAATGAAGTCCATTAGGATTGTGCCTCAGTCCTATGCCATCATCGTTGAGCGCCTGGGTAAATTTAAGGCCCAGTATGGCGCCGGTCTGCACTTGCTGATGCCTTTTGTTGACCGTGTGCGCTCTACCGTGGACCTGCGTGAACAGGTGGTGTCTTTCCCGCCGCAGCCGGTGATTACCTCAGACAACCTGGTGGTTTCTATCGACTCGGTGATCTACTACCAGGTCACTGATCCCCACCCGCGCCACCTACGAGATCGCCAACTACCTGCAGGCTATTGAGCAGCTGACGGTTACCACCTTGCGTAACGTGATTGGTTCGATGGATCTAGAGCAGACCCTGACCAGCCGCGATGAGATTAACGGCCAGCTGCGTGGGGTGCTTGACCAGGCCACCGGGCGTTGGGGTATTCGCGTCTCTAACGTGGAACTGAAGTCTATTGACCCGCCGCGCTCGATTCAGGGCTCTATGGAGCAGCAGATGCGCGCTGAGCGTGACCGCCGCGCCGCCATCCTTACCGCTGAGGGTGTTAAGCAGTCTCAGATTCTGACCGCTGAGGGTAATAAGGCCTCCCAGATTCTAAGCGCTGAGGCTGACAAGCAGTCGGCAATTTTGCGCGCTGAAGGTCAAGCCCAGTCCATGGTGCTGCGCGCTGAGGGTGAAGCCCGCGCCATTTTGCAGGTCTTTGACGCTATTCACCGTGGCGATCCTGATCCTAAGCTGCTGGCTTACCAGTACCTGCAGATGCTGCCTAAGATCGCTGAAGGTGATTCTTCCAAGCTGTGGATTGTGCCCAGCGAGCTTACTGGTGCGCTGAGCTCAATTTCTGAGGCTATGGGCGGCTCTATTGATCCCGCTAGCCCTAAGCCTGCTAAGGCTACGGATCTGCCTAACCCGTTTGAAGCCCAGCTGCCCAGCGCCGCCCAGGCTCTTAAGCAGGCCGAGGCTGCTTTGGGGTTAGCTGAGGCTGAGGCGGTAAAGCCGGTTGACGCCCCGCCAGCGCCTCCGCGTGGCGCACATGCAGCCGAGGATAACGAGCCGCCGCTGAACGCATAAACTGTCAGGGTGCTGATTGAGATAACAGACCCTAGCGACGTCCGTCTAGCTGACTATACACAGCTGACGGACGTCGCTTTGCGTAAGCGTCTAGAAACCGCCAATGGGCTGTATATGGCCGAGTCCACCAAGGTTATTACCCGGGCTGTGACTGCCGGACATGAGCCGCGTTCGTTTTTGATGACTAGGCGGTGGCTGGAGGATATGCGTCCGGTAATTGCCGCTGCTAAGGGCACTGGGGGTGATCCGTTAGGCGGGGATAAGCCAGTTTTTGTGGGCGACGACGCCGTAGTGGAGGGGCTTACTGGTTTCCACCTGCATCGTGGGGCTCTGGCTGCGATGAATCGTCCCCAGCTGCCCAGCGTGGCCCAGGTACTGGCCGGCGCGCGTGGGGGAGCGGGGGCTAGGCGTGTGGCGGTGCTGGAAAACCTGGTTGACCACACCAATGTGGGGGCAGTTTTCCGTAGCGCTGCCGCCTTGGGGATTGACGCAGTGCTGGCTAGCCCTTCATGCGCGGATCCGCTTTACCGCCGTAGCGTGCGAGTATCTATGGGAACGGTTTTCCAGGTGCCCTGGACTCGTATAACCACCTGGCCGGCGGTCGATGAGCTACATGCATCCGGCTTTAAAGTTGCCGCCATGGCTCTTAGCGATGACTCCTATGCCCTAGATGAATTTGCGGCGTTGGATGTGGTTAGTGATCCGGCTTCTAAGCTAGCCATTGTGCTGGGAACTGAAGGTGACGGGCTAAGCCGCCGGGCTATGCGCAACGCTGATTATGTGGTGCGCATTCCTATGGCCGGTGGGGTTGATTCGCTAAATGTGGCGGCTGCTAGCGCGGTGGCTTTCTGGGAGCTGCGCGCCCGCTAACAGGCAAAAAGTAACCCCCTGGCCACTAGCGTGACCAGGGGGTTAGCTGTTGTTTATAGGCCTTACTTGGTGGCCTTGACCAGGTCAGTGCCGGCCTTGATAGAGCCGTCGGCGATAACCTCAACTTCAGCGAAGTTCATGTAGTTGGTGACCAGTACCGGGGTGACCAGCTTGTAGCCGGCTTCCTCGATAACTGCGCGGTCAACTACTACCAGGGTCTGACCAGCCTTGACGCGGTCGCCCTTACCAACCTTGACGTCGAAGCCCTTGCCCTCGAGGTTCACGGTGTCGATACCGACGTGAATCAGGATTTCCAGGCCGTTGTCTAGAGCCAGGCCGTAGGCGTGCCCGGAGGAGGGGGCAACCACTACGGAACCGTCAGCGGGGGCCACAACCTTGATGGAGGCGCCGTCGCTGGGCTCAATGCCAGCGCCCTGCCTACTGCGCCGGAGGAGAATACCGGGTCCGGTACGTCTTCCAGAGCTACCACGGTGCCGTTTAGGGGAGCGGTCAGAACCACTTCCTGGCCGGCAACCAGCTCAGCCTTGGGGGCAGCCTCGGCCGGGGCAGCGGCTTCAGCCTTGGGGGCTTCCTGCTGCTCAGCGGCGGCGGCTTCCTTTTCTTCCTTGCTCTGGTAGCCGAAGGTGACAACCATGAAGGCAGAGACGAAGAAGGCCACAGCGATGGAGATCGCGTAGGTAACGGTGGGGTGGAAGACCGGGATGGTCAGCAGCGAGGTGAATACGAAGGTACCGGTCAGCACAGGCGAACCGGAGATCCAGGAGATTACACCAATGGTCAGACCACCAGCGGCACAACCGGTCAGCATCAGCGGGTAGATGCGCTTGAAGCGTAGGTGAATACCGTAGAGGGAGGGCTCGGAAATACCACCGAACAGACCGGCGGCCAGAGCACCAGAAGCGGTCTGACGCAGTTCCTTGTCGCCGTTGCGCAGGGTCAGGATGAGTACACCCAGGGTGGCGCCGAAGCAGGCGAAGTTCCAGGTACCCATGGGGCCCTGAATGAAGTCAGCGTGGGCAGGGCCAGCGATGTTGGCCAGCTGCAGAGCGTTAAGCGGCCAGTGCAGACCCAGCGGCACCAGGAACGGGTACAGCAGCGGAATGAAGATAGCGAAGACGATCGGGGCCGTGGTGTTGAGCCAAGACAGGCCTGAACCAATGCTGTTACCTAGCCACAGTGAGAAGGGGCCGATCAGGAAGGCCGAAACCGGGATCATCACCAGGAAGGAGAAGAACGGCACGAACACCATCTGTACGTTGGCCGGGATGACCTTCTTCAGACCACGGTAAACCAGAGCCAGGATCGGCACCATGATCAGCGGCAGGAACACCTGGCCGCCGTAGTCAGACCACTTCATGGGCAGACCGAAGATATCGGTGGTGCACAGGTCAGAGCCCACAGAGCTCTTAATGCAGTGGGTTTCCTTTAGGGTCTTGAGGGAGGTGTACTCGGGGGTGAGCAGAGCTAGGACAACAGCCGCACCTACCCAGGGGTCAATGTCCAGCTTCTTAGCGGCGTTGTAAGCCACCATAGCGGGCAGGAAGTAGAACACCGAGCGCCACATGGTGTTGGTGAACACTAGCCATGAGGGTAGAACCTTGGCGTGGGTGTCTACTACACCAAAAGCTTCCAGTACCGCGATCAGGGCCAGGATCAGTGAGGCACCCAGCAGCACCGGTAGCAGCGGACGGAAAGCGTCAGATAGGTACTCGAAGAACGCGTCTACGTAGGCATTCTTGCCGCGAGCCTTGGCGCGAGCAGCAGCCTTGATGTCAGCGTCAGACTTAGCGCTAGAAGAGGCGCCGCCAGCCATGGCGGGTAGCTTCATGATGTCGTTGTAAACACTCTGAACCGCACCGCCGATGATGATCTGGTAGCGGTCACCAGACTGGGGGACCGCACCCATAACGCCCGGGATCTTCTCAACGGTAGCCTTGTCAACGACAGAGGCATCCTTGAGTTCGAAACGCAGACGCGTAGCGCAGTGGGTTAGGTGGGTGATGTTCTCGGCGCCGCCTACGGCATCGAGAATCGCCTGAGGCGTACTAGTGGTGGTAGCCACCGCATTGGCTCCTTCCGGGGTGGACACATTATGCGCAGTGCGCAACAGCTGAGAATAATCGCATAGAGTGCAGATATTCAACGCTTGACAAACCCTAATCCAGGAAAGTTTTTTTCACCACAGGTGAATAACTTTTTTCTCGAAGCGCACCTTGATCCTCAGCCTGGTGGTAGTAACTAGCTATCAAAGCGCACGCTTGCAACGTTGAAGTTGTTTAGCGCTTCAGACATAGCTCAGCAAACACAAAGAGTTATGTGCTAACAAAACCGATTTGAGGAGTAGAGAAAATGTGCGCTCTAGCTGCACTCATGCCGACACCTGTAGATCAAGAGCTGAAATACATGCCCAATGGTTGGACAGTGTTTAGTGCGCTCTATGAATTATTCGGCTTAGCCCGCCCGCGTTGTCTGAGCACTCCAGCTGACGGTGGGCATATCTGGGATGGGACTAATGCCGATTACGTACCCCTGGCTCGAATTGATTACATCCAAGCCCGGCTAGCTTTGCGCCTGCTACCCACCTTAGCGTTAAAAGACCGCCAAAACCGCGCCCCTGATCTGGGCTCACTGCTGCGCGCCTGCGCCGCTAGTGACGGTGATATTTGGTTGCAAGGCTATCTAATTGGTCCGGCCCGCAGTGACGAGCGGTTAAGTGTTGACGGCATTTTTATTGCCCAAGACGAGCGCGGCCCCTGGCAGGTAGACACTTTCCACACCGCCGCCTGCCAATGCCAAGGGCTATGGGCTTATTTGCAGGGCGAATTAGGGCTCGACGGCGCCATGCCAGACGAAATTATCTGGCATGAAATGGATGCCACAGGCACCCAAGGCTGGTGGCTTTGGTGGGACTAGTAGCATTAGGGGGTGATCAACGTCCAAAACCTAGTTATGCGTATCGGTGCCCGACAACTTGTCAGCGGGGCTAGTTTTAGAGTTGATAAAGGTATGCATATTGGTTTAGTTGGGCGTAATGGCGCTGGTAAAACCACTATGACCAAGCTGATCGCCTCAGCTTCCGTAGCTAAATCCGCCTCAGCGGCCATCGACGCCGATGTGCACCATTCGCTTGAAGCTGTCGAGTATGAAGGCACTATCCACGCTGGCGGCTCAGTGGGTTACCTGCCCCAGGACACCAAGGTAGGTGACTTAGAGCAAATTGCCCGCGATCGTATTCTCTCTGCCCGTGACATTGACGGGCTGCTGCGCCGCCTGCGTAAAGCCGAACAAAAAATCGCCACCACCAGCGGTGATGCCCAGGCTAAAGCATTAGATAGGTACACCCGGCTAGATCACGAATTTACTATGTCTGGCGGGTATGCCGCCGCCAGCGAAGCTGCCCGTATCGCTGCTGCCTTGGGCCTACCTGAGCGAGTGCTAGACCAGCCCATCGGTACCCTCTCAGGTGGTCAGCGCCGTCGCGTAGAACTAGCCCGGGTGCTATTTCAAAAACCTGACACGCTGCTACTAGACGAGCCCACCAACCACCTAGACCACGACTCAGTACTGTGGCTACGCGACCACCTGCGCACCTACCCAGGCGGATACATTGTTATCAGCCACGACGTAGACCTAATTCGCGACACCGTAAACCAGGTGATGTATCTAGACGCCAACCGAGGCGTACTCGACATCTACCACATGGGCTGGGACGCCTACCTAAAGCAACGTGCCGATGACGAAGCCAGGCGCCGTCGTGAACGCCTAAACGCAGAAAAGAAGGCCGAAGCTCTACGCGCCCAGGGTGAAAAAATGCGGGCTAAAGCCACCAAAGCCGTAGCCGCCCAGCAAATGCTGCGTCGCGCCGAACAGCTACTAGCCAGCATCGAAACCGAAGCAACCGTTGAAAAAGTGGCCCACCTGCGCTTCCCAGACCCTGCCCCCTCAGGCAAAACCCCATTGCGGGCGCAGGGGCTGAGTAAAGCCTACGGCTCGCTGGAAGTTTTCTCCGGCGTGGACCTAGCTATCGATAGGGGCTCGCGCGTAGTGGTGCTGGGGCTAAACGGCGCCGGTAAAACCACGCTACTGCGGCTACTGTCCGGGATTGAGCAGCCCGACTCAGGCAAGGTAATTGACGGCCACGGTCTCAAACTGGGCTACTACGCCCAGGAACACGAAACTATCGACAACACCCGCACAGTTGCCGAAAACCTGCGCTCAGCCGCCCCGGATCTAGACGACACCGAAATCCGCAACATTTTGGGCTCATTCCTCTTCTCCGGGGCAGACGCCGACAAGAGCGCCGGGGTGCTTTCGGGCGGCGAAAAAACCCGTCTAGCCCTGGCCCTGCTAGTTACCAGCGCAGCCAACGTGCTGCTACTAGATGAGCCCACCAACAACCTAGACCCGGCCAGCCGTGAAGAAATTTTGCGGGCACTGGGCACATATAAAGGCGCGGTAGTGCTAGTAACCCACGATGAGGGGGCGGTAGAAGCCCTCAACCCCTGACCGGGTACTGCTGCTGCCAGACGGTGACGAAGATCTATGGAGTGAGGACTACCTAGAACTAGTCACCTTGGCCTAAATCACGCCTATATTTTCGCTGCTAGCCCCTGCCAGTGCACTTAGGTAGCCCTAGCGGGAATAGCATAGGCATATCTGATGTTTAACCGCCTGGGTTAAGACCCGAGCGCAAGAGACAAATAATCAAGGAGTAGCAATGAGCCAAACCACCAACGAGGTGGCCACCCATGAGGTTATGCTGACCGATGTTGCCGCCGCTAAGGTGGCTAGCCTACTGGAGCAGGAAGGGCCGTGATGACCTGCGTCTGCGCGTAGGTGTACAGCCCGGCGGTTGCTCGGGTCTGGTCTACCAGCTTTACTTCGACGAGCGTGTACTAGACGGCGACGCCATTCGCGCCTTTGGTGAAGAAGGCAAGCAGGTTGAGGTAATCGTGGACCGCATGAGCATTCCTTACCTCAACGGCGCCACTATCGACTTCGCTGACACCATTGAGAAGCAGGGCTTCACGATTGACAACCCCAACGCGGTTGGTTCGTGCGCCTGCGGCGAGTCCTTCCACTAAAACCACCCGCTATACCCTCGTCATCGCAGCTGATGGCGGGGGTATAGTGCGATAGCAAACAAAAAAGCAAAGGAAATCTTGTGCGTCGATCTCTAACCGCCGCAGCGGCGCTGTTGCTGGCTGCCAGCTTGGGCCTAGCCGGTTGCTCTGGTGATGGCAAAAAGTCCGCTAAGGCTGCTGCCACGCCTACTAGCGCCGCCACTAAGCAGGAAAAAGTTGACTGCTCTAAGCTGAAGATTGATACCGACTCTAAGGCGCTACCTACCATTGGCCAGCCCAGTTCTAACAAGGCCCCGGCTATTACCTGGGTTAAGGGTGCTAAGGCCCCCACTAACCTGACGGTTAAGACCATTAAGGCCGGCAGCGGGGCCGCAGTAGCTGCTGACTCTAATGTGGCCGCTAACTACTCAGGTTGGGAAGTGGGATTCTGCCACTACTTTCGACAGCTCCTTCGAGCGCGGCTCAGCTACCCGCTTTAGCCTTAACGGCGTTATTGACGGTTGGCGCTGTGGCTTGCTGGGACACAAGGTTGGCGACGTGCTTGAGATTTCCATTCCTGGCAAGCTCGCCTACGGTGACAAGCCCGCTAACCCGCAGGCCCCGGCTGGTACGTTGGTGTTCTACGTGGAACTAACTGATGCTTTGTCGACGGCGCAGATTTCGGCTGCTTCTAAGGATGCCACCCTGGTTGAGGGCGCCACTGAAGAGCTGGAAAAGAACGGCATTACCGTCACCGGTAAGCTGGGCCAGGCCCCCTCGATCACTATTAAGGCTGGCATTAGCGCCCCCACCTCCGCCAAGCTGATCACGCTAGCTAGCGGTAACGGCGAAAAGCTCACCGACACCGACACAGCCCTGGGTTACATGGCGATGGCAACCTGGGATGGCAACAAGCGCTCTAGCTGGACTGAGTCCTCACCGCAGCCGGTACAGATGTCAGTGTCCCAGATTAAGCAGCTGGTTGACCTATCGGGTATTCCGGTTGGTAGCCGCGTGGTGATCATTTTGCCGCCTCAGGCCAGCAGCCAGGGTGGACAGACCACGCCTGCGGCAGTTTACGTATTCGACATTGCTGCCAAGTAAGGCCTAATTGCTGCCAAATAAGGCCCTCTAAGTCTGGGCCGGCGCTAGGGCTTGGGCTGCCTAAAAACCAGCATTTAGGCCGGTAAAGCAGCTTAAGGATGGCAGTAAATATGAAAGGGGGCGGCTACCAAACGGTAGCCGCCCCCACGTTTTACTAGGTGCTAGTTCAGCTTGCTAGTTTAGCTTGGTGGGTTTCAGCCCAGGATCAGCTGCTTGGCGTTAGCTACAGCGTTGTCTAGACGCTTGGCTACATCGTTCCAGTTGGCGATGTTCCAGATGGCCTTAACGTAGTCAGCCTTTGACGTTGAGGTAGTCCAGGTAGAAGGCGTGCTCCCACATGTCCACCATGAACAGCGGCACGGTGCCCACGGGCACATTGGCCTGCTGGTCGAACAACTGGAAGATAACTAGCTTGCCGGAGATGGAGTCATAGGCCAGTACGGCCCAGCCGCTGCCCTGGATGCCCAGTGCGGTGGCGGTGAAGTGGGCGCGGAACTTTTCAAAGGAACCGAAAGAGTCATTGATGGCTTCAGCTAGCTCGCCCTCAGGCTCGCCGCCGCCATTGGGGGAGAGGTTGTTCCAGAAAATGGTGTGATTAGTGTGTCCACCCAGGTTGAAAGCCAGGTTCTTTTCCCACAGGTTGATAGCGCCAAGGTTGCCTTCTTCACGGGCAGCGGCCAGGGCCTCTAGGGCACTGTTAGCGCCAGCTACATAGGCGGCATGGTGCTTGTCGTGGTGTAGCTCCATGATGCGCCCGGAGATATGCGGCTCCAAAGCGGCGTAGTCGTAGGGCAGTTCAGGCAGGGTGTAGATAGCCATGTCAACTCCTGAAAAACTAGAGAACGTGGTTTAGGGCTTTTGTCCTAAAAATTGCTTAGCTCTAGTGTAGCTACAAATTGGTTAGCGCAGGTGTGAAAGATACACTTAACGCGAACATTTGTGTGCGTCCCTGCGGCGCCGCCACCCAGGAGGAAAACATGACTTCAGCGCCTGAATCAGACAGCGTGGAACTGCTGGTGTTTTCAGATGACTCAGATACTCGCAAGCAGGTGATCGAGGCAGTAGGACGCCGCCCAGATAAAGGCTTGCCGCGAGTAACTTGGTTTGAATGCGCCACCGCTGAAGCTGTGCGCCTGGCCCTGAAAGAAAACCCCAACCGCTTTGCTGCTCTAGTGTTTGACAGCGAAGTCAAAAAGTTCGGCGGTATGGGTTTAGCTCACGAACTCCTTACCGAAATGGACTCGCGTCCAGCGGTAGTTATGCTCACGGCGCGCCCCCAGGACGGTTGGCTTTCCGCATGGGCTCATGCCGACGCCGTAGTGTCGCGTCCGCTAGATCCGGTAACGGTAGCTCAGGCCGTAGCGCAGGCAATGCGCAAGCAGCTAGCTAAGTAATTTAGGTGTGGGCTAGTAGTTTGGCATGCCGCGCCGGCGAATCAATCGGCCACGATAGGTTCGCCTGCGGATCCAAACTCACTAGCCTAGCCCCCTCATCTAGCGCCCAGTCAGCCAATAGGTTGGCTTCTTCGAGCATAAGCGTGCCCATGATCCGCTCTGGCGGGGCGATGGGGCTTAAAAATGCTTCAAACTCGGCTAAAACATCTAAGGGGTAGACGCCGCTCGGGCTTACCGCAGAGCCCAGTAGCTGCCCGTGGCTGATAGCCACAAATTCCCAGCCACCTAGGCTGCGCCGTCGTGCCGAAACCAAATAGGGACAGGTAAACAGCGGACGCAAGCGCTGAACCCGCTCCAGGCCACGCACATAAGCCTGCAAACGTTTAGTGATCACCCCGGCGTCCTCATAGCGCTGTACTTGAGCTAGCGCCTGAATACGCTGCATCAGCGGATCCACCACCAAAGTGGCATTATCGCTAAGAGCTTGGTGGGCCAAATCAGCTAGGGCAGGGTAGTCCTCATCGCTGACAGTGTCACTAATGCCCTTATCGCCCACCCTATCTAGGGCAAAAACTTCCTCAATAGCCACCCGAGCTGCATTAGCACTACGCCGCGAAGAATAGGGGCCAATCACACCACCTTTACTTAGCTGCTCGTAGTCAACGTAGCTAACAATCGACAGACGCGGACGTGGCCCGGCGGTTAGCTTCAGCCAAGCTTTAGTGGCGTGTTTACGCGAACGGCGGTTAGCGGGCGGGTCATAGAAACTAATTTGGCGTAGTTCTTGCACCCGAGCCTCAATCAGGGTGGGGTAGCGTTCATACTCAACCCGGTCAGCCACATCCAGCATGGTGGCAATATGCCCGCGTGACTCTGAAGCGGTGAAATATGAGCGCACCCGCTGGCGCAAATTCGTAGCGCTACCTACATAAAGCACCTGGTTGCCGGGTGAATAGAAGCGATACACGCCGGGGGCTTGTGGCAGATCGGCGGCCATAGTTGCTTTAGCGCGCCGTGAGGCGGGAACTGGATCGCAGGCGCTAGTTAGATCCTCCATATGGGTTAGCCCCTGTAGGGCCACCTTCTCCAGGGCCGCATAGAGCACATCCACAGTGGCACGGGCGTCGTCGAGCGCACGGTGAGTGGGGGTAGTTTGCGCACCCACAAACCGGGCCAAAGTACCCAGTTTATGGTTGGCCACATCATCGCGACTCCACGCCCTACGCGTCAGTTTTAAAGTATCCAGCACCCGCACCGAGGGCCAATCAATCCCAAAAGCTCCCGCTGCGCTACGCAGATGGCTAACATCAAAACGCGCATTATGGGCCACAATCACCGTGTCAGGCTCATCTAGACGAGCCCAGCTCATAAAGTCGCCCAGAACTTCCTCCAGCGGCGGTGCGCTAGCCACCATGGAGGTGGTGATGCCGGTGAGCATGGTGATGTAGGCGGGCACAGCCGTACCCGGATTAGCTAAAGACCCAAACTCATCAAGTATTTCGCCCCCGCGCACGCGCACCGCCCCAAACTCGGTTATGGCATCAGGCCCGGGCTGGGCGCCGGTGGTTTCTAAGTCCACCACCACGAAAGTTACTTGCTCCAAGGGTGTGCCCATTTGCAGCAAGCTAGCCTGGTGAGGGTAATTAGGGTCAGGATTGGGCGCTTTAGCTACAGTGGACACAATCGAAACTGTAATATCAATGTAGCACTTGTCTCCACACGCGCCCAGCCGCGCTAGGCGCCAGTTCACTAATGAGTTTTGGGAGGTTCCATGGGATACCGTGCGATTAAGGCGACGGCTGGACCGGCCATCCACATGATGTATCAACCCTGGATTCGTGGTGAAGAACATATTCCTGTTGAGGGTCCAGCTATCCTAGCCTCCAACCACCTGGCGGTTATCGACTCTTTCTTCCTGCCGCTGATGATTGAGCGCGAGGTGGCGTTCATTGGTAAATCAGACTATTTCACCGGTAAAGGCCTTAAAGGCTGGGGCGTGAAAAAGTTTATGACCTCCGTGGGCACCATCCCGGTGGACCGTCGCGGCGGTAAATATTCGATGGCGGCCCTGCAAGCCGGCATTGACCGGCTAAACTCCGGTGAGCTTTTTGGTATTTACCCTGAAGGTACCCGCAGCCCTGACGGACGCCTCTACCGTGGTAAAACCGGTGTGGCCCGCGTGGCGCTAGCTACCGGCGCCCCGGTGCTGCCGGTAGCCATGATCGGCACCAATATTGCCCAGCCGATCGGCCAGGTAGTGCCGCGTCTGCACCGCATTGGGGTGGTTATTGGCCAGCCTCTAGACTTTAGCCGTTACCAGGGCCTAGAAAACGACCGCTTTGTTTTTACGTTCTATCACCGACGAAATCATGTATTCCCTAATGGCTCTCTCCGGCCAGGAATACGTTGACCCTATACGCTGCAGACGTAAAGAAAAATGATGGACGCTGACAAGCTCAGCGCCGCTGAAGTGGTAGAGAAAATGCTGGCCGCCCAGGCTGAGGCCAACCCGCTGGCTATGCCGGTACAGGCCCCCGGTGGACGCCAAGCCCCACTGACTAGTGTGCCCCAGCCTCCAGCTGAAGTTGAGGAGCCTGCCGCCCAGGGCGAAGAAGACTCAGCTAAGTAGTCCCGTTAGTCCCTTTGACTCGTGCACCAACAAAGGTGAGCGAGTACACTAGTAAAGAAATCTATGGCCGCAGGCCATATACACCCACAATTGAAAGGTTCTCGATGTCGGTTCGTCGCGTCGCCCTTCTAACCGCGGGCGGTTTCGCCCCCTGCCTATCCGCCGCTGTTGGTGACCTCATTGAGCGTTACACCGAGGTAGCTCCCGAGGTTGAGATCATTGCTTACCAGTACGGCTACCACGGCCTGCTGACCGGCAACTACATCGTCATTGACGAGGAGGCCCGTAAGAACGCTGGCCTGCTGCGCAACTTCGGTGGTTCCCCCATTGGTAACTCTCGCGTCAAGCTGACCAACGCCAAGAACCTGGTTGAGCGTGGTCTAGTAGCCGAAGGCGTAGACCCGCTGGCATTCGCTGCCGAGCAGCTACGCAAGGACGGCGTGGACGTGCTGCACACCATCGGTGGCGATGACACCAACACCACCGCTGCTGACCTAGCTGCCTACCTACACGAACACAACTACGAGCTAACCGTAGTGGGCCTGCCCAAGACCATTGACAACGACGTAGTGCCGATCCGTCAGTCCCTGGGTGCCTGGACCGCCGCCGACGAAGGCGCCAACTTCGCCTTCAACGTAATCGGTGAGCACCGCTCCAACCCCCGCATGCTGATCGTGCACGAGTGCATGGGTCGTAACTGTGGTTACCTAACCGCTGAGACCGCCCTACGCTACCGTCAGCTGCTAGACACCAAGCAGTGGGCCCCCCTCCCTGGGTCTAACCCGCGAGCGCTGGGATGTGCACGCTGTTTACCTGCCCGAGGTTAAGCTAGACATCGCCGCTGAGGCTGAGCGTCTAAAGGCCATCATGGACGAGCAGGGCAACGTCAACATCTTCCTGTCTGAGGGTGCTGGCGTTCCCGAAATCATCGCCGAGCTAGAGGCTGCTGGTGAAGAGGTACAGCGTGACCCCTTCGGCCACGTCAAGCTAGACACCATCAACCCCGGCCAGTGGTTCGCCAAGAAGTTCGCCAAGCTCATTGGCGCCGAGAAGGTTATGGTCCAGAAGTCGGGCTACTACTCTCGTGCAGCTGCCGCTCACCAGGAAGACCTAGACCTGATCAAGAGCATGTGCGACCTGGCTGTTGACTGCGCTCTGCGCGGCGAGCCTGGCGTAATCGGTCAGGACGAGGAGAACGGTGACGTGCTAACCGCCATCGCGTTCCCGCGTATCGCCGGTGGCAAGCCTTTCAACATCGACCAGGACTGGTTCAAGGGTCTAATGGAAGGCATTGGCCAGCATGTTGAGGCTTCTGACGCTCCTGTGGAGCACTGAGCTTAAACGCTACTGAGGTGGCCCCCACGTTTATGTGGGGGCCACCTTTTTTGCCCTTATGATTGGCCTATGCGTAACTTTGATTGGCGTTCGTGTCCGGCGGCTCAGCAACCGTCCTATCCCGATCCCCAGCAGTTAGCTGACGTGGTTAACGATCTACGACGTCGTCCGCCGCTAGTGTTTGCCGGTGAAGCTGATTCTTTACGGGCTGATATGGAGCGTGCTGGCCAGGGCAAAGCTTTTGTGTTGATGGGTGGCGACTGTGCGGAGTCGTTTGAGAAGGGCGACGCCACCACTATTCGTCTAAAGGTACAAACCATTTTGCAGATGGCGATTGTGCTTACCTATGGGGCCTCCATGCCGGTGGTGAAAATTGGGCGTATGGCGGGCCAATACGCTAAGCCGCGCTCTGCTGATACTGAAACTCGCAACGGGGTAACCTTGCCGGTTTATCGCGGCGATTGCGTTAACGGCCATGAGTTTACTAAGTCGGCCCGCGTTCCAGATCCTAAGCGGATGCTGGATGCATATTTACGCTCTGGTACTACGCTGAACCTGATTCGTGCTTTCACCATGGGTGGCTATGCCTCACTTAGCGAAGTGCACTCATGGAACCGGGGTTTTACTGAAAACCCGGCCTATGCACGTTTTGCCACTATGGCGGGGGAGTTGGACCGCTCTATGCGCTTTATGAAAGCCGCTGGGGTGGATTTTGGGGCGCTAACCCAAGTTGATTTCTACTCCGCCCATGAGGCGCTGCTGCTTGACTATGAAGACGCTATGACGCGTGAAGATTCACGTACCGGCGACCCTTACGACACCAGCGCCCATATGCTTTGGATTGGTGAACGCACCCGTGACATCGACGGCGCCCATGTGGCCCTGCTTTCAGGCGTGCGTAACCCTATTGGGGTCAAGATCGGTCCTGACGCTAGCCCTGATGAGCTCTATGCGCTTATGGATAGGCTTAACCCCAGTGGTGAAGGCGGGCGCATCAGCTTTATTACCCGCATGGGGGCAGACCTGATTGAGCAGCGTCTGCCAGCCCTGGCCCAGGCGGTTAAGGCTGACGGGCGTCCGGTTACCTGGATTTGCGATCCGATGCACGGCAACACCATTACTTCTGAAAATGGTTACAAGACGCGTCGTTTTGCCGATATTTTGGCTGAAACCCGCAGTTTCTTCCAGGTGCATCGCGCTGTTGGGACCGTGCCTGGGGGTATACACGTAGAGCTGACCGGCGATGATGTCACTGAAGTTTTAGGCGGCGGTGAGCATATCGCTGAAGCTGATTTAGAGCAGCGCTACGAAACCCTGGTTGATCCGCGCCTAAACCACCAGCAGTCCCTAGAGATTGCCTTTGAAGTGGCAGAAATGCTGCGTAGCTAAAGCCACCTAAAGTTTTGAGCCCACGGCAAGCCGCGGGCTCAACGCTTTGGTGCAGGGTGGGTTTTTGGCGCGCGGGCGCCAAAAACCCACAGCCTAGCTGCCCTAGCTGCCGCTGGAAATAGTTAGGGTGACCGTATCACCGGTTTTGGCGGTAGTACCGGCAGTAGGCTGCTGGCTAATTACTTGGCCCTTGGGTACGGTGCTAGAGCTAGCTGAAATACCGGCGGCTTTTAGCCCTACATCGTCTAGGGCGGTTACTGCATCGTCTTGGGTTTTACCGGTTACGTCAGGAATTGAAACCTGTGAGGGTTTATCGGGGCTAGCCAAAATGTAGGCGCCAATTCCAGCCAGTCCGGCCAGTGCCAGTGCGGTAGGGATACCCACCAGCAGGCCACGTCGACGCAGGCCCTCATCGTCGTCGTCGTCGCTATAGCTTTGCTGCCAGCCAGTATCAGCCATAGCGGGCATCTGAGGCTGGTAGGTGGGGGTGGAGTAGTAGCTGGGGGTGCTGTACTGCCCGCTGTTACCGCTGGTAGCAGAGAAGTTAGAGGGAGCCGAGGCAGCAGAATAAGCCGACCTGGAGGCCACTGGTGCACCGGACTGTAGCCCCACATTTACTCCAGCTACGTGCTGGCTAGAGACCGGCATGGGGTCTACCAGAGTGTGGCTTTCTTCAGAATCCAAATCGTGCTTGAGCACATTGGCCGGAATAGTGTCCACTAAACGCTCAACCAGCTCCAAAGCCTTAGTGGCGTTGGCGGGGCGAATATTTAAATCATGGTTGGTTAGCGCGCTGACAATCTCGTCGATCTGCGGCGGCAGCCAAGGCACCAGCTTGGAGGGAGCCGGAATGGGCTCATTTACGTTGAGTAAAGCTACCTGTACTGGGGTGTCAGCCGTAAAAGGCTGCGTACCAGTTAGTAGCTCATAGAAGGTAACGCCTACCGCAAATATGTCGGCGCTAGTGCCGGCCTTACCGGTACGCACCAGCTCAGGGGACATATAGGCTACGGTCCCCATAACCGTGCCGGTAGCGGTGGCGGTGATGGCGTCGGCAGCGCGGGCCAGACCAAAGTCAGCTACCTTGGCGGTTTTACCGTTAGTGGGCAGCAGGACGTTTTCGGGCTTGATATCGCGGTGGATAATGCCGACTTGGTGGGCGGTTTCCAGGGAGGAAAGTAGCTGCTTGGTTAGCTCAATGGCGCGTCCAAGCGTGTAGCCACGAGTGGCGATGAACTTACGCATGGTAATGCCATCGATCAGTTCCATCACCAGATATGGGCGTCCGGAGGGGGTTTTGCCTTGGTCATAGACGGCAACGATCCCCGCATCCGACAGCTGCGCGGCCGAATGGGCTTCACGCTTAAAACGTGAAACGAAAGCTTCATTATCGGCCAGGTGCGAGTGCATAACCTTAATGGCTACCTCGCGCCCTAGGCGGTGGTCATAACCGCGATAGACGACAGCCATTCCGCCCTGTGCCAAGCGTGCGCGCACTTCATAGCGCTCATCTAGAACCTGGCCTAAAACGGAATCTTTACTCACGTGCCCTAGTCTATGGGGTTAACAAATTCTACGCATGGCCTACAGCTGGGAAATTGGTGAATTTAAGCTTGGCGAATGGTTAAAACCTGGGCTAAAACCTGTAAATCGGCAATAATTGAGGCCCCTAGAGCGTCATGGCTAAGGCAAGCTAAACCACGTGTTAGTAGTCGTTGATAAGTTGTTCGTGCTTTTGGTAGGCCCCACAGTCCTTCATTAGGTCTGCCACAGCTGCGATTTGCATCTCAGATGCGTTCGTGTTGCCGACGACGTCGCTGAGCAGGGCGCGGCCGTTAGCGCCTGTTAGCTGCCAGGTCAGCCCCACCAAAACGGTGCGTTTACCTTCACGAATATCGCCACCAACGGGCTTGCCGGTGACTTTGGAGGAGCCGAATACGCCCAGCTCATCGTCACGTAGCTGGAAGGCGGCGCCCACGTTTTCGCCGTAAGTTTCTAGAGCTTTTACAGCCGGGCTATCTGGGGTCGCTCCTGCCAGTAGCGCGCCAATGATCAGCGGGCAAGCTACCGAGTAGCGCGCCGACTTGTGTTTGATGACTGCTAGTGACTGGGACACCATTTGCTCGCCATCTGATCCGTTTAGGGGAAGGTTTTCGTTGCGCACATCTAGGTACTGGCCTAGCGCCACCTCTGCACACATGTGATTAAAAGCATTAACAGCACCGTAGTTTCCAGTTACCTCACTAGCCTGTGTGACCAAGTCGCCACCCCAGGCTAGTAGGGCGTCACCTGCCAAAATCGCTGCGGCCCCACCAAAATCGCTATCGTTGCCGCGCCAGCCGTTATCACCGTGTAGCTTGGAGAAAGCCACGTGAGTAGCTACTTGGCCGCGCCGGGTTAAGGCATGGTCAATGACGTCGTCGTGAACTAAAGCGCTAGCCTGATAAAACTCTAGCGCCGCCCCCAGTGCTGCTGCCTGAGGTGAAGTTAAAGCCAGTTTGTAAGCCCCAAACTCACTGGCGTATGCGTAGCCAATAGCCCCCAGGATAGCGCGCATACGTTTACCACCTGCCAGGGCACTAGAGAGTATGGTAAAAACTTCATCTAGCGCTGGCGTGTTGCGCCACGAATCGGCATACGCCCCAAGATGCGCACATACCTGAGCATCAAAATGGGGACGGAGATTAGCTAGGTGTGCCGGCAGATCGCTCATAGCTACACGATAGGCGATCAGTCACATTTGTGGTAATGCGCTGGTTTTGTTAGTACGCTGAATGAGTAGTCAAACCGCCTTTGACTAGGGATAATACAAAACGAGGTGCAAAAAAATGGCCGTCATCATGAGCTATCACGGGAACCTGGAATCACGGGCAGCCTTAGTTGAAGCAGTGAATTTGGCCAAACGTTTAGACGAAAAACTGCTGTGCGTATATGCCCAAAAGCATCGCGGCGACGATCTGGCTGTGGACAGCCAGGTGATGGAAGTGCTTCATGATGCACTTGGTCAAGAAGATCTGGACTACGCGGTGCAGCCCTGCCCGCGCGGTAAGGATGTAAGCGAGTTTGTGCTGGAAGTAGCCCGCGAAAACCACGCCTCCTACGTGGTGATTGGTTTGGCTCACCGCTCACGTTACGGCGGTATGAATATAGGTCCTAACGCCCAGCGCCTGCTGCTTGAAGCCCCCTGCCCGGTAGTCACCTACGCTACTAAGCTTGACTAGCGTTGGAACATTGCGTAACCAAAATAGGAAACGGCGGGAATAAAAGCTAAACTGGCGGGGTTGTACCCCAAGATAGTGGCAAAATTGCCCCTATTGTCGATGTTTTGGTGCGCGAAAGGATGTCCGTGGCTCCCAATAAAGCTAGTCGCAAGCCGGTTGATGCTGAACTGGAATTCGACCCGGAGGATGAGGAATACGACGAATCCCTTGAAGAAGACCTGGTAGACGAGGACTTCGAGGAAGATTCTGAGCAGGACTCTGACGAGGATGCCGATGAGGAGAGCGACGACTACGATGCCGAGCCCGCGCCGGCTCCCGCTCCTGAAAAGCGTGACTACTACCTGGATGTAAATCTGGAAAACAATGGTGACGGCTCTAAAAAGTCACCGTTCAACACTCCTGCCGCTTTCAAAAACATCCGCCTAGCCCCCGGCTCCACCCTGTTTGTGCGCTCGCACACTGTGGTTAAGGATCTGGAGATCGTTGGTGACGGCACCCTGGAAGAGCCCATCACCCTGGCTCCCTACGGTCACGGCCCGGTACCGCGCTTCATCTACAAGGGCTCAGCCCCCATGGTGGCCCGTGACTTCCTGACCCAAAACGGCCTGGTATTCCGCGGCTGGGTAATTAAGGGCATCAAGATGCAGCCCTCCATTGCTGCCCTAACCGGTGACCTAGAGCGTGTGCGTCAGGAAGAGGCCGAAAAGGCTAACGCCAAGAAGAAGGGCAAGCGCTCTAAGAAGGAAGAGAAAAAGGGCTACACCGTTAACGACTCTGATGAGGGTGACGAGCCGGCACAGAAGGTAGTCACCGCTGGTGCTACCGCCGACCCGGTTAAGGACTACCTCAAGCAGATCGGTAAAGTTGCCCTACTTAACGCCGTCCAAGAGGTGGAGCTAGCCAAGCGTATTGAGGCTGGCCTCTACGCTGAGCACATCCTGGCTGACAAATCCGCTGAGCTGACCAGCAAATACCGCCGTGAACTGTACTGGATTACCCAAGACGGTCAGCGCGCCAAGAACCACCTGCTGGAAGCTAACCTGCGTCTAGTGGTTTCGCTAGCTAAGCGCTACACCGGTCGCGGCATGTTGTTCTTGGACCTGATCCAGGAAGGTAACCTGGGTCTAATCCGTGCTGTAGAAAAGTTTGACTACACCAAGGGCTACAAGTTCTCCACCTACGCCACCTGGTGGATCCGTCAGGCTATCACCCGCGCCATGGCTGACCAGGCCCGCACCATCCGTATCCCGGTGCACATGGTTGAGGTAATCAACAAGCTGGCCCGCGTGCAGCGCCAAATGCTGCAGGATCTAGGGCGTGAACCTACCCCAGCTGAGCTGGCTGTAGAGCTCGACATGACCGAAGAAAAGGTCATTGAGGTGCAAAAGTATGGGCGTGAACCCATCTCGCTGCACACTCCGCTAGGTGAAGACGGTGACAGCGAATTCGGTGACCTGATTGAGGACTCCGAGGCGGTTGTGCCCGCAGACGCCGTATCCTTCACCCTGCTGCAAGAGCAGCTGCACGCAGTGCTTGATACCCTCTCTGAACGTGAAGCTGGCGTGGTGTCTATGCGCTTTGGCCTAACCGACGGCCAGCCCAAGACCCTAGATGAGATCGGTAAGGTTTACGGGGTTACCCGTGAACGTATCCGCCAGATCGAGTCTAAGACCATGAGCAAACTGCGCCACCCCTCACGCAGCCAGGTGCTACGCGACTACCTGGACTGATACCAGAGTTAACGGTGGCCCCCTAGCTGTTAGCTAGGGGGCCACCTTACTTTGGTTGTTGGTTAAGTCAATGGTTAGTGCTCAGTTAAGCGATAGTTGTGGTTCAGCCGAGCAATGGCTGTGGCTCAGTCGAGCTCGTCGGTAAAGTCATCAATGCGCAAAGCCTGGGCGCGCAGCGCCTCTAAATTGGCCTTGCCGTGGTGGGCGCAAAACAGTAGCGGCCCGTTCATTAGTACCGCGCGCATGTAAGCGCGCGCCCCGCAAAGGTCGCAGCGGTCTGCCACATTGAGCGGCTCAACCGCCTGGCTACCTGACTGATTCAATACGCTGCTAACATTCATGGCTTAATACCAACACAGGTTTTAAAAATTTTGTCCTTCTAAAGCCCTATTTTTGCTGTTGGCGCAGTGTGTTCACCCACAGATACACCCGCAATATGCATTAATCGGCGCAATCAGATAGGTTGTACACGTGTCCGAAGCCCCTGCCTACTCCGCTCGTCATCTGTCCGTTTTAGAAGGCCTAGAAGCGGTTCGCAAGCGTCCAGGCATGTATATCGGTTCTACCGATCAGCGTGGACTGATGCATTGCGTTTGGGAAATAGTAGATAACGCCGTTGACGAGGCGCTTGAAGGTTACGCCAAAAATATTGACGTCTTCGTGCATATAGATGGCTCAATTGAGGTGCGTGACGACGGACGTGGGGTGCCGGTAGACACTGAGCCTTCCACTGGGCTGAGCGGAGTGGAGCTGGTTTACACCAAGTTGCATGCCGGCGGTAAATTCGGTGGCGGCCTCTATGGCGCTGCCGGCGGTTTGCATGGGGTGGGCGCCTCAGTGGTTAACGCCCTGTCTGCCCGCATGGATGTGCAGGTAGATCGCGGCGGCAAAACCTACGCCATGAGTTTTAGGCGCGGCGAGCCGGGAATCTTTGATGATTCAAGCGGCATGAGTCCCAACAGCCCCTTTACTGCCTTCGATGAGGCCAGTGAACTGCGGGTTGTGGGTAAGGTTAAGCGAGGGGTTAGCGGCACGCGGGTACGTTACTGGGCTGACCGTCAGATTTTCCCCAGCCCCAATGACTACGACGGCGCCGCTTTAGCCTCCCGGCTGCGTCAAACTTCGTTTTTGGTGCCCGGGCTGAGCCTGCGGCTAATCGATGAGCGCAGCGTCGTCGTCGACAATGAAACTGACGCAGCTGACGCCCGCAAACCCGCCGGTCCCCAAACCTACCTGGCCTTGGGGGGCACCGCCGACTTTGTTGACTACCTGGCGAAAGACGGCTCAGTGACCGATACTTTCCGCCTCACCGGCCAGGGTACCTATAACGAGACCGTCCAGCAGCTTGACGAGCGCGGACACCTGCGCCCGGTAGAGGTGGAGCGCACCTGCCAGGTGGATGTGGCGCTACGCTGGGGGATCGGCTACGACACCTGTGAGCGTTCTTTTGTAAACATTATTGCTACGCCTATGGGCGGCACTCACCTAAACGGCTTTGAGCAGGCCGTAGTTAAGGTGATGCGCAAACAGATCAGCGTCAATTCGCGCGCCTTAAAGCTAAACTCGCGCGACGGCAAAATTGAAAAAGACGACGTTTTAGCTGGCCTGACCGCAGTGGTTACCGTGCGCGTGCCCGAGCCGCAGTTTGAGGGGCAAACTAAAGAAGTTCTAGGCACCGCCCCGGTGCGAGCCATTGTGGCCGCAGTGGTGGAAAAAGAGCTAACCGCCCTGCTTAACAGCCCCAAGCGTGACCTTAAAGCCCAGGCGCGGGCCCTGCAAGAAAAAATTGTGGGGGAGATGCGTGCGCGCGTCAGTGCCCGGATGCATAAGGAAATTACCCGCCGTAAAACTGCGCTGGAAACTTCCACCCTGCCCGCTAAACTAGCTGACTGCCGTAGCGACGACGTGGCCACATCCGAGCTGTTTATCGTTGAGGGTGACTCGGCGCTGGGTACCGCCAAAAATGCGCGCAACAGCGAAAACCAGGCTTTGCTGCCTATTCGTGGCAAGATCCTTAACGTGCAAAAGGCTTCCGCCGCCGACATGCTGCATAACGCTGAATGCGCCGCCATCATCCAGGTGGTAGGGGCTGGCAGTGGACGCACCTTCGATATTTCCTCAGCCCGTTACGGCAAGGTTATTTTGATGACTGATGCTGACGTCGACGGCGCTCACATCCGCACCCTGCTGCTGACGCTGTTCTTCCGCTATATGCGCCCCATGATTGAGGCGGGGCGAGTTTACGCTGCGGTACCGCCACTGCACCGCATTGAGGTCAGCGCTAAGGGACGCAAGAAGAAGGAAATTATCTACACCTACTCTGATGAAGAGCTGGTTAGCACTTTAGGCAAGCTAGAAAAGCAGGGACGCACCTTTAAAGAACCCCAACGCTATAAGGGTCTAGGTGAAATGGACGCCCACCAGCTGGCTGAAACCACTATGGAACCCCAACACCGGATGCTGCGCCGAATCACGCTAGCTGATGAAGCGGCGGTAGAACTGGCCGAATCCACCTTTGAACTTCTTATGGGTTCAAGTGTGGCGCCTAGGCGCGAATTTATTATTGATAGCGCTGACGAGGTAGACCGCGAGCGCATTGACGCCTAAACCGTAGGGCCAGCTAGGGTGCTTAAAGGCGCGCTAGAAAGTGCCAGCTAAATCAGTCAAACTGGGGCTTTAGCCGGTTTAGGGCCGCGCTAGAGCTGTATGGTTTCAGGAATAATTTCAGGGTCATGGCTGGCGATTACGCGCAGGCAGCGTGGATCTTTAGACACCTGACGAATCCAATCCAGGGAGCGGCGCGCCCAGCCGGCCTTGATAACCACGCCGGGACGTAGATCCTCTTCTAGGGAGGGGCGCCCATAGCCGGCGTCGGAGGTAAGCAAGATGAACTCGCGCCCGTCGTGGACGCCGTCGCCAGAAGCATTAGGCACCCAGCGGGCCGGGTCGGAGCTGGAAATGTTAGAAGAACGAATAATGGTGGCAGTTAGCCCATAGGAGTGACCTGGTAGGGCCACTGTAACCACGGAGCCATCCCCGTAGACGTCAAAGCCTGCATCCCAAGGACCAATCTTGGTGTTCCACGGGTAGGTGTTGATAGCTACATGCTTCCACTGGTGGGGCAGGTAGCGCAGGTGGTCTCGCTTGGCGGCGCACCACTCGGCTTTAGAGACCATAATGCCGGGGGCGTCTTTAACTAGCCGCAAACCATCAGCGTGATCGCAGTGCAGGTGTGAGAGCATCACTAGGTCAAGATCTTTGGGGCTAATCCCCATTTGCGCTAGTTGCTCATCAATGGCCTGGCCTTGCGGTAAAACTGCTCGTTTAGCGAGGTATTGCTGACGTAGGTTAGCTATTTGGCCTAGTTTGGTGCGGTTATCTGGGTGCCAGCCGGTGTCAATGAGCATGCGCCCGTGGCGGCCCTCAAGCAGGTAGCACGATACCGGTACCTCAACTAACCGTGAGTCATCACGTAGCAGGTGGGTCCAAGCTAGCGGGTGGTCGCTGGGACGACGGTAGAGCAAAGCCTCGTCAACGATAACGCTGCCGGTATGAAAAATAGTAAGGGCTGACATTTTGGAGTCCTAGGGAAAGGGGTCAAGCTTATGACCTATTGTAAGCTTTCTAACCTATTGTCGACTAGTTTATTTACTCGTTTGTCCATGTAAGGGGTGGGTTTGTCTAACCAGATAACCCCGCTAGATGCCGGCCGTACCGCGATAAGTCGGCCATTATTAACAATTAAGGGCTAAATAAACCGTTAGCGGTAGGACAAATAAGCTTTTCACCTGCGCCGTCAGTAAGACAGGTGCGGTTGCGGTAGCCTACATGCAGCTCATCAAAAGCGGGTAAATAAATTAACCTGCGGGCTTGAGATAGATTATCTGCTAACAGATCAGGTAAATCTGCGCGCATATATAACAGCTGATTATACTCTTTGACAGCTTTAGGTGGCGCAGCGGGAGTAAATGTATTTTCCTCGATTTTTACGCGGACAATTAGCTCGCTGTTACTAACTGCATCTTCTAGGGCTTGGCGGGCCTGAGTTACCGGTAAAGCGGCCCAACGTGCCAGATCAGCTACGCTTACAGGGCCGTGCCCGTAGGCGTAGCGCCTAGCTACTTCCATACGCGCCGCGCGCAGATCAGCTGGATCAAATTTAAAGCCACTAGCCGCACTGGTGGCGGCAGGTAGGCAGGTGGCGTCAATGAAACGATGCTCATTGGTGCCCATAGGGCCTTCCACTACTAGACCTTGTCGATCCAGTTCCCACATCATCAAATTGCACCAGCGGTTAACCCGGGCCTGCTCGGTGGGGGGAGCCTTGGGGGAAGTGGCATTTTGGGCTTTAACAGCTAGGCCCGCTTGCAGCCACAGGGCAAACATGTCTTTGCGTCTAATGCCCTGCGTTGGGGCGTGGGTTTTTACTAGCTGCCAGGCGGTCTCTAGCTCAGTTTCACTAATGCCCCCTAGGATCGACTGATTGCGCAAACTATAGTTGGAGTGCTGATTTAGGGTTAGCCGAAGCCAGTGGTAGTCAGCGGCGCTAGTAATATGCACGGTGCCGCGCATGGGTCGCGAGCGCACCAACTCTAACTGGTTAAAAGCTGTGGTTACATCGCTGAACTTTGCGCCCGGGGTGCGCTCCAATAAGGCGTGGGGTAGGGCTGAAACCTGTTGGCCTTGCACCGCCAGCAGATTGTTAACTGCCTGCACTACGCTAGTGGCGCTGGTAGCTGGTACTAAACCTTGGCTGACAATGCGTGCCAGGCTGACCATAACCGGTAGGGTAGGACACGCACTCATAACTGACTCCTAAATAGCTGACATTTTGAGGATAATCTGGCTAAATAGTTAAATCCACCAGCACTGAACTAGGATAAGGGCATCGAGGCATTACAGGGGGAGAATTGGGTAATACCAGCACTACGGGGGCCAGCTATCACTTGCCCGACAACGTAACTTACGACGACGCCGTCGACCCTGATTTTTCACATGCGGTTGGCTTTGGTCCGGCGCAAGATGAGCAGGTACCTACCTGGCTAGCCCTGGCTAAATACACCGCCTGGTTTACGTTTTCGCAGGTAGTGACCCTAATTGTGTATATGGTGGTGCACTCTTATCTGTACACCCCGGTGGGCCAAATCCGTATCCCACTAGGATTGCTACAGTTCCTAGATTCCTTCACCGGGGTCGGCTCACTGGGCCCATTTATGCTGCTAGCTGTGTTTTTCTGTGCCGGGCCAAAAATTCGCCAGGTGCGCGCCTTTATTTCCTACCCCTTTGTGGTGGCCATGGCGCTGCTAACCACCTGGGTGATGCTGTTTTTTGAAGACGCCACGCGCACTTCTTCCACGGCGCGCTGATGCTCGATATCGCCTACTGGGAAGTTAGTCGCTACGCCTTGCCCTGTGCTGGGATGGGGGCGCTGCTTGGTTTAGGGCTACGCCACCTATTCCACTGGGGGCGTGACCGCTGGCTAAACCGCTAGCCAGAGCCCAAAGCGCTGACTGAACCGGACAGCTAACCGGCACCGCTTTTGACGCCGTCGGGCCTTGACGCACGCGGGGCGCGAAAGATTACGAATATGTAGCGAGCAAGTGTGCCAACATAGGTACATGAGTGAACTTTTCTCAGCCACTATCGCAGCCATGGAGGCCGATCTCGACCCGGCGAACCCGCTAGCTAAGCCCTGGAGCCTGGAACTAGGCCTACCTGACTTTAGCGTGCTAAAGCATGAAGACTTTGAACCCGCTATCCGCGCCGGTATGAGCCAGCAGCGCGCCCAGTGGGAAGCTATCGCCACCAACCCGCAGCCGCCCACCGTTGACAACACCGTGGTGGCCTGTGAGCTTAGCGGCGCCCTACTTGAACGCGCCCTAATCGCCCTAGGTGCACTAACCTCAGCCACCTACTGCCCGGATCTAGATGACCTAGAAGAGCGCCTAGCTCCCGAACTGAGCGAGCATTCTGACGCCTACTCGCTAGATGCGCGCATGTATCGCCGCTACAAGCAGCTGGCCGAATCAGACCAGGAATTTGACGAGGAAACCAAGCGCGTCATCACCCTGGCCGTAGAAGAATTTGAGCGCGACGGCGTGGCCCTAGAAGGCGCAGACCTGGCCAAGCTACGTGAACTAAACGCCGCCATCACTAAGCTTTCGGCGCGTTTCCACACCCTGGTTACTGACGAAATCCACGCCAGCGGGGTAGCTAACTTTACCCTCACCCCGCAGCTGGCCACGCTAGAAAGCCACGACGAGCGCGTAGCCCTACTTAACAAGGCTAAGAGCCGTAACTTTGGGGGCGAGCGTGACACCCGTCAGATCGTTGAGCAGCTAGCTAAGCTACGCGCCCAGCGTGCCCAGCTATTGGGTTTTGAACACCACGCCGCTAGTGTGGCCGCAGAATCTGCAGCTAAAACCACGCAGGCCGTAAACGCCATGCTTTCACGCCTGGCCGGTCCGGCTATGGCCAACGCCCGCCGTGATGGACAGCGTCTAGCCCAGCGCATGGCTCAGGCTGAGCCCGGCGTCGAGTTCACCACCGCAGACTGGCTGCGCTATGAGGAAGCCGAACGTAAAGAACTGTTCGGTGTGGATGACGAGATTTTGGCCCCCTACCTGGAGCTAAATAACGTCATTGACGGTGTTTTCTTTGCCGCCAACCGTCTCTACGGCATCACTTTCCACGAGCGCGAAGACCTGGCCGCTCACATGTATGATCCCGACCTGCGTGTATGGGAAGTGCGCGAAGCTGATGGCAGTGTGCTGGCGCTATTTGTGGGTGACTACTATGCCCGCGCCGGTAAGTCCGGTGGCGCCTGGATGAATACTTTTAATGAGCCCGGCGCCTTGACTGACACCAAGCCGATCATCATTAACTGCCTCAACATCACCAAGCCTGCTTCTGGACCCACCTTGCTTAGCTGGGACAACGTAATTACTTGCTTCCACGAGTTTGGCCACGCCCTACACGGCATGTTTGGGGCTACCTACTACCCCTCAGTTAACGGCACTAACGTAGCCCGTGACGTGGTGGAGTTCCCCTCTCAGGTTAACGAAAACTGGGCGCTGCACCCCCAGGTACTGGCCCGCTACGCCCGCCACCACGTAACCGGCGAGCCCATGCCTGCCAACCTGCTAGAGCAGCTGCGTGCCCAGGGTAGTTTCGGCCAGGGCTACATGACCAGCGAATACCTGGGCGCAGCCCTACTAGACCAGGCGTGGCACCAGCTTGCTCCCGAGCAGGTACCCACCGAGGCTGAGCAGGTGGAGGAGTTTGAGCACCAGGCACTAGCCCAGGCTGGTATCGACGACGCCCTAGTGCTGCCGCGTTACCGCACCGCCTACTTCTCACACGCCTTTGGTGGGGGCTACGACGCCGCTTACTACGCCTACATTTGGAGTGAAGTTATGGACGCCGACGCGGTGGCCTGGTTCCGCACTGCTGGCCTGGGTGCGATTGGCACTGAGGCTGACAACGACGGCGGACTTAACCGTCAGGCCGGTCAGCGCTTCCGCGATGAGTTCCTCAGCCGTGGCGATAGCCGCGAGGCGGCTCTTAGCTACCAGCGCTTTGCGGGACGTAAGCCCAGCTTGGAGCACCTACTTAAGCGCCGTGGTTTGGACTAAACATGTGCCAAGGCACATACATGAGGCTATGGTTAGGACATGGAGACTGACCCTGGAGCCTCACTTGACCGTTTAATTGCTGCTCTTAGGCAGTATCAAGTTGCTAGCGCCGCCGGTGAAACTTCATCGGCGGCGCTAGCTGCAAAAAGGCAGTTAACACAAGCTTTTGCTGACTGTGAGCAGGCCCTGGTGGATCCGGCAGAAATTAGCAAGGCGTTAGCGATTGGCTCTACTAGCCCCACAAATGGCTCTACCAACCCAGCTGGTGCGCCAAGGTTGGCTGGTGCGCAGCGAAATAGCCAATCAGCTCCGGGTCAGCTGGCTAAGGATGAACCGGCCAAGGATAAGCCTAGCGACCCCTTTGATGCTTTGATTCAGGAAGCTAGAGAATCCTTTGACACAGAGCAGAAGGCTAGAAAATCCTCTGGCGCTGAAAGCGATACCCCAAAGCGAGTAAGCCACAAAAAGACTGCTGCAGATGGCCCTGACCCTGTTCCCTACTACCCTAGCGATGTCACAAATACTTCTGCCTTTATCTGTATCGTATATGTAGCTTGGATTGGGTTCTTCTACTTCTGTGGCCTGATGGTTTATAACGAAGTGTTTAAAAGGACCAACTCTTTTGAGGCCTTAGATACCGGACCCCAATGGTGGTTACTGGGGCTGGTACGCGTAGCAGAATTTGGTCTGCTGGGAGGGTCCATGTTGCTGTTGACTTTTATCTGTGGGTTTATAGTGCGCGAGATAAGGCCCCACTTTGCCTATCCGCTGGTGGCACTGGTAGCCATGCTACTTGCCTGGTTAACGTTCGATTATGAGGGAAACCAACGTCTGCTTGAAGACATTAACTATGAGTTAATAAGGCTTTCTATAGTTAAAGCTGGACCCCATTACAATGAAATACTTTAGTGTGCTGTACCCGCCCCAGGTGGTCTCGCTTTCAATGCTAATGCAGCTTTCAGCGCTAGGGGCGCTAATTGGCCTATGGCTGCGGCGTAGATATGACTCTATTGATCATCCGATGAGTAAGCTCGTAGCCGGCCTAAAGTCGCTCCTTTCGCTGCATGGCTGAGGCTAAGCGCACAACTAGGCTTCAGTAAAACCGTGGACTTAAGGCCCTAGGTGCGCTAGGCTTTAACTAAGGCCGCCGCAAGCGACGCGGCATGGCCACCCAACCTATTACCCGGGAGAAGTATTATGGTTCGCGTCACTATTGTCGGTGGTGGCTATGGCGGTATCACTGCGGCTAAAGCCCTAGACGAGTGTGCCGAAGTAACTCTGATCGAACAAAAAGACACTTTCGTTAACCATGCGGCAGCGCTGCGCGCCACGGTTGACCCCGATTGGGCACAAAAAATCTTCCTGCCCTACGATCACCTGCTTAAAAATGGTCGCGTAGTTCACGCCACCGCCATGAGCGTGGATGGCACCACCGTGCGTACCTCCGATGGCCAGGTAATTGAAGCTGACCAGCTGATTTTAGCTACCGGCACGGCCTACCCCTTCCCGGCTAAGCACATGGACTCACCCTCAGCGGTGGCCAAGGCCCGCATTGCCCGCACTAACGACGCCCTAGCAGCTGCCAGGCGGGTGCTGATTCTGGGCGCCGGTGCAGTGGGGGTGGAGCTAGCTGGTGAAATTACCTCCGCCTTCCCCGACCTGCACGTAATCATGGTTGAGAGCGCCGACGATATTTTGTGCTCCAGCGACTACAAGAGTGAACTGCGTGAAGCTATCCGCGCCCAGCTACTTGATCGCGGCGTAGAAATTATTACCGGCGACAAGCTGGCTTACCTGCCTTCCACTGATGTGGCCACCTTGTCTCCCTTCACTGTGGAAACCAAGGCTGGGCGCACCATTGAAGCCGACATTTGGTTCCGCGCCTATGGGGCGCGAGTGGCCAGCTCCTTCCTAGGCCAGTCTTACGCCGACATCCGCCACTATGACGGCACTATCCGGGTGGATGAATACCTGCGCGTAATCGACCACCCCCACGTGTGGGCTATCGGCGACCTAACCGACGTGCGTGAATCTAAGCGCGCCGACGCCGCTCGCGCACACGCCGAAGTGGTAGCTACCAACATCAAATCCATTATTGCTGGCGGCGCACCTACCAAGCGCTATCGCCCGGCTAAAGAATGGGTGATTTTGCCTCTGGGCCCCGACGGCGGCGCCTCCCAGCTTTTGCGCGACGGCGTACGCGTGGTGGTTGGCCCTGAAGAAACCAGCCGCATCAAGGGTGAAGACCTGTTTGTGGACTTTGTGCGCGAGCAGCTAGGTCTAAACGAGTAAAAGCAGCTTTTGTGCCTTGGCCCGGGGTTAATATCCCCGGGCCAAGGCACAAACTACAGCCGACAAACTACAACTGATTATTACCTAATCGCTGCGCGGGGGAGAAAATCTCGCTAACCTTGGCATATGGCTACAGATCCGCGCGCAGCACTTAACCGACTCATTGCCGCTTTAGAGCAACACTTTGAAGCATCCTCCACCGGCGACGAATTCTCGCCGGCAGTAATCGCCGCTGAAGACCGTCTCGCTGACGCCTTCTTCACCTACGACGACGCCCTGTTCACCGCCTTTGGTATCGAGCTTCCCCTGGACATTGTCGAGGCTGATGAAGACGAAGACGATGACTTTGATGAAGAAGACTTCGAAGACGACGAGGACGAAGACTACGACGTCGACGACTATGAAGACGACGAAGACATCGATGAAGAAGAGGCCGATGAAGACGACGAGGATGAGGCCCCCAAGCGAGCTAACTAACCTCGTTTAACACATGCCGGATCTGAGGCTCTAGCTGCAGGTCTGCAGCCGCCAGTATGTCACGCAGCTGGTGCGTGTTGCGCGCGCCAACTATCGAACAGTCAATCCCATCACTGCCGCGAGCCCAAGCCAAAGCCACCTCAAGTGGGCTGCGCTCCAAGCCCGCAGCCGCCGTCGCCACCGCGTTAACCACGCGGGCGGCGTCGTCGTTCAAATACGGGGCCACAAACCCAGCCAAATGCACTGAGGCGCCACGAGAGTCAGGGGGAGTGGCGTTACGGTACTTGCCGGTAAGCACCCCGCGCCCCAAAGCAGACCAACCCATAATCCCAAAACCCAGCTCCTGGGCGGCCGGGATAAGCTCCTGCTCAGCGCTACGGTTAAGCAGCGAATACTCAGTTTGCACCCCGGCCATGCCAATAGCGCTACCAAGCAGATCAGCCATATGCACCGCAGCCCAAGCCGGATAGTTAGACACCCCCACATAGCGGGTGCGGCCACTGCGCACAGCCATCTCTAAAGCTGAGGCTGTTTCCTCCATGGGCGTGTAGTAGTCGGGGATCTGTACCAGCCATAAATCCAGGTGGTCAGTGCCCAAACGTGCCAAAGAATCATCGAGCGTATCTAGCAGCGTGCCGCGCCCAGCGTCAGAAACCGCGCTACGCTCACCGGTGCGCCACGAACGCACCCCGGCTTTAGATACCAGCACCACTTCACGGCGCGAAATGTGCTTAGCCAGCAGCTGGCCCAGCAGCTTTTCACTGTCACCGCCTACATATGAGGCAGCCGTATCAACCAGTGTGCCGCCCTTATCTACGAATAATTCCAGCTGCTCACGGGCACTAGTGGCATCAGTGTCGTTGCCCCATGTCATTGTGCCCAGACCTAGCGAAGAGATCCGTAACCCACTGCGTCCTAACTGGCGATACTCCATAGGCAAAGGTTAGCAATTTAGTCATGGGCGGTGAGCATGTAGCTCAACTTCTCTGCTGGCATGTCGGGCTCTTTACCCCCAAATAGCGGGCAAAACTCCTGGTGAGCACACCAGCCACATAAAACACTTTTACGCGGTGGGAAATACTGACGCTGGGCGCAGGCAAAAATTTCGTTCCAAGTTTGCTCTAATTGCTCCTCAACCTCGATAAGTTCACTAGGGTGAGGGTCGTGGCTTAGCGTTTTGGTGTCTTTAAGATAAAGCAATTGCAAACGCGCCGGCATAACCCCACGCATCCGCTTTAACACCAACGCATAAAAACGCAGCTGGAATAGGGCTTCAGCCATAAAACGCGGGGCGGGGGCTTTACCGGTTTTATAGTCAACTACCCGCATAGCCCCATTTGGGGCCACATCTAGCCGATCCACAAAGCCGCGCAGCAGCAGCCCCGAATCGGTTTTAGCCTGCACGAACAGCTCACGTTGGGCCGGCTCTAGACGCTGAGGCAGTTCCATGCGGAAGTAGTTAGAAATAAGCGCGCGGCCCTGCTCTAACCAGGGCCCTACCTGGCTGGGGTCATCAAATAGATCCATAACCGCCGGGTTAGCCTCACGGTGGGCCTGCCAGTGGGGCTCAAGCATGGCCTGGGCGGCGGCTTCGGTGCGCTGGGCGGCAGGTAGATCAAATAGGTCTTCGAGCACCGCATGTACCACCGTGCCCTTGTGGGTGGCCAAGGAGCCGGGCTCTTCAAGGCGATCTACGCAGCGAAACCTAAACAGCAGCGGGCACTGCTTAAAATCTTTTACCCGCGAGGGAGACAGGGCGTTGCGTTTGCCGCCCGCAGGGCTGGAGCTCAAGCTGGGCTGGGTGCCTGAGCTGGGGCTGGTGCTTGGGGCTGCAGGGCCTGGGGAGCTAGCCGAGGCAGGGGCGGTGCTCGCTGCCGCGCCGTCGTGTGAATTATCTAAATGCCCATCCATACCTACAAAATTAACAAACCCTAGCCTCCTTTAGTTTTAAGGGAGGCGCACTATTTCCCTATTAGCTAGCAAGCTAGTGACCTATGTCCCAGCAATACTGGTGGCAATTAGGTAGCCCTTACACTGGTGGGGATGAGTGAGGAAATCGAAAACAGCCCCCAGCCCCCCGAGGCTGAGCCAGCCCTAGACCAGGTAGCAGCCACCGTTATTCGGGCCAAGCGTGAGGTAGCCAAAGTCGCCACCCAGCAGCGCCTGGGCCAAGACGGGCGGCGTGGGCCGTTGCGCTATGGTGAGCGCGTCCAGATCACCGACACTAAAAAGCGCATGAGCACCTTTGTGCTTGAAGAAGGCGGCTATTTCCAGTCGGTACGCGGCAATTTGCACCACAGTGAAATTGTGGGGTTAAACGAGGGCAGCGTCATTGAAACCGCTAGTGGCCATGAACTGATGATTATGCGTCCGCTGCTAGCCGACTATGTGCTATCTATGCCGCGTGGGGCTCAGGTGGTTTACCCCAAAGACTCAGGAAATATTGTGGCCATGGCCGATATTTTCCCCGGCGCCCGCGTGCTAGAGGCCGGGGTGGGCTCAGGGGCGCTAACCATGAGCCTGCTAAGCGCCATTGGGGAAGAAGGCAAACTTATCTCCATTGAGCGCCGCGAAGACTTTGCCCGCATTGCCGCCGCCAATGTTGACGCCTGGTTTGGCCGCCACCACCGTGCCTGGCAGCTACACAGCGGCGACTTTGCCCAGGTGGTAGCTGATTTGGTGGAGAACGCTTCGATTGACCGAGTGGTGCTAGACATGCTGGCGCCCTGGGAGAACGTGGAGCAAAGCGCCCGGGCATTGACTCCCGGCGGCGTATTTTGCGCCTATGTGGCTACCGTCACTCAGATGTCGCGCACGGTTGAGGCGCTGCGAAGCACTCAAAGCTTTAGCGAGCCGCTGGCTTGGGAAACCATGTCGCGTGGCTGGCACGTAGATGGTTTGGCAGTGCGCCCCGATCACCGCATGGTGGGGCATACCGGTTTCCTGGTTTTGGCGCGTCGTTTAGCTACCGGCTCTAAGCCCCTTAGCCGCCGCCAAACCGGTAGGGGTGGGGCTTATGACGACTCTGGCTACTGGGTGGCCGACGACGTCGACGAGCGCACCAGCACGGACCGTAAAGTGCGCAAGGTGCTACGTGACTGCCTGGTTAAGCAGCCCGACGACGCCACTGAAGTAAACGTGCAAGCTACCAGCACCCGTGGGGCACTAACTGATCAGGTAGCACAAACTTTGGGGCTAGACGCTGTCCAGCGCCCCGCTTTTAAGGAGTAGCTTTCACAGGCATGGGTAGAGCAAAAGTTGACCCGCTAGTGCTAGTTGGCCAGGTACGCCAGTTGCAGGCTGAAGCTGCCAGTTTGGCGGCTAAAAACGAGCGATTGGCGGCGGGTTTAAAACGCGCCAAACAGCGTTTAGAGCAGGTTGATAGTCAGCTAGAAAAGCTACGCCAGCCGCCCCTTAGCTATGCGGTGTGTACGGGGCTGTTTTATGAAAACAAACAGCTAGTGGCGCTAGAGGCCATGGTGGGGGCGCGGCGTATGCGCCTAGCGGTGCACCCTAGCGTTACAGAGCAGGAGATTAACGCCGGCAGTCAGCTGCTAATCAACTCTTCCCAAGTGGTGGTGGGGGTAAGTGAACCCATGAATATGGGCGAGGCGGTGTATGTCAGCGAGCGCCTCGATAGTGAGCGGGTGCTGGTAACTACTTCCTCAGGCTCTAGTAAGGTGCTGCAACTGGCGCCCGGTTTGCAACGCGAAAATCTGGAGCAGCCGCTGCGTAGCGGGGATATGCTTTGCGCTCACCTGGAGGCAGACTTGGCGCTGGGCCTAATTGAACGCACCGGTGTGCAGGATTTGATTGTGCCCGACAGTCCCCAATATTTCTTTTGAGGAAATTGGTGGTTTAGCTGACGCGGTTAGCGCCGTGCGTGACGCCATTGAGCTGCCTTTTACTCACCCGCAGCTGTATCGCTCCTATAACCTTTCGGCCCCTAAAGGCGTACTGCTGTACGGGCCGCCGGGGTGCGGTAAAACCCTTATCGCTAAGGCTGTGGCTACCTCCCTGGCGCATGCTAGGGGGCAGGGCGAGGCCGCATTTTTCAACATTAAGGGCCCTGAGCTGCTTGATAAATACGTGGGTGAAAGCGAACGCCAAATCCGCACCATTTTTGAGCAGGCTAGGCGTCTAGCTGATGAGCAGCGCCCGGTGGTGATTTTCTTTGATGAAATGGAGGCGCTGCTGCGCCGGCGCGGCTCGGGTATTTCTTCAGATATGGAAAGCACGATTGTGCCCCAGATGCTGGCGGAAATAGATGGGGTTGAGGCCCTTAACAATGTGGTGATTATTGGCGCCACTAACCGTGAAGACATGCTTGATCCGGCAGTGCTGCGGCCGGGGCGACTAGATGTAAAAATCTATATTGGTCGCCCCGATAAGCTTGCTGCCGGCGAGATTTTAGCTAAGCACCTAACTGGGCAGTTACCAATTGCCTCTAGTGAGTTGGCGCGCGCCGGCAGCAGACAAGATGCTTTACAGATCATGATTGGCGCCACCGTGGAGGCACTGTATGCCTCTAGCCATGCTAACGAAATTTTGGAAATCACCTACGTTAATGGTGCCTGCCGCAAGGTGTACGCCAGTGAGCTAATCTCAGGTGCCTACCTGGCGGCGGTGGTGGCCCGGGCCAAGACTTTAGCGATTAAACGTGAGCTAGCCGGGGCTGAAGGTGGCATTAGCACCTCTTTGCTGCTGGAGGCAGTGGCGCAGGCGGGGCGTGAACAAGAAGAGCTTAACGCCAGCACTGACTCTGAAGGTTGGCTACGCCAGCTGGGGGAGAGGCCTGTGATGGTGCGTAGTGTGAAGCGGGCTAAGCACTGATGCACACGCCAGATCCAGCCCGGCGCATGGTGGGTTTAGAAACCGAATTTGGTATCTCGGCCCCCGGCTGCGCCATGAACCCTATGCAGCTGTCGGCGCGAAGCGTGGCCGCCTATGCGCCATTTTCGCGGGCGGGGCGTTGGAGCCAGGCGGTGCGCTGGGATTATGAGGATGAAGATCCCCTAGCTGACCTGCGTGGTGGGCGCCTGGCGCGCGATTTAGCTGACGCTTCTTTACTAACTGATTTACCTGGCAGCCTAGCTCCTAGCGCCCCTGCGAGCGCCAGCGATGGCAGCCAGCCAGGGGGTAGCGCTGATTGTTGGGGGCCCTCTGCGCCCAGCGCACTTGCTGCGGGTGCCTCTTTAAACCAGGGGACTGGTGGCGCGGGGCAAAGCCTGGCTGGTGGACTGTGTGACTGGGGCGTGCCCGGGGTGGGGGCTGGGGAAGTGGTGCGTGACCTGGCCGCTGAGCAGGCCCTGCCGCCGGGGGCTAGTTTGCGTACCGGTAAGCAGCTGCAAAGACAGGCCCTAACTAACCTGGTGTTAGCTAATGGGGGGCGTTTCTATGTGGATCACGCCCACCCTGAATACTCCAGCCCTGAATGCACCACCCCATTTGCGGCCATGGTGTGGGATCGGGCCGGAGAGCTGATAGCCGCCCAGGCCGTAGCCCAGCTTAAAGCTGAGGGGATGCAGGTGCATGCCTACAAAAATAATGTCGATGGTAAGGGCGCGACTTGGGGTGCGCACGAAAACTATTTAGTTAGCCGCGCCCTGCCCCTGGATCTGCTTAATTCACTCCTGGCCACGGTGCTAGTTACCCGCCAAATAGTGGTTGGCGCCGGCCGGGTGGGTTTAGGTGAGCGCAGCGAGCAAAGCGGCTTCCAGATTTCGCAGCGCGCCGACTACATCCACACCAGTGTGGGTTTGCAAACCACTATGCCCGCCCCTTGCTAAATATGCGCGACGAGCCCCACGCCGATGGACGCGCTTGGCGGCGTATCCATGTCATCAGCGGTGACGCTAACCGTTTTGATGTACCGATTTTGTTGAAAGTGGGCATCACTAATCTGGCGTTGTGGCTGCTAGAAACCCAGCCGCAGGTGTTGCATCCGCTACTGCTGGTGGGTGACGTGGTAGCCCAGTGCCATCAGGTTTCACGTGACTTGACTTTGAAAACCAAGCTGAGCGCGGCTGGGGGAGAATTTAGCGCCCTGCAGATTCAACAAAAGCTACTAGACGCCGTCAAGGTTGCCTGCGTGGAGCGCTTTGGGGGCCTTGAAGCCAGCCAGATTGGTAGCGCCGCCCAGGTGATTGAGCTGTGGCAAAAAGTGTTGGATGGTTTAGCTAGCGATATTTCCACGGTGGCTGACTGTGTGGAGTGGGTGGCTAAATATCAGCTGTGTCAGGGCCTGCGTTGGCGTGGGCGTATCGGCTGGGATCATCCGCGTCTGGCGGCCCTGGATATTCAGTGGGGTGACGTTGATGGGGCCATTATTAAGCGTCTAGATGCGGGCGGGCGCATTATGCGGCTAGCTTGCGCCGCTGAGGTGGCCGACGCCGTCGCTGTTGCCCCGCCAGATACGCGCGCTTATCTGCGTGGCTGGGCGGTAGCCAATTTGGAGCATACGGTGGGAGCTTCGTGGACCTCGATTCTTTACCAGCCGCCGGGCTGGCCGCATATAGTGCGGCTGAGTTTGAAATCTTTGCGGCCCCAACCGGACATCACCCAATACTTACATGAGCAGCTAAAACATCAAGGAAGTTTAAGTGGACAGCCTAAATCAAATTAATGCCAGCCGCGCTAGGCAGCAGGGCTCAAGTAGCCAGTGGCAAGAGCCGGTAGAGCAGATTGAAATTCAAGATCTTGACGACATTCTTGATGACATTGACGCGGTGTTGGAGGAAAACGCCCAAGAGTTCGTAGACAGCTTCATCCAAAAGGGTGGACAGTGACTAGTCGCGCCCCTAGCCGGCGTGTATTTGGTTTAGAAACCGAGTATGCGCTGACCGCTCAGGGTGGCCAGATGGATGCGGAGCAGCGAGCTAGGGTCCTGTTTGAGCCCATAAACCGGCGCTATAACAGCACGAATGTGTTTTTGCCCAGTGGTGGGAGGCTGTATTTAGATGTGGGTTCCCACCCCGAATACGCCACAGCTGAATGTGACCGTCTAGAGGATCTGCTTATCCAAGAGCGCTACGGTGACCAGCTGGTGCAGTCTTTGGCTGGGCAAGCTAATGAGCGCCTGGAGGGCCAAAAACTGCACATCATTAAAAATAACCGCGACCAGGCCGGTCATGGTTATGGTTGCCACGAAAACTATCTGCTGGCGCGCAGCGATAACTATTGGGGCCAGGCCCGTAGCCTGCTGCCCTTCCTGGTTACCCGCCAACTGATCAGTGGGGCCGGCTGGCTGGCTGATGATGGCAGCTATCGCCTGTCTCAGCGCGCCGACCAAATGTGGAATGAGGTGGCTAACTCCACTACCCGCTCGCGCCCCATGATTAACACCCGCGACGAGCCCCACGCCCAGGGTGATAAATGGCGGCGCCTACACATCATTGTGGCTGATTCCAACCTGAGCCAAGCCATGACTTTGTTCAAGGTAGGCAGCGTGGATTTGCTGTTGGACGCTATTGAGCATGGCCAAGATTTTTCTGATTTAACCCTGGCTAACGCCCCCAAAGCTATCCGGGAGGTTTCTAAAGATCTACGCGGCGCCACTAAGGTGGATTTAGCTGATGGACGGCGTCTAGGCGCAGCCCAAATTCAAGGCGAATTCTTAGAACGCTTGAGCCAATATGCGCAAACTGAGCTGGATTTAGACCCCTGGCAAACCCAGGTGTTAAACATTTGGCGTACCTGCCTAAAGGCCATTAGCGGCGGTGATTGGGAAAAGGTCAGTCACCTGGTGGATTGGGCGGCGAAAAAGAAACTACTGCAGGCCTACGCCAACCGCCACCAGCTAGCGCCAAATGATGTGCGGCTAAAACGTTTAGCTTTGGCCTACCATGATTTAGACCCAGCAAGTGGGCTGCGCACTAAATTAGAGCGCAGCGGGGCCCTAGCCACTTTCATTGACGCCAATAAAGCTAATTGCCCCACAGCTCCCGCCACTACCCGCGCTCACCTGCGAGGTTCACTTATTGAAGCTGCGCAGGGGGCAGGGCGCCTAGTTAAAGCCGATTGGGTTAACATCAAACTTGAAGACGGCTCAGCCCACCAGTTTGAGCTGCTTGATCCGCTAGCAAATAGTGACTGGCGAGTGGATAAACTACTCAGCGAGTTGCAAAGCTCGCAGATAGACCCTTTTTGGCAAGGCACAGGAGTGTAAGTGGAACAGCAACCTCGTAGCGCCCGCAGCGCAAACGACCCCACTAACGTTACCCAAGCCCAGCGTGTAGTTACTGCCACGCTAGGACGCAAACGCCCTAAAGGAATCTGGTTCCTACTAGGGGCACTAGTACTAGTTTCCCTTATGGTGATAGTTCCGGTGTTGGTATCGGGTGGCCAAGACCCCCAAATGTCTTCAGCTAAAGCTACCGACGCGCAGCTAAGCGCTGACGCGCCACTAGCTGACGCCATGACTATCTCAGGCAACGTGGGCGCCATCCCGGTACTGAATCTAAAACACCCCCTAAGCCCGGTAGATAAAGTCATTAAAGACGAGCTAGTTAAAGGCACCGGCCGCGCCCTAGTTAAAGGCCAAGGCATGCTACTGAACCTGGCTACATTCTCGGGCCAAGACGGTAAAAACACCACCGTTGGCGGACGTGGAGTACGCCTATACTCTGGGCTACTAGACGAAAAAGTCGGCCAAACCCTGCTAAACAACCTTGAGGGTGTAAAAGAAGGCTCACGCCTAGTACTACGCGCCCCCGTAACCAACAACGGGGCCACTACCGAAGAAATCACCGTAGTAGACGTGCTGCCCACCGTGGCCACTGGCACCCCAGCCAGCGCTGACGCCAGCGCCCCCAAAGTAACCGTAGGCACCGACCAAGTAACCGTAGCTCTAAGCGGAGTAGCTGAACCCACCCAGTCACAGATCTACTCACTACTGGTAGGTAAAGGCGAACAGGTACGCGCCGACTCCACCGTCATCGCCCGCTACAGCCTAATCAACTGGAAAGACTCCAAAGTCATCTCCAGCTCCTGGAACCCCGCCGATGCCCCCGGCGTAATCGACATGAGTAACACCCTCAAAGGCGTCGCCGAACACCTAGTGGACGTGCCCGTAGGCTCACGCGTACTACTGACCCTACCCAGTGAACAAGCCCGCGGAGACGGGGCCGTAGCCATGGTTATCGACGTACTAGCCATCGACCACTCTGGCAACGCCAGCGCCACCGCCACGGCCACAGCCAACGCTGACGACAACGTTCAGGTAACCGTCAGCCCCAGCGCCCTACCCTCTGCCAGCCCCAGCAAAACCGCCAGCAAACGCAAATAACGGGCCGCGCCGCTAAAAAGCGCCAAGCCCCAAACCAAGCCGTTAAACAGGCAGGCTCGGTGGCAGGCAAACAGGCAGGCCCAGTGGCAAGGCAATCACTGGTTGACAATCACCTGATCAACAAAACCATCCAAACCAGCCCAGGAACGCTTACAAAAGCGCTCCTGGGCTTCCCAATTAGCCACATCCCACTGGTAATCATCACGCCTAGCAATCCGCTCATGACGCACCCCATCAGGCGCATCAACCCAAACCTTACGCAAACGCACCCCCACGCCCCTAAGCAAATACGCCAAATACAACGCCCCACTACCCTCAAACACATACACCGGCTCAAAACCCAAAACCAAAGGCTCACCCGGCGCCATCGCCACCCAATCCCACTGCGGCAAAACCGCCCGGCCACCCTCAGCCAAACCCCGCAAAGCCACCGCCACCTGCTCCATAGAGCTAGCCAAAGCATCCCAACCCTGCACACAATCATCCAAAGCCACCAGGCGCCCCCCAAACTCACGCGCCAAACCAGAGCCAACCGTGCTCTTACCACTACCAGTAAAACCATCAACAAAAACCCACAAACAACTCACCCCCACAGCCTAACGCGACCAGCCGATTTGCTTTCAAACCCCTGTGAGCTCGATTATAGGGACGTGGGTGTGGTGGAAATAGTACAAAAGCGCAGGCTCATGGACGCTGTCGCCGCAGTGCGCCTAGCCCAAAAACGCCGCGAACGCGAAGTAAGCCTGGCCCAACTCAAAGAACTCGCCGCCCAAGCCCAACCCGCACGCAACATCGCACACACCCTCGCCAGCCAAGAACGCCCCGTACAAATCATCGCCGAAGTAAAAACCGCCTCAGCCACCTTCGTATCCCTAGGCCAAGTCCCCGCCGCCGCCACCCTCGCACGCACCTACGCAGCCGCAGGCGCCAGCGCAATCTCAGTAGTAACCCAAGTAGGCGGCTACGCAGGCTCCATAAAACAACTCGACGCCGTCGCCAAAGCCGTAGACGCCCCCATAATCGTCAACGACCTACCCGTAACCACCTACCAAATCCACGAAGCCCGCGCCCACGGCGCCGACGGCATCACCTTCACCATGCAGGCCCAAAGCGAAATCGCCCTCGAAAGCCTCATCGAACGCACCCACCAACTAGGCATGACCTCCATGGTCCAAGTCCGCTCACGACGCGAAGCCCTACAAGCCATGGCCCTAGGCGCCCAAATGATCAGCGTCGACGCCCGCGACTACGTCACCGGACAAATCGACCCCACCCTCTTCGCCCAAATCGCAGACGTACTAGGCAACCGCGTAATACGCGTAGCCGCCGGCGGCGTACGCGGCCCCCACGACGTCATGCAATACGCAAAAGACGGCGCCAACGTAGTGGTAGTAGGCCAAGCCGCCATACTCGCCACCGACATACAACAATTCGTCTCCAACCTAGTCTCAGCCGGATCCCACCCCGCCCTACACAAACTCACCCGCGAAAAAAACCTATGAACACCACCCAACTCGCCACCCTCCCCACCGCCATAAACCTCCCCACCGCCATAAACTCACCCAGCAACGCCATCTGGCACCTAGGCCCCATCCCCATCCGCGCCTACGCCCTATGCATCCTGGCCGGCATCTTCATCTGCGTATGGTGGGGCGACAAACGCTACCGCGCTCGCGGTGGGCAAAAGGACGTGGTGCTTGATACGGCGCTGGTGGCGGTGCCCTGCGGCATTGTGGGGGCGCGCTTGTATCACGTGATTACCTCTCCAGATGCCTATTTTGGGCCCCAGGGGGATCTGGCTCTGATTCCGCAAGTTTGGCATGGGGGACTGGGGATCTGGGGCGGGATTGGCGCCGGCGCCCTAGCGGTGTGGCTTTACCTGCGTAGACGCAAACTTGAGGTGGGTACTTTTGCTGAGGCGGTGGCCCCCACACTGCTGGTGGCGCAAGCGGTTGGGCGCCTGGGTAACTGGTTTAACCAGGAGCTTTTTGGCGCTCCCACTACTTTGCCTTGGGGACTGCGCATTGACGCAGAGCACCTGCCTGCAGGCTACGCGCCAGGCACCCTATTTCACCCTACTTTCTTGTATGAGGCACTGTGGAACCTGGCTGGGGCGGCGGTGCTGGTGTGGCTGGGACGGCGCTTTAACTGGCATGGGGGAGTAAGTATGTGGGCCTACATGGTGATCTATACGGCTGGGCGTATTTGGGTTGAATACCTACGAATTGATGACGCGCAGCATATTTTAGGTATTAGACTTAATGTGTGGACATCGGCTGTGGTGTGTCTAAGTGGTTTAACTGGCTTGTTTTCTGACGCTGCGTAACCAAAAAGCATCTGCGCAGGTGGGGGACGGGTTTGGAAGAAGAGTGAAGGTTTTGATTGAAAATGAAAATAACTTTTAAATTAGCTTAACAGCTGTTTAGGCTACAGTTACCGGGGAATGTGGTCTAATCTTGGTTACATGCGTAGAGCCAAAATTGTTTGCACCCTCGGTCCCGCAACCGAGTCCCCCGAGCAGGTACAGGCCCTAGTTGACGCAGGCATGAACGTGGCACGTATTAACCGTAGCCACGGTAGTGCTAAAGACCAGGAAGTTGTTATCGATCGCGTGCGCGCTGCTGCTGCAGCCTCCGGCCGTCCGGTAGCCATCCTGGTTGACCTACAGGGTCCCAAGATTCGCCTAGGGCGTTTCGTGGACGACCAGAAGGTCATGCTCAACAAGGGCGACGAGTTCACTATTACCATTGATGACGTGCTTGGTACCGTCAAGCGCGCATCTACTACCTACAAGGGTCTGCCTGGAGACTGTGCTCCTGGCGACATGTTACTTATCGACGACGGCAACGTGGCCATTCGCGTTGTGGCCGTCACCGACACTGATGTAATCACCAAGGTGGAGGTGCCCGGCTACGTTTCTAACCACAAGGGCATTAACCTGCCTGGTGTTGCCGTTTCTGTGCCCGCCCTGAGTGAGAAGGACCGTGAGGACCTGCGCTGGGGTCTGAACATCGGCGCAGACATTATTGCTTTGTCCTTCGTGCGTAACGCTAAGGACATTGAAGATGTACACCAGATCATGGACGAGGAAGGTATCCGCCGTCCGGTGATCGCCAAGATTGAAAAGCCCCAGGCTGTAGATAACCTAGAGCAGATCGTAGATGCCTTCGACGGCATTATGGTGGCTCGTGGTGACCTGGGTGTTGAGTATCCGCTAGAGGCTGTGCCGCTAGTGCAAAAGCGCGCCATTGAGCTGGCCCGCCGCTACGCTAAGCCGGTTATCGTGGCCACCCAGGTGCTCGACTCCATGATTTCTAACCCGCGCCCCACCCGTGCAGAGGCTTCTGACTGCGCTAACGCCATTCTCGACGGCGCCGACGCGGTTATGCTCTCGGGTGAGACTTCCGTGGGTGCTTACCCCATTGAGGCCGTTCGCACCATGGCCTCGATTATTGAAAACGTTGAGGAACACGGTGGTGACCGCATCGCTCCGCTAGGCAGTGAACCCCACACCGTTGGTGGCGCTATCACCCGCGCTGCTGCCGGTATTGGTGAGCGCATTGGCGCCACCCACCTGGTGACCTTCACTCAGTCTGGTGACACCGCACGCCGTCTATCGCGTCTGCGTAACCACATTCCGCTACTGGCCTTCTCTCCGTTGCAGACCACCTGCAACCAGCTGTCGGTCTCTTGGGGTGTGCACGCCTACAAGGTTGACGAGGTACGCCACACCGATGAGATGGTCAAGCAGGTAGACCAGTTCCTGCGCGAGAAGAAGCTAGCTCCTGAGGGTGCTCAGGTAGTTATCGTGGCCGGTATGCCTCCGGGCACCCCCGGTGCTACCAACTCCATCCGTGTGCACACGGTTGGCGAGCAGGTAGACTTCGACTGATTTTGTTAGCTAAATCAAACTGAAAGGCCCCGGCGTTAGCCGGGGCCTTTTGGCTATTCTGGAAGTCAACAACTTAACGTGACTCTAATCACTGGTATTTGTGTTGTCGTTAAAACCTACTAACCCTATGTGTTTAAGTGGGTGGATTCTTGTTTTACAAATCAGCTTTGACCTGCACAAACAATTTAAAAACCTAAGTGCCCCCCGTGGGATTCGAACCCACACTGGATCGATTTTGAGTCGATTGCCTCTACCGTTGGGCTAGAGGGGCCGTGCGTCATCTAGTGTAACCCAGATTTTCAAGCACCTGTTCCACTATACTACCAAACATGAGTGCAGAGCCATTGATGTCATCACGTAGGGTACTCGTCGCTGAAGATGAAGCCCTGATCAGACTTGATATTGTCGAAATCCTCACCGAAGCGGGCTATGACGTTGTTGGAGAAGCCTCCAACGGTGAAGAAGCAATTCGACTCGTGGAGGAACTCAAGCCAGACCTGTGCATCCTCGATGTGAAGATGCCGGTTATGGACGGGATCACCGCCGCAGAAACCATCATCAAAGAGCACTCCTGTGCAGTGGTTATGCTCACCGCTTTCTCTCAAATAGAACTTGCACGTCGTGCAGCAGACGCGGGAGCCATGGCCTACCTAACCAAGCCCTTCACCCCGGCAGACCTACTGCCGGCCATTGAAGTGGCTTACAGCCGTTTCGAAGAGATCGTCTCTCTAGAAAACGAGCTAGAGGACATGCAGGAGCGTTTCGAGACCCGCAAGCGCGTAGACCGCGCCAAGGGCCTGCTCCAAGAGCAGATGAACCTAAGCGAGCCTGAAGCTTTCCGCTGGCTGCAAAAGACCTCCATGAACCGTCGCCTCACCATGCGTGAGGTAGCCGACGCCGTAATCGAGCAGGTTGGCGGCGCCAAAAAGAAGTAGACCCCTAACGCCTCTACCGCAAGGCAGTGGCTTTAACACTACACACTCATAAACGTGGGCAGGCCCTAGGCCTGCCCACAATGGTTTTGGTGGCGCTAAAACGCTTGCTCTTAAATGTCTTAAGAAAACAGCACCCGCAACGTACCGTGCGCAGTGAGGCGTCCGGCGTCGTCGTGAACATGAACCTGATAGGCCCCGGTGCGCCGCCCCAAATGCAGGGGCGTGGCCGTGGCGCGCACCCGCCCGCTCCTAACCGCACGCAAATGCGAAACGTTCAGCTCAGTGCCAACCGCCACCTTTCCTTCGGGGGCGGCCTCGCGAGCAGCTACCGAGGCGGCAGTTTCAATCAGCGCCGCACTAGCTCCACCATGCAAAATCCCCACTACCTGCAACGCACCCTCAACCGGCATAGACACGATTGTGCACTGGGCGTCACGGCGCTCAACTTGCATCGCTAAAGTTTCCATTAATGTGCCCGACTCGCTAGCAATCAGGCCCTGCGTGGGATCGCTCATGCCTTAAAGACTGACACGACAAAGCCAAAAACCGCTAGCCTTAAACAGTGGATAACAAACGCCTGCTGCTAATTGACGGCCATTCAATGGCATTTCGAGCCTTCTACGCCCTACCGGCGGAAAATTTCGTCAACGGCGCAGGTCAACACACCAACGCCGTCCACGGCTTTTTAAGCATGTTCCTGGGGCTACTGGAAGCTGAGCAGCCCAGCCACGTGGCCGTGGCCTTCGACCTACCCGGCGGCACCTTCCGCACCCGCGAATATCCCGAATACAAGGGCACCCGCGACAAAACCCCTGAAGCTTTCATCGGCCAAGTAGAGCTGATCCGCCAACTGCTGGGCACACTAAACGTAACTTGCCTAAGCAAACCCGACTTTGAAGCTGACGACATTTTGGCCACGCTCACCAGCCAAGGCCTAGAACAAGGCTACGAAGTCCTTATCTCCTCAGGCGACCGCGACTCCTTCCAGATGGTCACAGACCACTCCACCGTGCTCTACCCGGTGCGTGGGGTGAGCGTGTCGCGGCGCATGACCCCTCAGGAAGTATTCGCCCGCTACGGCGTCACCCCCGCCCAATACCCCCAGCTGGCGGCGCTAGTGGGAGAAGATAGTGACAACCTGCCCTGGCGTGCCCGGGGTGGGCCCCAAAACCGCAGCTAAATGGCTAAACCGCTACGAGAGCCTAGAGGGTATCTACGCCCATGCGGATGAAATCAAGGGCAAGGTAGGCCAGTCACTGCGAGATCACCTTGATGATGTTAAACGCAACCGCAAATTAAACCGCCTGCTAACCGACCTAGAGCTAGATGTGCAGCTAGGCGACCTGAAACTAGCTGGTGGCAACCGCCACGAGTTCATTTCCTTCATGGACCAAATGCAGTTTGTGTCCCTGCGCGACAAGGCCCTAGCTCAGCTAAACTTTGACACCCAAATGCCGCCGGCGGAAATAGAGCAGCTAGCCAAAGTGGAAGCCAAGCAGCTGCACCTAGATGGCCTGGCGGGCGGGCTAGAAAAGTGGCTACAGGCTGCTAACCACCCCTTGGCCCTGGCAGTTACCGGCTGCTTCACCCCGTCTATGGGCGACGCCGACACCCTGATTCTCAGTGACGGTGCCCAAAGCCTAAACATTGACCTGACCAGTATTTGCCCCGCCGACGAGCAGGCCCTAGCCCAGTACCTGGCCGGCAGCCAGGAAAAATACGTAACCGACTATAAATCCACCTGGCACGCCCTGCACGGGCGGGGCCTGGAGCTAAACTCAGTCAGTTTCGACGCCGCCCTAGCCGGCTATATTGCCCGCCCCGATCAGCGTGGTTACAGCGTGGCCGATCTGTCCCAGCGCTGGCTAGGAATCGATCAAGAACCCACCGGGCAGGCAGAGCAAACCCTGCTTGATTTAGATGGCCTGGGGCAGGAGGAAGCTAGCGTCGACGACGCAGCCCTAACCCACGCCCTGGTGCCGGTACTTACCGGGCAGCTAGAAAAAAACCGATTCTTTGCAGCTACTAAGCCAGTTGGAGCTGCCGGTTTCGCTCACCCTAGCGCATATGGAAAACGCCGGCATCGGCGTCGACATGGACTACCTAGAACAGCTGCTAGGCGAGCTGGACTCGCGCGTAACCCACGCCGCCCAAAACGCCTACGACGCCCTGGGCCACACCATCAACCTATCTAGCCCCAAGCAGCTGCAGGTGGCGCTGTTTGAAGAACTAGATATGCCCAAGACTCGTAAAACCAAAACTGGTTACACCACTAACGCTGAGGCTCTAGAAGAGCTCTACCTTAAAACCGCTCACCCCTTCCTGGGCTACCTGCTAGAACACCGCGACGCCATTAAGCTGCGCCAAATGGTAGAGACGCTACGTAAAACCACTCGCGACGACGGGCGCATCCACACTGTTTTCCAGCAGACCGTAACCACCACCGGGCGCCTATCTAGCACCGAGCCCAATATGCAAAACATTCCGGCCCGCTCTGAAGAAGGTATGCGTATTCGCGGGGCGTTTGTGCCCGGGGAGGGCTATGAAGCCCTAATGACGGCGGACTACTCGCAAATCGAAATGCGTATCATGGCCCACCTGTCTAAAGATCAGGGCCTAATTGACGCTTTTGCTAGCGGCGAGGACCTACACCGCTATGTGGCCGCCCTGGTGCATGGCATTGACCCCGCTGAGGTCACCTCCCAGCAGCGCAGCCACATTAAAGCCATGAGCTACGGCCTGGCCTATGGCCTGTCCACCTTTCGGGCTTTCACGCCAGCTAGGTATTTCTCGTGAAGAAGCAGCCAGCCTGCGCAAAGCCTACTTTGCGCGCTTTGGGGGAGTGCAAGAGTACCTAACCGGTGTAGTTAAGCAGGCCCGCACCCTGGGCTACACCCAAACCATGGCCGGGCGCCGTCGTTATCTACCCGGGACTAAACAGCGACAACTACGCCACCCGCGAGGCTGCTGAACGCGCCGCCCTCAACGCCCCCATCCAGGGCACCGCCGCCGACATCATCAAGCAAGCCATGCTAAATGTGGAGGCCGCCCTACGCGAGCAGGGCCTAGCTAGCCGCATCCTGCTGCAGGTGCATGACGAACTCGTGCTGGAAATCGCCCCAGGTGAAGCTGAGACGGTGCAGCAGCTAGTGCGCCAGCAAATGGAAAGCGCAGCCAGCCTCAGCGTCAAACTAGAAGTTGGCGTGGGGTTGGGTAAAACCTGGCGCGACGCCGCCCACTAGTTATAAAAGTGATAGATAACACCAGAAGATAATTACTAGCTGTTGTTAATACCCTGTTATTCATGCCTGTCTAACTGATAAGGTGAGCAGCGTATGCCCCTAATCTGTGTAAACAGATTAAGCATTTAACAATGTGCAGCGGCTAACTGGGACGGACCTAGTTGACCGTATGCGGGGCAGGCATGTTCGTCCGCAACTACTTTTCCGTATTCGGAGCAACTTCTAAATGACCACCACTACGCCCAACGAGCCGACCAACAACGAGGTCGCCGTCAACGACATCGGCTCTACCGAGGAACTACTCGCAGCCGTCGACGAAACCATCAAGTACTTCGACGATGGCGACATCGTTGAAGGCACCGTCGTTAAGGTTGACCGCGACGAGGTCCTCCTCGACATCGGCTACAAGACTGAGGGCGTTATCCTCTCTCGCGAGCTGTCCATTAAGCATGACGTAGACCCCGAAGAGATCGTTGCTGTTGGTGACGAGATCGAGGCCCTGGTTCTCCAGAAGGAGGACAAGGAAGGCCGTCTGCTGCTATCCAAGAAGCGTGCACAGTACGAGCGCGCTTGGGGTCAGATCGAAAAGATCAAGGAAGAAGACGGTGTTGTCACCGGTAGCGTTATCGAGGTCGTTAAGGGTGGTCTCATCCTCGACATCGGTCTGCGCGGCTTCCTACCCGCTTCCCTGGTTGAAATGCGTCGCGTACGCGACCTTCAGCCCTACGTTGGCCGCGAGCTAGAGGCCAAGATCATCGAGCTGGACAAGAACCGCAACAACGTGGTTCTTTCCCGCCGCGCTTGGCTGGAGCAGACCCAGTCCGAGGTACGCACCAACTTCCTGCAGACCCTCCAGAAGGGCCAGGTTCGCAGCGGTGTGGTTTCCTCCATCGTCAACTTCGGTGCCTTCGTGGACCTGGGTGGCGTAGACGGTCTGGTTCACGTCTCCGAGCTGTCCTGGAAGCACATCGACCACCCGTCCGAGGTTGTCGAGGTTGGCCAGGAAGTCACCGTCGAGGTCCTGGATGTGGACTTCGACCGCGAGCGTGTCTCCCTGTCCCTCAAGGCTACCCAGGAAGACCCGTGGCAGGCCTTCGCCCGCGCCCACGCTATCGGCCAGGTTGTTCCCGGTAAGGTCACCAAGCTGGTTCCCTTCGGTGCGTTCGTACGCGTCGAGGACGGTATCGAGGGTCTGGTTCACATCTCCGAGCTGGCCCAGCGCCACGTCGAGGTGCCCGAGCAGGTTGCCAAGGTCGGTGACGAGGTATTCGTCAAGGTCATCGACATCGACCTGGACCGTCGCCGCATCTCCCTGTCGCTCAAGCAGGCCAACGAGGGTGTAGACCCCAACTCCGAGGACTTCGATCCTTCGCTGTACGGTATGGCTGCCGAGTACGACGAGAACGGCAACTACAAGTACCCCGAGGGCTTCGACCCCGAGACCAACGAGTGGCTCGAAGGCTACGAGGCTCAGCGCGAGGCTTGGGAGGCACAGTACGCTGCTGCTCACGCCCGCTGGGAGTCCCACAAGGCCCAGGTTGCCAAGGCTCTGGAAGAGGACGTCGAGCAGGCTGCTGCCGCTCCGGCTCCCGCCAGCTCCTACTCCTCGGCTCCCGCTGAGGCCGCTGGTACCCTCGCTTCTGACGAGGCTCTAGCTGCTCTGCGCGAGAAGCTGACCGGCAACAACTGATTGCTAACACTTAGCTAACAAACGGGTGCCCCTACCAGTTTTGGTAGGGGCACCCGTTTATATAAGCGATGCAATTAGCCTTTAAGTGCGCATAAGGTATGGTGAGGGTTTGGGCTGGAACCAATAGGCTCCAGCCCAAACCTTGTCATCACCTTTTGGCTTTGCTTAGCTAAGAAGTCTTGGCTAGGCTCCACCTGATCAGTGAATCTAGGGCTAAGCCCTAAATACACTGACAGCCGGATTTTACTTGGTTTGTAGCGCTAGTCTCAAGTGCGTGACAGCTGCGATAATTGCCACTAAAAATGGCGTAGCTAACACTGTGTTAGCAAAACCTGCGCTGGCCAGGTTTCTTGAAGTATTCACAGGTAGGTGCCAGCTTGTCAAAGAAAATTGGATTGCGAGACTGTTCGCAGTTAGTGAAATCTATGTGACGTGTATTTGTGTGGGTTAGCGCGCGTGTTTGTTTACGCCCTACCGGTCAAATATGACTGTCTAGTGAGACAAGCCTTGCCCAGCGGGCTAGGGGCCATTTATATTCCCCTTCATGAACGCCGTACTTATCGCTGTCCTAGTAATGCTTGTACTCGCTGCCCTGCGAGTGCATGTGGTGCTAGCGCTGTTCATAGGTTCGGTAGTGGGCGGTTTAATCTCAGGCATTGGCCTTGATAAGACCATGGTGGCCTTCCAAACCGGGCTGGCAGGGGGAGCCAAAATCGCCCTGAGCTATGCCTTGCTGGGCGCTTTCGCCATGGCTGTGGCCAGCAGCGGACTGCCGGAACTATTAGCGCAAAAAATTACGGCCGCCGTCGGCAAAGAAAATAATGCCAAAGCGGCCTTTGGGGCTAAATGGCTGATGCTGGCGGGAATTTTAGCCATGTCGGTGATGAGCCAGAACCTTATCCCGGTGCACATCGCTTTCATTCCGCTGATCATCCCGCCTTTGCTGACCGTAATGAACAAGCTGCGCATTGACCGGCGCCTGGTTGCTTGCGTGCTGACTTTCGGGCTGGTGACCACCTATATGTGGATCCCGGTGGGTTTCGGCTCGATCTTCCTAAACAATATTTTGCTGGCAAACATTAAAAGTGCCGGCATGAAAGTAGACGGCATCAACGTCATGCACGTGATGACCATTCCGGCCCTGGGAATGGTGGCCGGGCTGCTGATCGCCGTGTTTTTCTCCTACCGTAAGCCGCGCGAATATGCGGACCAGCCGGTATCGATTGTGGCCGTGGAACAGGTGAGCCGCTACAAGGTGATTGTTTCCCTGATCGCTATTGTGGCCACCTTCGCCGTGCAGGTGGTGATGCTTTCGCTGGAGTCGGAAGCTGACTCGCTGCTGGTGGGTTCCCTGGTGGGCCTGTCAATTTTCATGATCACCGGGGCGGTTAATTGGCGTCAGGCCGACGACGTGTTTACCCAGGGCATGAAAATGATGGCGATGATTGGTTTCATCATGATCACCGCCCAAGGTTTTGCCGCCGTGATGAGCGCCACCGGGGACGTACAGAGCCTGGTGAAAACCTCCGCCGCGCTCTTTGGCGCCAATAAGGCCCTGGCGGCGCTAGCCATGCTGGTGGTGGGGTTGATTGTGACCATGGGCATTGGCTCTAGCTTCTCCACTTTGCCCATCATTACCACCATTTATGTGCCCCTGTGCATGTCTTTGGGGTTCAGCCCGGCGGCCACAGTAGCCATTATTGGTACGGCTGGGGCGCTGGGCGACGCCGGCTCGCCCGCCTCTGACTCCACGCTGGGGCCCACCGCTGGTCTTAACGCCGACGGCCAGCACGATCACATCCGTGACTCGGTGATCCCCACCTTCTTGCACTTCAACCTGCCCCTGCTGGCCAGCGGCTGGGTGGCGGCCATGGTGCTCTAGGCTGGTGGGTTGCAGCTTGGTCTGGGGCCTGCGCCTGAGATTTACAGGTAAAATCGTCCGTCGCCTATGATTTTTCAATACTGTTTTTATAGGCGACGGACGATTTTGTAGGTAACGGTGGCGGCAGCGAAGCCACTGGGGCCATCGTGCTGCTGGGTTCACTCTCGACGACGGCGCCGCTGCTTAAGACTAGAAATGTGATTCGGCAGGGGGAGTGGCCCTGCATTAAACTAAGTGCGGTGTTCATTGCTTACAGCCATGAACGCCGCCAGGTTTTATATGCGCTGATGTAGATGGCGCATGAAAGGTGAGAGCGCAATGGTTGCTGCTGCTGAGCGGGCTGAACTGCACAAAACAATTTGGCGTATTGCCAATGACCTGCGCGGCAGCGTGGATGGCTGGGATTTCAAGAGCTACGTGCTGGGCTTCCTGTTTTACCGGTTTATCTCTGAAAACCTCACTGACTACCTTAATGAGAAGGAACGTCAGGCCATCCTAGAAGATGGAGGCAGTCAGGAAGAAGCTGACAGCTTTTGATTTTGCCTCATTAACCAACGAAGAAGCTGAAGATGGCCGTGCTGCTACCGTGGCTGACAAGGGGTTTCTATATTCGCCCCACTGATCTATTTAGTAATGTGCGGGCACGCGCTAAGGGTAACGAGAACCTAAACGAGCAGCTAGCTGGGATTTTCCGCGCTATTGAAGATTCAGCTAAAGGCACTAACGCTGAGGCTGATCTGCGTGGTTTGTTTGACGACGTAGATGTCAACTCAAGCAAACTAGGGAAACACGGTTGCTGAGCGTAATGCCAAACTGGTGAAAATCATGGATGCGGTTGGTGATTTACCGCTTGATCATGGCAGCGCCCAGATTGATACCTTTTGGTGACGCCTACGAGTACCTGATGACCATGTATGCCTCCAGTGCTGGAAAATCTGGGGGTGAGTTCTACACCCCACAGGAGGTGGCAGAGGTACTAACGCGTTTGGCTTTGGATGGACGTAAAGGACGTAGAGCGCGTATATGACCCCTGCGCTGGCTCTGGATCATTGCTGCTGAAATTTGCCAAGGTATTGGGCCCGTCTTTATCACGCAAATATTTTGGCCAGGAAATTAACCTGACCACTTACAACCTGTGCCGTATCAACATGTTCTTGCACAATGTAAACTTCGCGAACTTTGATATTGCGCTAGGAGATACACTCACTTCCCCCGCACACTGGGATGATCAACCTTTTGACGCCATTGTGTCTAACCCACCCTATTCCACCAAGTGGGCGGGCAAAGATGATATGGCCCTGGTTAATGACCCGCGCTTTAGCCCGGCAGGTGTGTTGGCGCCTAGCTCAAAGGCAGATCTGGCCTTCACTATGCATATGCTGCACTGGCTAGCTGAGGATGGCACAGCCGCGATTGTTGAGTTCCCTGGGGTACTTTACCGGGGAGGGGCTGAAGGCAAAATCCGCCGCTACCTGGTGGAAAACAACTTTGTACACACGATTATCCAGCTACCACCTGATCTTTTCTTTGGCACCACCATTGCCACCTGCATCATTGTGCTTAAAAAATCGCGTGTAGATGACAAGGTTTTGTTCGTGGATGCCTCTAGCCAGTTTGTGCGTGAAGGTAACAAGAACCGTTTAAATAAAGAAAACCGTGAGCATCTCCTTTCGCTGGCATTTGAGCGCAAGGATGTTGAGCATGTGGCAAAGCTGGTATCCATTGACGATATTGCAGCTAATGACTGGAACTTGTCAGTGTCATCCTATGTGGAGCCAGAAGATACCCGCGAGAAAGTAGATATTGCTGAGCTAAACAACCGTATTGCGGGGATTGTGCAGCGTCAGCAACAGCTGCGGGCATCAATTGATGCCATTGTGGCCGAGCTGGAAGCAGATCAGCTTGTCAGTATCCCTTCAGCTGAGAACCCGCGAGAGGGGGAGTGATGAGCCATTTAGCTGACCTGATTAATGAGCTGTGCCCAGACGGGGTGGAGTATAAGCCGCTTGGCGAAGTTGCTGAACTAAAGCGTGGAAGCGGCATGCCTAAAAAGATGTTTACGGATGCTGGAATTCCCGCTATACATTATGGACATATTTATACGAAGTACGGGATTTATACGAAAGTAGCAGCTGCGTACGTAGATAAGGCTAACTCACAGAAGCTTACTTTAGTTTATCCTGGTGATCTTGTTGTAGCTAATACAAGTGAAAATCTTGAAGATGTAGGCAAGGCTGTTACGTGGTTAGGTGAATCCGTTGCAGTCACTGGCGGGCATGCTACAGTTGTTCGATCATCTGTGATGAATACGGTATTTCTTAGTTATTACTTTCGTACAGAAGAATTTTCCAGGAAAAAACAAAGATATTCTCAGGGTACAAAAGTAATTGAACTCTCTGCAGTTAATCTAGCTAAGATCTTAATTCCAGTTCCACCACTTGAAGTGCAGTGCGAAATTGTGAAAATATTAGACCAGTTCACGACGCTGGAAGCGGAGCTGGAAGCGGAGCTGGAAGCGGAGCTGGAAGCCAGGCGGGCGCAGTACGAGTATTACCGTAACCAATTGCTATCATACGATACCCTGGCATCTCGCGGCCCAGTCAAATGGGTCAAGCTTAAAGATATAGTTTCTATGCGAGCGGGCAGTTCTATTACCTCGAAGGATATAGCGACAGTTGCGGATTCTAGTCATGTATATCCTTGCTATGGTGCCAATGGCATACGAGGCTACGTTAGTGCTGTAACTAATCGAGATAATGCATCGATTATTGGTAGACAAGGTGCCCTGAGTGGAAATATTTCATTTGCAGAAGCTCCATTTTTTGCAACAGAGCATGCAGTTGTTGTCACACCTAAAGTAAAACTTGTTTTACGTTGGTTATATCACACGTTAATTGTTGCTGAACTTAGTAAGTATGTCACTAAATCTGCTCAGCCTGGGTTATCTGTACGAAGACTAGAACAAGTGGAAGTTCTCTTTCCTTCTATTGAAGAACAGCAACGTATTGCGGATATACTTGATCGGTTTGATGCGCTGGTTAACGATATTTCATCGGGTTTGCCGGCAGAAATTGCGGCGCGGCGCGCCCAATATGAATACTATCGAGACCGTCTACTGTCATTCCCGGAGAAAAAATAATGGTTAACGTATCACCCGCAACCATCATCGAACCGATCGTCGTCTCAGACGAGTCGACCGTCGTCGGGCTATACGAACCCACCTACGAAAGCGACGGCTCATACCAGAGCGAAGCAGAACTAGAAGAAAGCTTCGTCAAACAGCTACAAGGCCAAGGCTACGAACGCCTCCAAGTACACGACATTAACGGCCTGCGCGACAACCTACGCGCACGCCTCGAAGCGCTCAACGAATACCGCTTCAGCGACAGTGAATGGAAACGCTTCTACGATCAGTGCATAGTCGCCTACCCACCCGGGGAACCAAACCCTGTCATAGCCAAAGCTCGACGTATCCAAGAAGACTATGTGCAGGTACTAACCCGCGATGATGGCACCAAGAAAAAAACATTCGCCTAATCGACAAAGTCAACATCCACCGCAACAGCTTGCAGGTAATCAAGCAATACACGGTCAGCTCCGGCGCTCGCACCAACCGTTACGACGTAACCATCCTGGTGAACGGCCTACCACTAGTGCACGTTGAACTTAAACGACGCGGCGTTAAACTACGCGAAGCCTTCAACCAAATTAACCGCTACCACCGTGAATCCTTCCACTCCGAAGGCGGCGACGGGCTATTTGAGTACGTACAGCTGTTCATCATCTCCAACGGCACCCAAACCAAGTACTACTCAAACACCACCAGGCTCAGCCACACCAAAAACAGCGGGAAAACACGTGGTGGCAAAGTAGGCTCTCAATCCTACGAATTCACCATGTGGTGGACAGACCGTGAAAACAACCCAATCACGGACCTTACCGACTTCACCCGCACCTTCCTGGTTAAACGCACACTACTATCCATCCTCACCCGCTACTGTGTACTAACCGTCGACAACCAACTGCTGGTGATGCGCCCCTACCAGATCGCCGCCACCGAGGCGATACTGCTGCGCATCAAGCGGGCATCACTCAACAAAGAAACCGGCACGGTTAAAGCCGGCGGATACATTTGGCACACCACCGGCTCTGGTAAAACCCTCACCTCCTTCAAAACCGCAAAACTAGTTGCCCGCATTAAAGGCATAGATAAAGTCATTTTCGTGGTTGACCGTAAAGACCTTGACCACCAAACCATCAAAACATACAACCAATACGCGGTTGGTACAGTCTCAGCTAACCACTCAACCGCGCAGCTAGCTAAGCAAATCGCTGACCCCGGCGCACGCATAATCGTCACCACCATCCAAAAGCTTTCCAACTTTGTGAAAGCTAATCGTGGCCACGAAATCTATGACGGCCATATCGTCTTTATTTTTGACGAATGCCACCGTAGCCAATTTGGTGACATGCACGCGGCTATCACAAAAGCATTCCGTAACTATCACCTCTTTGGCTTTACCGGCACCCCGATTTTTGCGCAAAACGCGCGTTCCTCCGGTAAAGCCCGCCTGCGCACCACCGAGCAAGCATTTGGTGACCAGCTACATTCCTACACGATTGTAGACGCAATCCGTGATGAAAACGTGCTGCCCTTCAGGGTTGAATACAACGACACCTTCCGCACGCGTGAGCATATCGAAAACTATAAGGTTAAAGGTATTGACACGGACTCTGTATATATAGATCCGCGCCGTATCGAAGCCGTAGTTTCGCATATCCTTAAGCACTTTAGTCAGAAAACTAAACGTAACTCCACCTACCTGTTAGAAGATCAGCGGGTTCAAGGCTTCAACTCACTATTTGCTACTTTCTCCATCAAAGCGGCGCGCGCATACTACGCCGAGTTTGAACGCCAGCAGCAAGACTTGCCGCCCGAAGAGCGACTGAAGATAGCCACTATCTACTCATACTCGCCCAACTCTGAAGACCCTGACACCGGCCTGCTTTGTGAAGAAAGCATGGACACGAAAGCTTTATCAGCAGATGACAGGGCCTTCCTGGATCATGTCATTGCCCAATACAACAAAGAATTTGGGACAAACTTTGGCACTGACCCTGCACGCTTCGAAAACTACTATGAGCACCTATCAAAAGCGCTAGCTACCAAAGCTGTAGACCTAGTGATAGTGGTAGACATGTTCCTGACCGGCTTTTGACTCCAAAACCCTCAACACCTTGTGGGTGGATAAAAACCTGCGAGCACACGGGCTCATCCAGGCTTTCTCACGCACCAACCGGATCTTGAACTCGGTGAAAACCTACGGAAATATTGTCTGTTTCCGTAACCTGGAAGAAGAAGTCGAAGAAGCCATTGCGCTGTTTGGCAACAAAAATGCGCGTGGTCAGATACTTCTGCGTCCATACAATGAATACTTGTCTGAGTACATTGAGACAGTAAAGCAGCTACGTGAACAGTTCCCCCTGCCGATAGGCATTATTGCCTCCGAAGCGCAGCAGAAGAACTTCATCAACCTGATGGGTAAGATTTTGCGCCTGCGCAATATCCTCACGGCTTACGATGACTTCGAAACCGATGACATTATGAGTCCGCGAGAGCTAGAAGACTACCGCAGTATCTATCTAGACCTCTATCAAGATATCCGCACTAAACTGGGTGGAGAAAAAGAGTCAATTGTTGACGATCTAGAGTTTGAAATAGAACTGGTCAAACAGGTTGATATCAACGTTGACTACATTTTGATGCTTGTAGAACAGCACCGGGTAGAAAACGAAGGTGGGGACCGTGAAATCCCGGTAGAAATCTCCCGGGCCCTTGGCGGCGTCGCCGTCACTACGCGGCAAACGTGACCTTATTGAAGAGTTCTACCGCCGCGTTTCCGCGCATGGGGACGTGACTAGGGAGTTTAAGGACTTTATTGATGAGCGCCGCGACCAGGAGTTAACTGAGATTATTGAGCGTTATCGCTTAAATGGTGCGGTTAGGGAGTTTGCCTTTGGGTGTTTGCGTGACAACTATGTGCCCAGCGAAGGTGCAGGTCTGGCCGATATTCTTCCGCCTGCAAGGCGTTTTGGTGGTGGCGGGGCCTCTGTGGCCACGCGAGAAAATGTTGTAAACGAACTAACCAAGTGGGTGGAGCGTTTTAGGAACCTGGGGGAGGTTGGCCTGTCCCAGGAGTAGGTTTTGGGTTAGCGTGCCCAGCTTGCAACTTGGTTTTGGGCCTGCGCCTGAGGTCTAGCTTGAGGCCTGTCTGAGGGTCTGAGCCTGAGATTTACAGGTAAAATCGTCCGTCGCCTATGATTTTTCAATACTGTTTTTATAGGTGAGGGACGATTTTGTAGGTAACGGCGGTGAGCTGGGCATTGCCGGCGTCGAGAGCGAAGCCAAGGGCGCCGTCGGCACCAATGACGTAAGGAGGCTCATGGAGCAGGGGAGCGACAAAGCCCAGTGCGGTGGCGGCATCCTTTGCGCAGATGTAGATGGTCTCGCCGTCGACGATGGTGCGCAGGTTGCCGAAGACCGGGTGCGTGAACAGGGTCAGATCGGTGCTCATGTCGAGTCGCCTTCCTCAGAGGCGTCCAGGCGATGCACCGTGCAGCGCACTCGTCCTCTCAGGTGCTAGGCGGCGAGAGATATCGGTTGATAACCCCTCAGTGTGAGACTCTGTGGTGCTCATTGTGCGGGCGATCCGCTGGGCGATCCGGCAGTTGCGTTTCGAGGGAGCCATCATTGCAGGATTGGCTCGACAACTGGCAACCACGTGGAACACCGTTTGGTCCCATATCAAGCCGTGTCTGCAAGCCGCATCTGATGACCCCGCCCGCTTCGCAGGTGTGCGGGTGCTGGGGGTTGATGAGAGGCGTGTGGCATCACCAGGACCGACGCCGACGGGGCCCCCGTGAGCTCACCGGCATCGTGGACCACTCGAGGGAAGGATCATCCCACGGCGCTGGACCCCTTCCAGGGACAGAAAGAACGCCATCGACGACCAACTCCAAGACGCCACCAGCGTCCTCGATGCCTTCCATATCGTCAAGCTCGCTGGCGACGCTACAGGTGAGGTGCGTCGCCGCGTCCAGCAAGACACGACCGGTCACCGCGCACGCACAGGCGACCCCCTCTACCCAGGTCCGCAATCTTTTGCGCGCCTCGCGCCACAGGCTCACCCCACGCCAAAAGGAACGCCTCCGTGAGGCCTTCACGGCAGATGAGGCACATATCCGTGTCGACGTCGCCTACCTTCACCGGGCAAGTGCGCGAGGTCTTCCACCAAGCCATACCCGCCCAAGGCCAACGCCTGGCCGCTCGTCTCATCCAGAGCCTACCAGCCTGTCCCATCCCCGAAATCGCTCGCCTGGGCCAGACCCTACGCAAGTGGAAGGACGCCTTCTTGGCCTACTTCGATACCGACGGAGCCAGCAACGGCTCCACGGAAGTCATCAACGGACATTATCGAGCTAGGCAGACGCACCGCCAGAGGCTACCGCAACCCCACCAACTACCAACTCCGAATGCTCCTCATCGCAGGAAGTCTAGACGCCTCCACCCACACCCAACTCTGAAGAGCCATCAAACTGTTGGAGGCCCGCACCCGCGCCCCCATGTCCATCGGCGGCAAGCCGATCGTCCAGTAGCAACACCCCGGAACACGGGATGTATAATGAGTCGTCAGTCCTGATACGCGAACCGCACAGTCCAGTAGGAAGTCTGGGCGATGCCTCGCATCCGTCGCTGCCCCGAGCAGAATCCAGCGTCATCGGGTCCACCGTGGTGTACCTGGAGACGAGTAATGAAGACGGAGTCCACACTATATTTCGATGGTCAGTTCTGGGTCGGTGTCATTGAGCGCCACGAGGCCGACCGTGTTCGCGCCGTTAGAATCGTGTTCGGCGCGCAGCCCTCAGATGCGGAGTTCTACGAGTTCCTTCTCGCTCACGCTAACGCTCTCCTGTGCCGCCTCGACGAGGCCGCTTGGACGCCCGATACGGCCCAACGCCAGACGACACACCACAACCCTAAGCGCACACAGCGCCAAGCGTCTCGCCTCGCTCGCCGTGCGCTTCCTTCCACTGCGTCACAGGCATCGATTCAAGCGGAACGCGAACGCACGGCACAAGAACGAGCTTCCACAACCAGGCAAGAGAAACGAAAGAAAGCTGAAGAGAAACGACGACTCGCCCGCCTGAAAGCGAAGGCTCGCCACCGCGGCCACTAAGGGCTGCACGTTAACCCCTTGACACACACGTAAACCCCATAACCTGCGCGTAGGCGGCGCTGCCCCGTGCGGATGAAAGGGCCCACGTGCGGACGCCCATGCCCACGTGCGGACGCGCATGGGCATGGGCGGCCACGAAGTGGATAGGAAACCACGAACTGGATAGGTTATGACGTTGCGGATAGGAAAATAACCTATCCAGATCAGCGCTTCCTATCCAGAACGCACGACCCTCTCCCTCGCAGGTGAAGGACGCCGCGATGCAGACCCCATGCCAGCAGTCCACGTCAGCAGTTCCGCAGTACCTGGCCCCGCATGGAGGCGTTACCCCCGCGCATCACCATCCGGCTGGAGACACACACCCTCACTTCATGTACAATGTTCTGTACATAGGCGAGCAGAGGAGCACCCCATGAAAACCATGACCTACACCGAGTCGCGCGCACGCTACGCCGAGGTCCTCGACCAGGTCGTCAACGACCGCGAGGAAATCGTCATTACCCGACAGGGCCACGAGAGCGCCGTCATCATCGCCCTCGACGAGTACGAGTCCCTCATGGAGACCGTCTACCTCATGCAGTCCCCCGCAAACGCCCGCCACCTGCGCGAATCGATCGCACGTCACCGCGCTGGCGAGGGCGTCGTTCACGACCTCATTGAGCTCGACGAGGACTGACCATGCACATCACATGGGATGAGGAGGCCTGGAACGACTATGTCTGGTGGCAGTTCGAGGATCGCAAGACCCTCAAGCGCATCAACGCACTCATCAAGGACATCCAGCGCAACGGAAACGAGGGGGATCGGCAAGCCTGAGCCTCTTCGCTACGAGTTCTCGGGGTACTGGTCACGCCGGATCGACTCACGGCACCGCCTGATCTACCAGATCAGCGACGACGGCAAAGCCCTCTGGATCATTTCCTGCCGCTTCCACTACGGCGAGTAAACATGCACGAGGCCCGGACTGCATCCACCCCGAAAGACAAGTAACAACGCCCTGACGCCAAGCGCCGCGACTGCCCCTGCAGCCGCGGCGCCCGCGCACACAACACCGCTCAGTACGTCAAGAGTCCCCAGCGGATCAGGTCACGCAGGGGTGCCTCGATCTCGGCGCGCACGCGCCGCGCCGAGCGCCTCCGCCGCCTCGCGGGCGTGGCGCGTGGGTGCGTGGGGCAGGGCGTCCAGGGCGCGCAGGGCCTTGGCCATCGCGCTTGATTCTTTCATCTTCGGGCGCAGCTCCTCGGGCACGGACATGCCGTAGTCTCCCGCGTGCACTACCAGGGCCTCGATCAAACTGGCTCTTCCGAGTTGAGTGTGGGTGAGTGGGTGTTGAGCGGGAGTTGCGGGTAGAGGTCGAGGTCCCAGGTGATGAGCGGACTTCTACCCCCGCTGTCTTCAAGGACCTCGGGCGGTGTCTGGCCCTACCTGCTGCTGTGTGTCGCTTGACCGTTGTGTTCGGTGTGATCTGCTCGTCAGTTTGGAGGGCTTCCATCTGATGAGCGTGGCTCGCACCCCAGATGCTCTGGTGCTCGATGTTGAGTCGTGCAATCAGCTGGCTGGTTGCCCGGGTTGCGGGGTGACTTGCTCAAGGCCACGGGCGTGTGGTGGTGGAGGTGATCGACGCACCCTGGGCCGGGGTCCCGGCAAGGTTCCGGTGGTTTAAGCGACGCTGGATATGCCGCGAACGCACCTGCCGGATCGTGACTTTCATTGAGCAGAACCACTCGGTGTGTGCTCCCCGGGCGCGTTTGGGTGTGCGGGCGATCCGCTGGGAGATCCGACAGTTGCGCTTCGAAGGAGCCACCATTGCAGGATTGGCTCGACAACTGGCAACTACGTGGAATACCGTGTGGTCCCATATCAAGCCGTGTCTGCGAGCCGCATCTGATGACCCTGCCCGTTTTTGCGGGGGTTCGGGTGCTGGGGGTTGATGATAGGCGTGTGGCATCACCAGGACCGACGCCGCCGGGCTCCCGTGAGCTCACTGGCATCGTGGACCTGACGCGAGGGGAGGATCACCCCACGGCGCTGGACCCCTTCCAGGGACAGAAAGAACGCCATCGACGATCAACTCCAAGACGCCACCAGCGTCCTCGATGCCTTCCATATCGTCAAGCTCGCTGGCGACGCTCCAGGTGAGGTGCGTCGTCGCGTTCAGCAAGACACGACCGGTCACTGCGGGCGCAAGGGTGATCCCCTCTATCAAATCCGGCTTCTTTTGCGCGCTTCACACATGCAGGCTCACCCCACGTCAAAAAGGAACGCCTCCGTGAAGCCTTCACGGCGCATGAGGCGCATATCAGTGTCGAAATCGCCTACCTTCACCGGGCAAGTGCGCGAGGTCTTCCACCAAGCCACACCAGCCCAAGGCCGACGTCTGGCCGCTCGTCTCATCGAGCGCCTACCAGCCTGTCCCATCCCCGAAATCGCTCGCCTGGGCCAGACCCTACGCAAGTGGAAGGACGCACTCGACGACTACTTCGACACCGACGGAGCCAGCAACGGCTCCACGGAAGCCATCAACGGACATTATCGAGCTGGGCAGACGCACCGCCAGAGGCTACCACAACCCCACCAGCTACCAACTCCGAATGCTCCTCATCGCAGGAGGCCTAGACGCCTCCACCCACACCCAACTCTGAAGAGCCGGGTAAGGCCGCAATTTGATGTGGAGTTGTTTCCACGACGGTCTGTGTTGTGATGAGAGCCCTCAGGACTGGCTGTCTTCCTTGTCGCTGGGGAAGGGGAGGCCGTTGTCGGCGGCGTAGGTGCGCGCAGTGTCGATGAGCTGGGGGTCCTGCTGGAAGCAGACCACCGGCGTCGACCAGCGCCTCTCCCCGGAGGGTGGGAGCACGTCGATGAGAGTGAAGGTGCCGACGTTGTCGAGGGTCGTGCTCTCCCCGACCGTGAGGGTCCGATACATGCCCTCCGGCACGTTGACTCCATCGGACCAGCTCACGGTGAGCGTGGCGTGTGGCGCGTCGTCGGCAGCATCGGCCTCGATGCCCGTGAGCCGCAGGGGGCTGAACCCTTCGATGAGCTGATACCTGATCGCTGACTCGAGAACATAGGTCGTGCCATCGCACGCAGGCAGGTCGCGTTCCTCGTTGGTCGACGAACACGCTCCAGCGAGCGAGGCGGCGAGCCCGATGGTGCAGGCGATCCGAAGGCCACGACTGATACGTGCGGACATGACATGACTCCCTGAGCGATGTTGACGGTTGGGGCGCTCGAGCGAGCGCAGCGGTGAAGCCGGTTACAGGTACTTCGTGAAGGTTGTCTTGATCGCGAGCATGGTGTCGATCATCCAGTCAAAGTGCTCGGTCCACTGGTCCCTGTCGTCGAATTATACGTTCTTATTGGCGACGATGCGGCTCGCTTTGCGGTTCGGGAGCTCTCGCCAATCAAAGCTCAGGCCAGCGTCGGCTTCAATCGTCTCCCTCATGGCGTAGAGCGACCGGAACAGGTCCTTATCCTGATCGATGTACAGCTCGACACTCAGCTCGCTTCGCTTGTGGACCTGTGACGCTTCGATATGGCACTGAGACGAGCCGATGGCGAAACTCATCCAATAATCCTTCGAGGGCTTGCGACGGCGGAAGCTGTGCGAAAAGCGTGTGTCCTGAAAGGCATAGTCCTGGAATGCGGCCCAGTAGTCGTAGCGAAGCTGCTGGCCCTCATCCGGTGACGTCGCCTTCTTGACTTCCTTTGGTCCAATCGTTGGGGCGCTCCACGACCTGAACTGCCTCCCGCTGAAAACCGCCTACTTAAAAAGTCTCTTACAGCCCCCTGATCTGGTTGATGAACTGGGCCGAATAATCCAATGCCAGCCTAGCCTCGGGGATAAGTGGGCCCCCGGCCACATAAACATGGAAGGCACCAGGCTCAAAACGCAGCTTGACGTCAACCCCCGCGCCCAGTGCGCGGCGGGCAAACTCCACGGCGTCGGGCGTGAGAATATCGTCGCTGCCTGCGAAAACACGCATAGGAGGCAGGCGGTCAAATGAGCCATATAGGGGACTGATGCGCGGATCCTTAGTTGCCAGCTTGCCGGCCCAAACCTGCCCCGCCCACTTCACGCCGACACCCTAAGCATCGGGTCGCGAGGCAAAATGGGGGTAATATCCGGGTTGGTCATGGTCACGTCAACCCACGGCGAGTATAAAATCAAGCCATCAACCTGGCTTAAAGACAGGTCGCGGCGCTGCATTGCCAGGGACGCACACAGGCCGCCGCCAGCAGAGTCGCCAACCAAAATGACACGCTTATAGAGCAGCTGCGCATAGTCGATAACCGCGTTCGTCAGCGCAAACGCATCCTGAGCGCAGCGGGCGGGAGCCAGCGGATAATCCACCACAAGCACCGGCAAACTCGTGCGGTCAGATAGCCCAGCCACAATATTCCATTGGAAAGCAGACATGGCCTGGATGTAGGCGCCGCCGTGCAAATAAATCAGCGCAGTATCAGCTGGCGCCAACTGGGGATCTAAATCAGGGCGCAGATCTGGGCCAGCCTGGCTGGGATGGTGAGTTAGTTGAAATTTTGCGGCCGGGCGCTTGGGGGTGACCCAGGTCAGTGGGCCGTGGGTGCGCAGACAAAAACGCTTGCGCATCCAAAACGGGGCAGGGGCAGGCGCCAGGGGGTGCAGGGCGGCGAAGCGCGTGGCCGCCTGCGAGTTAAGAATTGGTGGCACTAGGCGCTGGCTGAGTTTAGCTAGCCTCATTTCAGTGGACATGTCTAAATCCTTTCCGGGTCTATGCCTGAGATTTACAGGTAAAATCGTCCGTCGCCTATGATTTTTCAATACTGTTTTTATAGGTGAGGGACGATTTTGTAGGTAACGGCGGCGAGCTGGGCCTTGCCGGCGTCGAGAGCGAAGCCAAGGGCGCCGTCGGCACCAATGACGTAAGGAGAGCCCATGGGGCAGGGAGGCGACGAAACCCAGGACATTGCCGCCCACTACGAGCTTATCTGCGCAGATTGGCGGGCGGGCAAAGAAGTCTATTTGGCCTCCCGTTTCGACAAGCACGGGCAGGCGGGGCTCGACTTCCTGTTGGCGCAGCTGTCTGGGGGAGGGGAGGAGAAAATCCGGGTGCTCACCGCCGCCCTGGCAGCTGAGGTGCTGTCCAAACTAAGGCACCTAGACTTTTACGCGCCCTACTGTGACAGGCTTTGTGGGGCCGCTTTGTGCCCTGCTTGCTACCGAGGGAGGCTCAGCTTCGCCGCAAGGTGGTTATCGCTTTGGGGTGGGTTGGTGGCGCAGGTGAAATTGACGTTTTGGCTCGGGTGCTTTTTAACGACGACGACGCACTGTGCCGGGCTTGGGGCGCGGCTAGTCTCATGCAAATGTCCTTCCACCGCGCTCAAGGGGAGGAGCTTAGGCTAAAAACCAAGGCGGTGTTTGCCAAGGCGATTAGCGAGGAAAAAGATCCCTATGCCTGTGGGGTCATGATCCAGGCGGCGCAGGAGCTGTTTTCTAAGCGGTGGGTGTCGGCAAGCGCAGTAGAGGGGCGCGAACTGGAAAAGATTGAAAAGGGTCGCAGGGCTGCCGTCAGGTTCTTGAGTAAGGGTTAGATGCATGTCAGAACTACATGCAATATCCACAGATTGTCAGATTCCCTTGTGTAATTAAAGTGATGTGCGCTACTCTGATTCAACTTTGTTTTGAACTGGCTGGCGCACTAAGTCGTGTTTCAGCCCTGTTCACCAGCTGAAATACGGGGGCGATCCCAATGAAGGGATTTAAAAATAAGCCAGCCGTCTTGCCGGCGGCTGAACCTAGCGCGGCCAAATTTGGTGAAGATGAGGCTGCGCCTGAGACTCGCTTTGAGGGCGGTGGTGAGGCTAATGGTGAGGCTCACCTTGAGGGCGGCGCTAAGGGTAGCGGTGAGACTGGCATTGCGGGCCACAAGAAAAAGCGGGTTGGAAGTGGGCTGCCACCCTGGCTGCGCATTAAACCGCAAGACCGCTGGCCGCTGGTGCGAGTAGCGCTGGTAGTGGTGCTGTGTATCAGCGCCGGCTGGTACTTTGTGGACTTTTATGGTGGTAAAGACGCCCAGGCTGGGCAGGCTTTGCCTGGCGGGGGCGCTGTGGCCAGTGCAAGTGTGAGCCGTGCAGGGGCGCGAGGCACGGTTTCAGCGACGCCGACATCAATGCCGGCGCCTTCTGCCTCAGTTAAATGGACGCCCACAGCCCAGGAGGCCAAGAAGCGCGCTGAGGCTTTGAGCATGCCGCTTCCGGCTAAGCCAGAAGAGATTACACAGAATACCGATGATGGTGCTGTGGCTACGGCCAAGTATGCGATTGAGCTATATAACTATGCGTTTGCTACAGGGAATGTAGATGAGTATGCAAAGTTGTGTAAAGGAACCCATAAATCCTGTGCCACAACCCCAGATGTTATTAAGAAAATGCACGCTAATGGTGGGTGGGTTGATAAATTACAGGTGACTTTTACAAGCGGTTGGGTTCGTAAAGATATTAAGGATGAACTTATTGTCCAATTATGGTATTACCAAAGTGACGGGTTTGAATATTCTGGTACTGGTTCTAATTTAGACCTAAAACAGGGGAAACGTGCCGCACTAGTTAGTTTGTCTTATAATGGTAGTAGCTGGCAAGTGGAGATGATCTACGTTGAGAAGCGCTAACTTACGTGTCCTGCTTTTGCTAGTTATTTGTCTTGGAATGTCTAGTTTTGCTTATGCGGACGGGAATTTTGATGGGCAAATAGATAATTCGGGCAGGCATGTTGTTGTTGAAGCTGAGCAAAAGGATAGTGCTCCTGGCTTTGTTGGGGCTACTGGTAGCTCAGAGCTGCCAGAACAAGCGCAAGAAGGTGCGGCTAAGCCTGTGTTGCGGTGCTATGGAAGTGGCGCAGCAGAAGGGGTTGTTTTTGAGGGTAGCGATTTAGATCCCTCACGCTACGACAGTTGTGAGGTAGTGCCTGGGTAGACCTCAAGGTGAAGGTGCACCTGTGCAGGCTAAACCGTTTGTGGTTACACGTGAGCAAGTTGCGAAATTATTCGTAAAAGGCAGCGGTGTTGAACGTTATCCAGCTGGACGAACATTAGTGATTGATCACGATATTACGTTTTGGACTAGCGGGAATAAAGCAGTCCATTACTTCTAACCTGTTAGGCCGTCAGGTAGAAATTGAAGCCAGTCCAGTTAAATACATCTGGGACTTTGGTGATGGGGTAATCCAAGAAACTGACTACCCAGGGTCTCCACCTCCAGCAGGTGGAATCGTTCATCAATTCAAGGATACTGGTAATAATTTCCGGGTCCAGTTAACTGTGGTATGGGTTGCTCGCTGGCGTTTAGTTGGTGGAGCTTGGCAAACTGTACGTGGCACGATTACCACCCATGAATTTAGTACATATTTCGATTTATATTTACCAGATTCGTACGGGGTGGTGCCCGACTATGAGCCTTCGCCCACGATTGAGCCGCCTGTAGATAAACCTAGGTAGCAGTTTAACTCTGAAAATAGGGGTGAGCTCAGTGAAGAGATTAAAAATTGGTTGGCTACAGGCATGGGTAGTTGCTGCTTTAGTAAGTTGCATCAGTGCTGGCTTATGCATCATGGTTTTCTATGCTGGTAAAGATGCTCAGGCTGGGCAGGCTTTGCCTCATGGGGGCGCAGCCAGCGCAAGTGTGACAAGTGCGAGCCGCTCAGGGGTTAGCGCTACGGTTTCACCAACACTGACGCCGGCGCCTTCTGCTTCGGTTAAAGTGGACGCCAACGGCCCAGGAGGCCAAGAAGCGGGCTGAGGCTTTGAGTATGCCGCTTCCGGCTAAGCCGGAAGGGATTACGCAGAATACCGATGATGGTGCTGTGGCTACGGCCAAGTATGCGATTGAGCTATATAACTACACCTATGCGACTGGGAATGTTAATGAATATAAGTCACTGTGTGTTAGTGAAAAAAGGTCTTGTGTTAAAACCGTAGCTAGTGTTCAACGATTGCATAGTAAAGGTGGCTGGGTGTCACCAATAAATGTAGTCTTCACTGAAGGTTACGTTAGGAAAGACGCTAAAGATGTAGTTGTTCAACTACGCTATTATCAGCCAGAAGCCATTGAATATAGTGGAACTGGTGAAAGAAAGTTAATTGCTTCAACAAAATGCGTAGCGCTGCTAACCCTCAAATATGATGGAACTGAATGGAAAGTAGAGGTAATTTACATTGAAGACGATAAGTAAAAGCTGTTAGTTTATCTAAGGCGATTTCAGTGAAAAACTTGAAAATTACTTGTCTGCCTGTGCGGATAGTGATTGTTTTAGTGTTCTGTGTCAGTGTGACTTTGTGTGGTGTGGTTTTCTATAGCCTCAAGGAGGTTCATGCTGGGCAAGCTTTACCTGATGGTGGCAGTGTGGCTAGTGTGGGTGTCACGATTTCGCCAACATCAACATCAACGTCTTCTGCTTCGGTTAAGTGGATGTCTACGGCCCAGGAGGCCAAGAAGCGCAATGAGGCTTTGAAAATGCAGGCACCGGTCAGGCCTGAAGAAATCGCGCAAAACACTGATGAAGGCGCTGTGGCCACGGCCAAGTATGCGATTGAGTTATATAACTATACATTTGCTACGGGAAATGTAGATGAGTATAAAGCTCTGTGCATTAGCGATAGGAAATCGTGCGTTAAGGTTCCGGTGGACGCACTTAAGATGCATCAAAATGGTGGTTGGGTAGATCCAATACAGGTGACTTTTGTTAGCGGTTGGGTTCGCAAAGATGTTACTAAGAATGTAGTTGTACAGCTTTGGTTTTACCGTAATGCTAGTCAAGAGCACTCTGGTCAAGGTGAGCTTCAAAATATTTCTGCTGGTAAGTTCGCCTCTTTAGTTACCTTGAAATTTGATGGCGTTGAATGGAAAGTGCAGGAGATTTATGTTGAAGAAAAACACTAAAAGCTTTTAGCTTGTTAATGGGGCTGACCTTAATGAAACGATTGAAAATCAGTTGGCTGCCTATGCGGGTGACGGTAGTTTTTATGCTTTGTGTCAGTGTGACTTTGTGTGGTGCAATTTTCTATAACCTCAGAGAGACTCATACTGGGCAGGTTTTGGTCGGTGTGGCCAGTGCAAGTGCAACAAGTGCGAGCCGTGCAGGGGTGAGTCAGGCGCGGCTCCAGTGAATCCGACATCAACGCCGGCGCCTTCTGTTTCGGTGAAATGGATACCTACGCCACAGGAGGCGAAGAAACGTAGTGAGGCTTTGAAAATGCAAGCCCCAATCAGGCCTGACGAAATCACGCAAAACACTGATGAAGGAGCTGTGGCCACGGCTAAGTATGCGGTTGACTTATATAATTACGCATTTTCTACGGGAAAAGTTGAAGAATATAAGACTCTGTGTAAAGGGACTCATAAATCTTGTGCCACAACTCCGGCAGCTATACAGAAATTACATGCTGATGGTGGCTGGGTTGATGAAATGCATGTAACGTTTACGGATGCTTGGGTGCGTAAAGATGTTAAAGATAAAGTTGTTGTCGAGCTTTGGTATTACCAAACTGGTGGCATTGAATATCTCGGTGACGGATCAAAAGTTGATGTTAAACAAAGTAAATGGGCGGCATTAGTTACTTTGTCATATAACGGTAGTAGCTGGCAGGTTGAGGAGATCTATGGTGGTGCCACAATAGAGTTTGCGCTAATTACTGTAGGGAGCATTTGCCTTAAAAATACTAGTTGGCTATGTTAGAGTGTAAAGTGCTTCGAGTGCGAGGCCAAGGAAGCCCTGCTTGGCATGGAGGATCTAATGTTTTTAAAGAGCGTCAAATATCCTGGTATTGAATATGAGGCAGGGGAAGAGATTTTTCTTTCCCCGCAAGAAGCTGGCACTTCCTTCTATTTGGATGTTGATGAAGAGCTAACCTCTAATGATGTGGCAATGGCTTTAATTGCCTCAACCCTGGATGAGGCAGATGCGTTGCTTGCAACTGCCAAAGAGTTTTTGAAACAGACGCTGTCAAGTAAGGATGCTAGTCACTATGGGACTGTCGCATATTTCATGGAGTACCACCTAGGCGAGCTAGAGCCAGATACTCTAGCGGAACTGTTCCCCTCATGTGACCCGGGGGCAATGTCATTTGCGCAAATGGTAGATTTCTTGAAAATCGTGCGTTTTGGCAGTTTGCTTGATGAAGAAACAGGCCAGCAAGCTTTCGTCCTCGATCTAAGCTTCAACCCTGAACTAACTGATGAACTATTGGTTATCTATTTTGATCTAGAAACAGGTAGTTTCTCTAGCCCACGAAAGCTAACGTCCCAGCCAAGGGCGAGCGCCGTCGTCGTAGTTTAAGGCTGGCACGCAAGGACTACTTGGCTGCTATGGCAGCAAAGGCTGGGGAAGTTTATCCACTGGGGCCAGGGCAGGGGAGAGGCTAGCTGGGGGATAAGCCGGGGGCGTTGCTGACTTTGACTGGTCGCCTGGTGGGCGCGTGCAAGGTTTGCCGTGCCCGGCTGCGCGGCTTAAAAAAGTGACCCCAGGTAGAGGGCCTGGTAAAGGATCTGGTAGGGGAACAGATGGGTGTTTCATCGGGGGGAGGTAGTTGCTGGCCGCCTAGAGTGGTGTGTCCTTACAGATACTGACATTTCGTCCGTTGCCTATAAAACCCCATGTAATAATTATAGGGAAGAGATGATTTTGTAGGTGTATGTAAGTGTTTGTAGGTGTTTGCAATGGAGCCTGATATGCCTAATACTCCCGGCGAGCCGCGTTTAAAGGGTCAGGGCCCACGTCTAAAGGGTCAGGACCCGCAGCTAGGCGACGGCGACTACCCCAAGGTTTTGTCCCGCACTATCGTTGACCGGGCCGCTAACCCTAAAGGCACTATCGTGGCTTTCCACGGGGTTAGTGACAACGGCGCCTCACTAGCCGATATTGGTGCGCGCTGGGGTGAGCAGTGGCGGGTAGTGCTGGTAGACAGTTTGGGTCACGGCCTCTCGCCGCGTTTTAGCCCCCAACAGTTACAGGCCCCTTTCCAAAGCGCTCTGCAAGCCGCCGCTGAGACGGTTCGAGTCGAGGCGAGCCAAAGTATTGGCGGCCAGGTGGTGCTTTTTGGGCATTCTATGGGTGGGGCGATAGCGGCCGGCGTGGCCAGGGACCACCCCCAGCTGGTGCGGGCAGTGGTGCTAGAAGACCCCGCCCTGCTCACCCCCACCCAGGAGGCAACCTACAAAAACAATGCGGGGGAGTCTGTGGGCGGCCTTGAACACATCAGCCGCGACCAAAGCGGCGCCATCGCTAACCTACTGCTAGCCCAGCCTGCTTATCGCAACTGGCCGCTAAGCGAATACGGGCCCTGGGCGCAGGCCAAAACCCAGGTGGACCGCGACTTCATCGCCACCGGGGTGGTGGGCCTGGCTGGGCGCGAAATAATCAAAGAGCTACAAGTACCCACCTTGGTGTTAACCGGTGACGGCCCCGACGTTTTGCTCGGCCAAGCGGGCCTAGAGAAAGCTAGCCACATACGCTAACCCCCACCTGCACACGGCCTTGATCAGCGGCGCCACCCACTGCGTGCGGCGCGATAAAAGCGAAAAATTCCAGCAGGCAGTTAACTCTTTCCTCGCCGCCCTACCCAAGCCGGCCCCGGCCCCCTATATTGCCCCCGAAATAGCGGCCCTGGTGGAAGGTATCCCAGCCCCAAACCACCTGGCAGGTACAGGCGCTACGTGAACGCGGCGACAAACTACTAGGCGCCCAGGCCCCACTAGAAGCAGGCCACCTAGTTGAGGTAACCCAGCTGCCGGTAAAAGCAGGGGCTCAAAGCAGCGCGGCAATAGAGCTGCGCATATTGTCGCGTAAAGGACGCACGCCCGCGCTGCGTGGTGGTGTCGCTACATGGGGGCGGCTACGTTTGCGGCCGGGCCAGGTTCGACGACGCCCGTAACTTAGAGCTAGCCGATCTGCTTGACGCCGTGGTGCTAAGCCCCAACTACACCCTGGCGCCAGAAGCCAAATACCCACGCGCCGCCACCCAATGCGAAGCGGTTCTAGAACGCGCCGCCACCTATGGTGTGCCCGTGTTTATTTACGGCGACTCAGCCGGGGCTGGCCTTGGCTACCAAACGCTAGCCCGGCTCATCCAGGCCCAAAAACCGCTTGGGGTAAGTGGCTTTATCGCTTTAGAGCCCTGCCTAGACCCACGCCTAAAAACCGCCTCCTACAACCAATACTCGCGCGGGCCAGTATGGACTAAAACCGCCGCCACCCACGCCTGGCACCACTACGCCCCAGGCACCCCAAGCTTCACCCCTTACCCCTGCGCGCGGGCACTAGCTAAAAAAATGCCGCCAGTGATCGTGTTCATCAACCCCGCCGACCCGCTACGCGACGAAGGCCAAACCTGGGCTTTTGAACTAGTCGACGGCGGCGCCCAGGTAGAACTACACATGCCCCCCGGCACAGTACACGGCCTGCTTAGCGCCCCAAACACTAAAACCTGGAGGCAAGTACAGACGCTAATCAAAAACTTCGTCACCCAACTAACCCAAAACAGCTAAACCACACCCGGGGGGAGCATCTAGATCAAAAGGGTAAGCACTTATAGCCAGGTGAAACCACAACCAGTCTAACCACTACAGCTAGTTAACTAAGCGGTGCTAGGGTGAAACCATGACGCGCGCGCTTATCACCGGATTTGAACCCTTTGGCCCCAACCCGGTAAACCCCACCCAGGCCCTAGTAGAGCTCCTACAAACCAAATACTCTGGCAGGGGCCTAGAAGCACAGCTACTACCAGTAACCTTCACCGGCGCTCGCGGACGTATCCAGGCCCTGATTGAAGCTAAACGCCCCCAGATTGTTTTATCTTGCGGGCTTTACGCTGCCGCCAGGCAGCTGCATGTTGAACGCATCGCCGTTAACGAGCAAGAAGGCCAAGACAACAGTGGTTTTAGCCCCACCCGCTCTGCGGTAGACCCCGCCGACGCCGACGGCCTGTTTGCCACCATCAACACCGCCGCCCTGCTAGGAAAGCTAAAAAACGCTGGCTTTGACACGGCCATCTCCTGGCATGCGGGCACCTATGTTTGTAACACCACGCTTTACAGCGCCATCCAAGCCACTAAAACCTATGGGGCTAAAGCCGGGTTTTTGCATGTACCCACCGACGTGGACGTACCTAAACTAGCTGCCACACTGGCCGCCTGGGTGGAAGAAAACTAATGGTTTTCATTGTCGGCCTCACCGGGGGGATCGGTAGCGGAAAAACTAGCGTCGCTAAACTCTTCGCCACCTGGGGGGCCACCGTCGTCGACGCCGACCAAATCGCCCACAACCTACTAGCCCCAGGCAGCAAAGCCCTAGCCCAGGTAGCTAAGCGTTTCGGGGCCGACATTATTGACGATAGCGGCCAACTAAACCGGGGCGCCCTAGCTAAAATCGTCTTCACCAACCCCACCGCCCGCACCGACCTAGAAAACATCACCCACCCCCTAATCGCCGCCCAAGCCTGGAGCCAGCTAACCCAAGCTAAACCCCCATCGCCATCTACGACGTGCCCCTACTAGCCGAACAAGCCCTAGAGGGCAACCTACCGCCCTACGACGGCGTCGTCGTAGTAGAAACCGAACTAAACACCCGCCTACAACGCCTAAACAAACGCGGCCTAAACCCCACCCAAGCCAAAGCCCGCATCGCCAACCAAGCCAGCGACACCCAACGCCGCCGCGTCGCCGCCCAAGCACCCCACCACTGGATCATCACCAACAACACCACCCCCGCCGAGCTACAAACCCAAACCAAAAAAGTCTGGCAAGCCATCAACGCCCTAACCCAAACCACCACAACCCCAAAACCAAGCCACAGGGCTGCGCGCCCAGAATAAAACCACCACCCCCACCCAAACCCCCCATAAAATAGGGCCATGCCAGACCTGCGCCGCGCCCAAAACCCCTTCAAAGTAATCAGCCCCTACCAACCCAGCGGCGACCAACCCCAAGCCATCGCCGAAATCACCAAACGCCTAAACGCAGGCGAAAAAGACATCATCCTCCTAGGCGCCACCGGCACCGGCAAATCAGCCACCACCGCCTGGCTAATCGAACAAATCCAACGCCCCACCCTCATCCTCGAACCCAACAAAACCCTCGCCGCCCAAATGGCAGCAGAATTCCGCCAACTCCTACCCAACAACGCCGTCGAATACTTCGTCTCCTACTACGACTACTACCAACCCGAAGCCTACATCCCCCAAACCGACACCTTCATCGAAAAAGACTCCTCCATCAACGACGAAGTAGAACGCCTACGCCACAGCGCCACCAACTCCCTACTAACCCGCCGCGACACCGTCGTCGTCGCCTCAGTCTCCTGCATCTACGGCCTAGGCACCCCCGAAGAATACGTAGCCCGCATGGTACCCCTCCAAGTAGGCCAAGAAATCGACCGCGACACCCTCCTACACAAATTCGTCGCCATGCAATACACCCGCAACGACATCGACTTCACCCGAGGCACATTCAGAGTACGCGGCGACACCATCGAAATCATCCCCATGTACGAAGAACTCGCCATCCGCATCGAAATGTTCGGCGACGAAATCGAAAACCTAGCCACCCTCCACCCCATCACCGGCAACGTAATCAACCAAACCAACAACGTCTACATCTTCCCCGCCTCCCACTACGTAGCCGGCGAACAACGCATGAAACAAGCCATCCAAGGCATCGAAACCGAACTCACCCAACGCCTCAAAGAACTCCAAAAACAAAACAAACTCCTCGAAGCCCAACGCCTCAAAATGCGCACCACCTACGACCTCGAAATGCTCCAACAAGTAGGCATCTGCTCAGGCATCGAAAACTACTCCATGCACATCGACGGCCGCCAACCCGGCCAACCACCCCACACCCTCCTCGACTACTTCCCAGACGACTTCCTACTAGTCATCGACGAATCCCACGTCACCATCCCCCAAATCGGCGCCATGTACGAAGGCGACGCCTCACGCAAACGCATCCTCATCGACCACGGCTTCCGCCTACCCTCCGCCGCCGACAACCGCCCCCTCAAATTCAACGAATTCGAACAACGCATCGGCCAAACCCTCTACCTATCCGCCACCCCCGGCAAATACGAACAACAACGCTCAGACACCCCCGTAGAACAAATCATCCGCCCCACCGGACTAGTAGACCCCAAAATCATCGTCAAACCCACCCAAGGCCAAATCGACGACATCCTCAACCAAGTCCGCCAACGCATAAACAAAAACGAAAGAATCCTCATCACCACCCTCACCAAACGCATGGCCGAAGACCTAACCACCTACATGGCAGACCGAGGCATCCGCGTCGAATACCTACACTCAGACGTAGACACCCTACGCCGCGTAGAACTCCTACGAGAACTACGCCAAGGCACCTACGACGTACTAGTAGGCATCAACCTCCTACGCGAAGGCCTAGACCTCCCCGAAGTCTCCCTAGTCGCCATCCTCGACGCCGACAAAGAAGGCTTCCTACGCTCAACCACCTCACTCATCCAAACCATCGGCCGCGCCGCCCGCAACGTCAGCGGCGAAGTACACATGTACGCCGACAAAATCACCCCCGCCATGCAACAAGCCATCGAAGAAACCCAACGCCGCCGCACCAAACAAATCGCCTACAACAAAAAACACGGCATCAACCCCCAACCCCTACGCAAAAAAATCGCCGACGTCACCGACATGCTCGCCCGCGAAGACATCGACACCCAAGACCTCCTCGCCACCGGCTACCGCAACAACCACAAAAACCACCCAACCCAAAAACACCAAAACCCACCGCGACACCCCCAAACCCAACGCAACCACCACAGACCTAACCAACCTCATCGAAGAACTCACCCAACAAATGCACACCGCCGCCACCAACCTCCAATTCGAACTCGCCGCCCGCCTACGCGACGAACTAAAAGACCTCAAAAAAGAACTCCGCACCATAAACCAAGTCAGCTAAACCCACCCCCAAACACACCCCACCACAAACCAAAACCCACAAAAGTAACCCAAACCACAAACAAACCCCACAGAAACCCACCACCAAAACCCACCCGCGCTCGCGGTATAGTTAACAGTGACCATAAGGGGAGTACTTCCACTAACAACGACGTCGTCATCACGGTTTGCAGCAGGCAAACCCGGCGTCGCGGGCCCAGCTAAGCGGGCGGGAGGAGACCTTCGATACCTGCGACACGTACCGGAGGAGCACCTAAGTGCACGTTCATTTGCTTGGCTGGATTGGCCTAATCACCATCATCGTTGCGCTGATTACGGTGGACATTGTGGGCCATGTGCGCAAGCCGCACGCCCCCACCATGAAAGAAGCCACCACCTGGTCTATTGGCTATATCAGCCTGGCAGTGCTGTTTGGGGTGCTGGTGTGGGCCATCTACGGGGGCCAATATGCGGGCCAGTTCTATGCCGGCTGGCTCACCGAGTGGTCTTTGAGCGTAGATAACCTGTTCGTTTTTATCATTATTTTGGGTGCCTTCAGGGTGCCGCGTGAATACCAGCAAAAAGCCCTGATGTACGGCATCATCATTGCCCTGGTGCTGCGCTTTGTCTTTATTGCCTTGGGTGCGGTGCTGATCTCCCAGTTCAGCTGGGTTTTCTACCTGTTTGGCGCGTTCTTGATTTACACCGCTATCAACCAGGTACGCGAAGGCGCACACAAAAAGGATGAGGGTGAAGACGAGGAGTACCACGAAAACACCTTCACCGCTTGGGTGCGTAAACTGGTGCCCACCACTGAAGGTTTTGTAGGTAACCGCCTGGTTATTAGCCACGGTGGCCGGCTGATGATCACCCCGCTGCTGCTGGTGATTATCGCTTTGGGGTAGCGCAGACTTGATGTTCGCTTTTGACTCTATCCCCGCGATTTTCGGTTTAACCCAGGAGCCCTACCTGGTGATGGCCGCTAACGCTTTCTCGCTGCTGGGCTTGCGCCAGCTGTTCTTCTTGATTGACGGGCTGCTGGAGCGCCTGATTTACCTGTCTTACGGCTTGGCCGTGATTTTGAGCTTCATTGGTTTCAAGCTGATCAACCACGCCCTGCACGAAAACGACCTGCCTTTCCTTAACTCCGGCAAGCCCATTGAGATTGTGCCCGAGCCTTCGAACCTGCTTTCTCTGGCAGTGATTGTGGTGACGCTGGTGGTTACGGCGGTGGCGTCGCTGCTGGCCACGCGCGCTATGCAGCGCAAGCAGGGACCGCTAAGCCAGGCGGTTAGCGCCGAGTCTGCCCGCCGTCACATTCCTGAAGCTGACTGAAGCTAACTGACTGAGAGTGCTGGCTGACTGAGTCTAAAAGCTAACTGGCTGAGGGTGCTGGCTGGCCGAGGCTAAAAGCTAACTGGCTGAGGCTAGAAGCCAGCTGAAGCTGACAGAGAGGAAAAATATGAGTGCGCGAGTGGGTCACGCTTCCTATACGCCGCCTGCAGTAGACGAGCTTTATTTAGCTCAAGGGCTTAGTTTTAAACAGGTGGCCCACGCGCGCGCCGCAGACGAAACTAACGAGTTTGATAACTCTTCTTCGCGCTCTATAGTCGCGATTTTGCGGGCGAACGTATTTACGATTTTTAACGCGATCTTGGCTAGCGCCGTGGTGGTGGTGCTGGCGGTGGGCTCTTGGCAGGATGCCGTATTCGGTTTTGTGCTGCTACTAAATACGCTTACCGGCACTATTGCGGAGCTGCGAGCTAAACGCGCCCTGGATAATTTGGCGGTGTTAGCGGCCCCTACGGCGCATGTTATTCGCGATGGGGAAGCTAAAGACATTGAGGTTTCCCAGGTAGTACTGGGGGAGTTGCTGGAGCTGCGTAGCGGCGATCAAGTGCCCGCAGATGGCCAGGTGCTTAGCTCTAATGGCTGCGAAATTGATGAGTCGATTCTTACCGGCGAGTCGGTGGCGGTGCGTAAGCACGAAAATGATCAGGTTTTAAGCGGCACCACGGTGATTGGCGGTAGCGCCCGTATCCGCGTCACAGCGGTGGGGGAGCACTCCTACGCTAACCGTTTGGCTATGGAGGCCCGTAAATATTCAGTGGTCACCAGCGAGCTACAAGAGGGCACTAACCGGGTGCTGACCTGGATTTCTTGGGTTATTGTGCCCATGACGCTGCTGCTGCTGTGGTCGCAGCTGCGGGTTGCGGGCGGTATTAGCGGCTCACTTGACAGTGGCCAGTGGAAGGCTGCGGTGGTGTTGGCCGTGGCCGGAGTGGTGGGTATGGTGCCTCAGGGATTGGTGCTGCTAACTTCGGTTAACTTCGCGGCGGCAGCCATGACTTTGGCCCGACGTAAGGTGCTGGTGCAAGAATTGCCGGCGGTTGAGGTGCTGGCGCGCGTGGACATGCTGTGCCTGGATAAGACCGGTACGCTCACTAGCGGCGCGGTGGAGCTTGACCATATTGAAAGCTGCTTGGGTTCTGCTTGCGCTGATGGTGATGGTGGCAGTCTCGCTGCTGGCAAGGTTAGTGCCGACGCCGCCGCTGGGGGTAGCGCTGGGACTGGCTCTGGCGCCGTCGTCCCGGCCAGTGCCGACGACGCCGCTCGGGCCGCCTTGGCCTATCTGGTGGGTGGCAGTGAGGCCAACGCTACCGGCAGCGCTATCGCTGCTGGACTAACTGGCCTTGAACCAGCCCAGGCCCGCTACGCTATTGCTTTTAACTCCGCCCGTAAATGGTCGGCAGTGCAAACCCAAGCTGGCGCCTATGTTTTGGGAGCCCCCGAAATCGTACTGGCTGGTAGCACTGGCTCAGGCAGCACGGAGACGGACAATGCGGACTCTGACGGCACTGGCTTAGGCAGCACTGACAACGCCGCACTAGAGCGAGTCAAAGCTCTGGCGAGCACGGGTAAACGTGTGCTGGTGCTAGCCCACTCAAACCAAGCGCTAGATCAAAGCGAAAACCCCACGCTACCAAAAGATCTAACCGCCGCCCTGCTGGTGGTGCTAGCTGAGCAGGTGCGTCCCGACGCCGCCCAAACCCTGGATTATTTCAAGCGCCAAGGCGTGGCAGTACGAGTAATTAGCGGTGACAATCCGGTTACTGTGGCTGCTATTGCCGCGCACCTGGGTTTACGTAACCCCGACGGTGGCGAACCGGTTGGGGTTGATGCCCGCACCCTGCCCGCCATTGAAGACACCCAGGCTTTAGCTGACGTGCTCGAAAAACACACAGTGTTTGGGCGCGTAACCCCGGAACAAAAACGTGCCTTCGTTAACGCCCTTAAATCTCGCGGTCACACCGTGGCCATGACCGGCGACGGCGTCAACGATGCTTTGGCACTTAAAGACGCTGACCTGGGTATTGCTATGGGGAATGCGGCCCCAGCTACTAAAGCAGTTTCGCGCCTGGTGCTACTTAACTCCCAATTTGATGCCCTGCCCTCAGTGGTGGCTGAAGGTAGGCGCGTAATTGCCAATATGGAACGCGTAGCCTCACTGTTCCTAACCAAAACCACCTGGGCGGCGCTGCTGGCAGCAGTAGTGGCTATAACTGGGTTTGTTTATCCCTTCCTGCCGCGTCAGCTGACCATTGTTTCTTCACTAACCATTGGTATTCCAGCCTTTGTGCTGGCACTGGCGCCCACTAATCAGCGTTACCGCGCTGGTTTCTTGGCTCGCGTGCTGCGATTGTCTGTGCCCGCCGGCGTGATTGTGGTGGTTGGGGTGCTGTGTGCGCGGCTAACCCTGATTTTGATGGGGTCCAACCGTAACCAAATCAGTTCGGTATGCACCCTGGTGCTTGTGGCCGGGGGACTGTGGCTGCTGTCTTTGACGGCGCGCCCCTGGGTGTGGTGGCGGGCCGCGCTAGTGGTCATAATGAGCGCCGCTGCTCTAGCTGTGGTGTTGTTGGCGCCGCTACGCGGCTTTTTTGACCTGGCAGCGCTAACCGCAAACTCTTGGCTGGTGCTCGTGTGCGCAGCTGGGATAGTGTGCGCGGCGCTAGAAACCCTAGGGCGCTACAACGCCGCCCGCGCGCAAAACAGTCAGGCCCACGGAGTTTAGGAACGCGGTCGCATTGGCGCGGTAGAGGAGCGTACCACCAGGTCAGGGTTGTAAACGTAATCCTCATGGACAAGCGTGCGGGCTGAACCTATAGCGTCAAACAGGGTTTGCACGGCCGCGTTAGTAATGGCGTTAACCGGTTGACGCACAGTAGTTAGGGCCGGATCCACGTGGCTCATAAGGAAGGTGTCGTCATAACCCACTACTGAGACGTCGTCGGGAACGCTTAATCCGGCGTCGCGCAAAGCCCGAATTACCCCCAGCGCCTGCACGTCAGAACCGCACACCACTGCCGTGGCACCGGCGCGAATAAGCGGGCCAGTAGCCGCCGCCGCAGCCTCATAGGTGTAGAAAGTCTCTGCCGTTAACGGGTTTTCTACGTCAAATAGCTCGTCCATAACCTCACGGAAGGCAGCTAACTTCCGGGCTGAGGGAACCACATGGGAACGGCCGGTCAGCAGAGCAATATTGCTGTGCCCAAGCTGGGCCAGGTGACCTATCGCAGCGCGGATCCCGGCGGCGTCGCCAGTAGAAAAGTCTGGGGCGGCAATCTCTGGGCGGGCACCATTAATAGTAACGAACGGAATACGTCGATCCGTTAAATCCTGATAGCGGTTAAGATCGCCTAAATAATCAGCGTGACGGCCGGAGACAAAAATAATGCCGTCAACATCATGAGCAATAAGTGACTCAAGATGGTCTAGTTCTGAGGTAGCGCCGGGAGTTTGTGAACGTAGCATGGCCACCCCGCCAGACGCGGCAATGGCGTTTTGTAGGTTATGGGCGAAGGCCGCAAAAATTGGGTTGGTCAGCTCAGGTAAAATTACGCCCACATTAGGTAATCTGCTGGTAAGCTCTAGTACAGGGCGTTCATAGCCCAACTCATCAATAGCGGTAAGTACTTTAGCCCTAGTTGCTTCGGAAACTTGGCCCACCCCATTGAAGACACGCGAAACGGTTGCAGTAGAAACCTGCGCACGTGCGGCAATGTCTGTCATGCGAGTGCGTTGCTTCGACATTGAAGACCCTCTCTAAATGCGGGGCTATTTCAGGGGAAACTTACCTAACCAATATAGCAATTAAAAATCTTTAAAGAAAACTGTTGCAGAAACGTTTCAGGACGTTTACAGTGGGGTTTAGGTCGGCCGCTAACGGGAGTAGGGCGACACGCAACAACAGGAGTTGACATGCGACGTGGCATAGCGGCGCTTGTAGCCATGATCATGACAGCCTCGCTGGCTGCCTGTGGTGGCTCAACTGGCGCTACTAAAAACCAGTCTGACGCAAGTACAGCTGTACTTACTGTCTGGGCTGATGATACGCGATATACCCAGATTCAGGAACTGGCGAAAGACTTCACTGCCTCCAGCGGCATTAAGGTCAATGTGGTCCAAAAGTCCGAGTCGAACATGGACCAGGAATTCATTACGCAGGTTCCCACTGGCAAAGGCCCTGACGTCACCGTAATGGCTCACGACAAGCTAGGTTCCCTAGTTTCTAACGGTGTAGTTGCACCCGTGGACCTAGGTGAGAACAAGGACAAGTTCTCCGAGGCTGCCATTGCGGGCGTAACCTATGACGGTCAGACCTACGGCGTGCCCTACTCAGTAGAGTCTGTGGCATTGGTGCGTAACAACAAGCTCACCACCGCCACCCCCAAGACCTTCGATGAAATGATTAGCGCCGGTAAGAGCGCCGGTGTTAAGTACCCCTTCATCGTGCAGATGGGTGACAAGGGCGACCCCTACCACTTCTACGCCTTCCAGACCTCGTTTGGTGCTCCCGTATTCAAACAGGGTAAGGATGGCTCCTACACCAACCAGCTGGCACTAGGTGGCCAAAACGGCCAGAACTACGCTAACTGGCTGCGTACCCAGGGTAAGGCTGGTATCTTCAACCCCTCCATCACCTCTGACATCGCCAAGGAAGCCTTCCTCAACGGCCAGTCACCCTACATTGTGACCGGTCCCTGGAACGTCACCGACTTCCGCAAGGCCAACATGGACATCACCATCCTGCCCATTCCTTCCGCTGGTGGGCAGCCGGCTCGACCCTTCGTTGGTGTACAGATGTTCTACCAGTCCTCCAAGACTAAGAACCCGGTGCTGGTAGCTAAGTTCTTCGAGTTCTTGCAGACCAAGGCGGCTCAGGCCAAGCTGCAGAAGCTTGGTGGTCGCGTACCGGCTATGAAGGAAGTAGCCCAGGAAGTTACCGACCCCGACATTAAGGCCTTCGCTCAGGTGGCCGGTGAAGGCGTGCCCATGCCGGCAATTCCGGAAATGGGTTACGTATGGGACTACTGGGGCACCACCGAGGTCGATATCGCCAACGGTAGCCAGGCTCCCCAGGCTGCATGGAACGCCATGATTAAAAACATCGAGTCCAAGTTCAAGAAGTGAGTGCGGATAATGGCTGACACTAAGAAGCAGGCGAGCTATTCGCCTTCACATGCGCGCGACGTTATGCGCCCTGGCTTCATTGCCAAACTAGTTTTGATGATGCTCATCGACGCCCTAGGCGTCTATGGCCTATTCGCTGCCTGGACTGCTGGCTCTACCGCCATCGCCGTCACCATGGTGATCGGGCTAATCATCATCAACTGGGTTTACTTCTCCAAGCGGATGCTGCCCGCCAAGTACCTGGTTCCTGGCATGGTATTCCTGCTGGTCTACCAGGTGTTCGTAATGGGCTACACCGGTTACGTGTCGCTGACCAACTACGGTCAGGGCCACAACTCCACCAAGGACGACGCCGTCAACTCGATCCTGGCTGCCGGTGAGCAGCGAGCCGAGGGTGCACCCACCGTGCCCACCGCCGTCGTCGAAAACGGTGACAAACTACAGCTGGTAATCCGTGACGCAAAAACCGGCAAGCTTATGATCGGTGACGCCAAGACCAAGCTAAAGGACGTTGACGGTCAGTCCACCGCCACCGCCATTACCTCGGTTAATGGCCACAAGATCCTAACCTTCGACCAGATCGTAGCCCGTCAGGACGAGGTAGCTAAGCTACAGGTTCCGGTTAGCGATAAGGCTGCCGACGGTCACTACAAGACCACCGACGGCACCCACGGTTACCTGGCCAAGTCCATCTACAGCTACGACGCTAAGACTGACAAGCTGACCAACACCCACACCGGTGCGGTCTACCAGGCTGACAACAAGACCGGTGTCTTCAAAAACGCTAGCGGCGTTGAGCTCAAGCCCGGTTGGCGCGTATTCGTAGGCACCAAGAACTACACCGAAATGTTCACCGGCTCGGAGCTGGCAGGGCCTTTCGTTAAGGCACTGATCTGGTCCTTCGTGTTCTCCCTGGTGTCGGTGCTGTCCACCTTCGCGCTGGGTCTGTTCCTGGCCATGGTCTTCCACGACAAGCGCGTAAAGGGCCGCAAGATCTACCAGTCGCTGCTGATCCTGCCCTACGCCTTCCCGGCCTTCCTGTCCACGCTGGTATGGCACGGTATGCTCAACAAGGACTTCGGTTTCATCAACCAGTTCTTCTTCGGCGGTGCCCACATTCCGTGGCTCGAAGACGGCTGGCTGGCCAAGCTCTCGATCCTGGGCGTGAACCTGTGGCTCGGTTTCCCGTACATGTTCCTGGTGTGCTTGGGTGCCCTGCAGTCCCTGCCCAGCGATGTGGAAGAGGCTGCCAAGATGGACGGCGCTACTGGTCTGCGTACCTTCTGGTCAGTTAAGCTGCCACTGGTACTACAGTCCACTGTGCCGCTGCTGATTGCCTCCTTCGCATTCAACTTCAACAACTTCTCGTTGATCTACATGCTCACGGGTGGTGGCCCCAACTACAAGAACATTTCGGTTCCCGTTGGTGAAACCGACGTGCTTATCTCCATGGTTTACAAGATTGCCTTCGCCGGTGGCTCGCCCAACTACGGCCTGGCATCAGCCATGTCTATCTTCATCTTCGTGGTGGTGGGCGTAATCGCCTGGCTCGGCTTCCGCCGTACTAAGGCACTGGAGGAACTGTGATGGCTAAGACCAAGAAAAATCAGCCCAAGCTGCACACTGCCATCACCGGCAAGCGCTGGTGGCAAGAAGTAGGCTGGCGCCACATTGTGGGCGTGCTGGCAGTTATCTACTGCCTAGTGCCACTTATCTACGTGGTTTCGGTGGCTCTAACGCCGCGCGCCACTTTGACCGGTGGACTGTTCAAGAACTTCCAGTTCTCCACCATGTTCGAAAACTTCACCGCCCTGGGCGCGGGTAAGTACTCCGTGTTCTGGTCCTGGATCCTCAACTCGCTGATCGTGTCTTCTGTGACCGCTGTGGGTACCGTGCTGATGGGTGCGGCTGCGGCCTACGCCTTTAGCCGTTTCCGTTTCCGTGGCCGTCGCGGCACTCTGACCGGCCTGCTGCTGATCCAGATGTTCCCGCAGATGCTGGCCTTCGTGGCACTGTTCCTGTTGCTGCTGGGCCTGCAGGATGTATTCCCGGCTCTGGGTCTGAACTCGAAGCTAGGTCTGATCTGCGTGTACCTGGGTGGTGCGCTGGGTAGCAACACCTTCCTGCTCTACGGTTTCTTCAACTCCATTCCGCGTGAGCTCGATGAGGCTGCGGAGATCGACGGCGCCTCACACGCCCAGACCTTCTGGACCATCATCATGCCGCTGGTGCTGCCGGTACTGGCCGTGGTGGGGCTGCTGAGCTTCATCTCCTCCTTCGGCGACTTCGTGATTGCCCGCGTAGTGCTGCAGACTCAAGACCAGTACACGCTGGCTGTGGGTATGTACGCCTGGGCTTCGGACGCACGTAACGCCCCGTGGGGTATCTTCGCTGCTGGTGCGGTAATCGCAGCTGTGCCCGTGGTGCTGCTGTTCCAGTACCTGCAGAAGTACATTGTTTCTGGTCTGACCGCCGGTGCGGTTAAGGGCTAGTAGCTAAAAGTTAAGGAGGCCTCGGCATTTTGCCGGGGCCTCCTTGCTGTATGCGGGCAGTTTTTTTATTCGCTGGTTTGTGTGGGGGCTATGTGGGCTTCGAGCCAGCTGGCTAAAGCTGAGCAAATAAGTAGCTGTAGCTGGTGGAAACAGATCATAGGGACGGCCACAGTAGCTGCCATGGCAGGGGAGAACATGGCGCCAGCTAAAGGCAGGCCGGTAGTTAAAGATTTCTTTGAGCCGCACATGAGTAGTGAAACTCGGTCGCCGTAAGCAAATTTAAGGGGTTTGCCCAGGTACCAGGTGCAGGCCAAGGTCAGCGCCAACTCCACCACAATAGCCACTAGCATCAGCCCAATTTGCCAGGCTTTCACGGCGGTCCAAACATGCAGGCGCATAGACTCGCTCATAGCTGCAAACACAATCAGCCAAATAACCGCCTGGTCATATTGACGCAAAGCCATCTTGTGGCGGCGCACATGGTTACCCACCTTAGGTTCAACCAACTGTCCTAGGGCAAAGGGCACTACGATCTGCACAAACACATCCACTAGTCCAGAGGCATTAATCTGCCCGCCCTGACCTAAGAACAGCAAAGCCAGCAGTGGGGTGAGCACCACCCCGGCAATAGTGGAGATAGTGGCGGCGCATACTGAGGCGGCAATATTGCCGCGCGCAATCGACGTCATCGTCACTGAGGACTGCACCGTGGAAGGCAGCAAAGCCCACAAACAGTAACCCCAGTGCCAAAGTGTGACCTACCAGCGGCGAAAAGGCGGTGCTAGTAGCCCAAGCCAGCAGCGGGCACAGCCCAAAGGTGGCCAGCAAAATAGCGCCCTGTAGCTTCCACGAACGCAACTCTTTAAGCACGTCACGGCTACGCAGACGGGCGCCATAGAGGAAGAACAGTAGGGCAATAGCCCAGATCTTTATTTCATCTAGCACCTTGGCTACGGCGCTGGGCACAGGAATTATCAGTCCCAGTACTGCGCAAGAGACAATGCCGATAATAAACGGATCAATTTTAAAGCGCTGCATATTTTTAGTTTTTAATCTGGACAAGAACTAGTGGAAAAGAATCTAGGGGCGCAGACACTGCGAGGGACAGGCAGTGTGGGGCACAGGCACTGCATGGAACAAGCAGTGTGGGGCACAGGCACTACGGGAAACAAACACTGCGAGGGACAAAAAATGATTCTGGCCAGGTTACCCTGGCCAGAATCTGTATCGGTAGCTCAGGCCTCGATCTGGCCGATCACCGGGTTCCACTGACGCGGGGTACGCTTAGCGATGAAACCGGCCTGGTTGAAGGGGTCGTTTTCAAGCAGCTCTAGGGCGGCCTCAGCGGACTCGGCACGCACCACAATCAGGGCGTCGTGAGTGCCTACATAAGGGCCGGCAGCAATGAGTTTGCCCTGCTCAGCCAGCTCCCCATTGAAAGCGCGGTGAGTGGGGCGCACCTGCGCCATTTCCTCGTCACGGTCAGTTACATAGTTGTATTCAACTGCGAAAATAGCCATAGCCGCATTCTACGCGGAAAACTGTGAGTTTACCTCGAACAGGTGTACGTTAGCCCTTTGTCCTAATAGACTGAACAGGTGACTGATTCCCTGATTGTCCGTGGCGCGCGTGAACACAATCTTAAAGGTGTAGATCTAGATCTACCCCGCAACAAGATGATCGTTTTTACGGGGCTGTCAGGCTCAGGTAAATCCTCCCTGGCCTTTGACACTATCTTCGCTGAAGGTCAACGCCGCTATGTGGAGTCACTATCCTCCTATGCCCGCCAGTTCTTGGGGCAGATGGATAAACCTGATGTGGACTTCATTGAGGGCCTAAGCCCGGCGGTATCTATCGACCAGAAATCCACTTCACGTAACCCGCGCTCAACCGTGGGTACCATCACTGAGGTTTATGACTATCTGCGTCTGCTTTATGCGCGCGCCGGGGTACAGCACTGTCCTAAATGCGATGCGGTGATTTCCTCCCAGACACCCCAGCAGATCGTTGATCAAATCCTTGATTTTGGGCAGGGTACCCGCTTCCAGGTGTTGGCGCCGATGGTGCGCGGACGTAAAGGCGAGTACCTGGATCTGTTTGAAGACCTGCGTTCACGCGGCTTTTCGCGGGTGCGGGTGGATGGCCAGTTGCGTCGGTTAGATGAGGAAATCAAACTAGCCAAAACCCGCAAACATGACATCGACGTCGTCGTTGACCGCATGGTGGTTAAAGACTCAGCCCGCAGCCGCATGAGCGACTCGGTGGAGACGGCACTTGAGCTAGCCCAGGGCCTAGTAGTGATTGAGCGGGTGGATCTAGACGCCGCCGATCCTCAGCGTGAGCGGCGCTTTTCCCAAAAACGCGCCTGCCCAAACGCCCACCCGCTGACTCTCGATGAGATTGAGCCGCGTACATTCTCCTTTAACGCTCCCTACGGCGCCTGCCCGGCCTGTGACGGGATCGGCTCACGCCTGGAGGTGGATCCCAGCCTAGTTATCCCAGATGAGGACCTAACCCTGGGGGAGGGGGCGGTGGCGCCCTGGAATTCACACTCGGAATACTTCCTGCGTCAGCTGTCAGTGCTAGGCCAGGAGCTTGGCTTTGACCTTAACACCCCCTATAAAGACCTAAGCGAGCAGGTCAAAGAGGTTATTTTGAACGGGCGAGACTATAAAGTCACCGTCAAATACCGCAACCGTTGGGGGCGCGAGCGCTCTTACTCCACCGGTTTTGAAGGCGTATTAGGTTACGTCAAACGCAAGTATGACGAGACAGAGTCCGACTGGTCGCGTGAGCGTTACAAGGGCTATATGCGTGAGGTAGCCTGCCCTACCTGTAAAGGCGCCCGCCTGCGCCCGGAGGTTTTGGCAGTGCGGGTGGGGGATTTAAATATTTCCCAGCTGTGTGAACTTCCTATTGCCAGCTCACGTAAGTTTATGGCGGAGCTCAAACTGGAGGGGGCTGCCGCCAAGATTGCTGCGGCAGTGTTGACTGAGATTAACGCCCGTTTGGGTTTCTTGGTTGATGTGGGTCTGGATTATTTGTCGCTTTCGCGCGGCGCGGCCACGCTCTCTGGTGGTGAAGCCCAGCGTATTCGCCTGGCCACCCAGATTGGTTCGGGCCTGGTGGGGGTGCTGTATGTGCTTGATGAGCCCTCCATTGGTTTGCATCAGCGCGATAATCAGCGCCTTATTAGCACCCTGGAGCGTTTGCGCGACTTGGGTAACACCCTGATTGTGGTTGAGCATGACGAAGACACTATTCGTGCAGCTGACTGGATTGTCGACGTCGGCCCGGGCGCGGGGGAGCTGGGCGGGCGCGTGGTCCACTCGGGTAGCTTGGCGGGCTTGAAAAAGAACCCCAACTCGGTAACCGGAGCTTTTTTGGCTGGGCGCCGGGCAATTGAAATCCCCGCCGTGCGCCGTCCGGTAGACCCGCAGCGTCAGCTGGTGGTTAAGGGGGCGCGTGAGCACAACCTGCGCAATATCGACGTCGCCTTCCCATTAGGGTGCTTTGTGGCTATTACCGGGGTGTCTGGCTCGGGTAAATCCACCCTGGTCAACTCGATTTTGTATCAGACTTTGGCCAATAAACTTAACGGCGCTAAGGGTGTGCCCGGACGGCACAAGACAGTGTCTGGTTTGGAGCACCTGGACAAGGTAGTGCATGTAGACCAGTCGCCAATTGGGCGCACTCCGCGTTCAAACCCAGCCACCTACACGGGCGTGTGGGATCATATTCGCAAGATTTTTTCGGCCGTGCCTGACTCTAAGGTGCGTGGTTATGGGCCTGGGCGTTTCTCCTTCAATGTTAAGGGTGGGCGCTGTGAGGCCTGTAAGGGTGACGGCACCTTGAAGATCGAGATGAACTTCCTGCCCGATGTGTACGTGCCTTGCGAGGTGTGTCATGGGGCCCGCTATAACCGTGAGACCTTAGAGATCCGCTATAAAGGTAAGAATGTGGCTGATGTGCTGGATATGACTATCAGTGAAGCCTCAGATTTCTTTGCGGCCACCCCGGCAATTGCCCGTCACCTAAACACGCTGGTGGATGTGGGTTTGGGTTATGTACGTTTAGGGCAAAGCGCCACTACTCTCTCTGGTGGTGAGGCCCAGCGCGTAAAGCTGGCCACTGAACTACAGCGACGCTCAACCGGGCGCTCAATCTATGTGCTTGATGAGCCCACCACCGGCTTGCACTTTGAAGATATCCGCAAGCTGCTGCTGGTGCTGCAGGGCCTGGTAGATAAAGGTAACTCGGTGCTGGTGATTGAGCACAACCTGGATGTTATTGCCAATGCCGACTGGATCATTGATATGGGTCCCGAGGGAGGTTCTGGCGGTGGCACAGTGGTGGCTACGGGCACGCCTGAGCAGGTAGCTAAGGTTGAAAAGTCCTACACCGGCAAGTTCTTGGCGCCAGTTTTAGCTAAGTCACGAAACTAATTGGGGTAAAAGGTTAAAAACCTCCCCGTGTTCGATTTTGTTGGTTTATTATCGTTCTATGAGCGAATCGGGGCTGCAAGCCGCACAGAAAAAAATGCGCCAAGCCGGCGTTAATGAGGCTGCCGTTAAGGTATTCACCCACTACTACCACCAGCTAGAGGCGGGCACCACCGGACTGATCCCGGAGGAGACCATCTCTCCTTTAACACAGGTGCAAAGCCTGCAAGAGGCGGAAGTTAGCCCGGCAGCTGAGCGTGAAGCACTGGCCAAAACAGTAATCATCAAGCTTAATGGTGGCCTGGGTACATCGATGGGGATGGATCGCGCCAAGACGCTGCTGCCAGTACGCAGTGGATACACATTCTTGGACATCATTGTGCGCCAGGTGCTGTCTGCTCGTGAACGTTACGGCGTGCGTCTGCCGCTAATCTTCATGGATTCCTTCCGCACTCAGGCCGATACCCTGACTGCCCTGGCTAAGTATCCGCAGCTGGTGGTAGATGATCTGCCGTTAGATTTTGTGCAAAACCAGGAGCCTAAGTTACGCGCCGACGATTTAAGTCCAGTTAGCTACCCGCAAGACCCCTCACTAGAGTGGTGCCCGCCTGGCCACGGTGACATTTACACCGCGCTTTACGGCTCTGGGTTGTTAGATAAATTGATTGATGCCGGCTTCCGGTATGCCGCCACCGCCAACGCCGACAACCTGGGGGCTGCCCCCAGTGCTAAGGTGGCCGGCTGGTTTGCCTCCAGTGGTGCCCCCTATGCCGCTGAGGTGTGTGAGCGTACTTTGGCTGATGTTAAGGGTGGACACTTGGCAGTGCGTAACAGTGATGGGCGCATCATTCTGCGTGACACCGCCCAGACTCCTAGCGATCAGATGCACTATTTCACTGATCAGTACCGTCACCCTTACTTCCACACCAACAACTTGTGGTTTGACCTGGTGGCTCTGCGCCAGGTGCTACGTCAACGCGACGGCGTACTGGGGCTGCCGCTGATTAGGAACGCTAAGACCGTAAATCCGGCCGACTCCACCACCACGCCGGTGGTGCAGATTGAATGCGCTATGGGGGCTGCTATTGAAGCCTTTGAGGGGGGCTAGTGCCATTGAGGTGCCCCGCTCACGCTTCCTGCCAGTTAAAACCACTAATGACCTGATGGTATTGCGCAGTGATGCCTATGAGATCGACGCCGCCGGCCAGCTGCACGCCACTGTGGACCAGGTTTGTGTAGCCGAGCTAGACCCCAGGTACTACAAGACCATTCACCAGTTTGAGCAGCGCGTCAGCCAGGGTGCACCTTCCTTGTGTCAAGCCCAGCGCCTAGTGGTGCACGGAGACTGGACTTTTGGGGCAGATGTAGTGGTTAAGGGTGAAGTCACGCTGGCTGACGCCGGGGTAGCTTCGCAAGTGCCCGACGGCACGCTCCTGGAATAAACCAACTAGCAGTCAACTAAAAGCTGGCCTCTAAAGATGAGTTGAGGCCCAGTTGAACTGTGATCCCTAGCTGAGGTGGGGCTGGGGTGGCCTGGCGCCACCCCAGCCCGCTTGTTGATGCTTAGCTCAAGTGATAGCCCGCGTACTTTCTTGGTGCTAGCCTGCGTAGCCTTAATGCGTTAGTTGGCTGCATTGCAAACTTCAGGTATGGGCGCCAAAACCAAAAAAGTGGCTGTGAACCAAAAAAGCCACCGCAAGCGGTGGCTTAAATATTAATTTTCTTTGGTGGGCGATACTGGGTTCGAACCAGTGACCTCTTCCGTGTGAAGGAAGCGCGCTACCACTGCGCCAATCGCCCTTGCGTGGAAAGACTCTAATAGGTGCGAGGCTAACAATGCAAACTGAAAACTAGTGGGGTGGATCACGCCCTAAAAAGTTGCAAAGCCCTGCTGTGTTGGTGCTAAGCTTTAACCCGTTGCGAGCCGGACCTGCTTCGAAAGAACAGAATCGGTTAGCTAATTAAATATTGCGGATGTGGCTCAGTTGGTAGAGCATCACCTTGCCAAGGTGAGGGTCGCGGGTTCGAGTCCCGTCATCCGCTCCATGAAGCCGGTAGTGCTTAGTTCCGTGCTTCCGCTTCTCCTGGTGGGTTGGCCGAGTGGCTAGGCACCGGCCTGCAAAGCCGTTTACACCGGTTCGAATCCGGTACCCACCTCGGGCGATTGGCGCAGCGGGAGCGCGCTTCCCTGACACGGAAGAGGTCACTGGTTCGATCCCAGTATCGCCCACCATATGTAAACCCCGTCAGCGGCGGGGTTTTTTCATATCCAGGTAGCGCTCAGGCAACTAAACTAACCTGAGTAAAAACAGGGAAAGGATAAGCGTGAGCGAGCTATTACCGGTTGTCATTGGTGGAGATATTGGAGCTTATGCCTTAGCTCGACAGCTAAACATGGCTTTGCGCCAGCGCGTAACCGTACTAGGTAGCGCCCCCATTGAGGCTATTACGCTTTCAAACTTTATTGATGTAGAGCACCTAGAGCCTGGTGCAGACCCGATCGCTGCCCTAAAAGCCCTAGATCCGGCCAGTCAGGGTAAGCGCGGTGTAGTAATGGCTAACACCGATATGCACGCCGAAATGCTGGTGCAACGCCGTGATGAGCTAACAGACTGGGTAGTGCCTTTCCCTAGCCAGCAGGCCTATGACGCAGTCTGCGACAAAGCTTCCTTCTCAGCCCTGTGTAAGCAGGTAGGGGTAACCACTCCGCGCGAAATCCTGGTGGACTTTGCCGGCAGCGACGACCCGCAGTGGCAGGCCCCGGACATCGACATTCCCTTCCCAGTAGTAGCCAAGGCCGCCGTCGGAGCTGACTACGACAACATCTCCTTCCCGGGCAAACGCAAGATCTGGTTCATCAATACCCAAGCTGAACTGGACTCGCTTTGGGAAAAGCTACGCGGCGCCGGCTTTACCTCCACCTTCCTGGTGCAAGAACTAATCGCCGGTGACAACACCGCCATGCGCTCGATCACCGCCTATATGGACTCCCACGGCAAGCTGACCATGATCGGCTCAGCCCGCGTACTGCTTGAAGATCACGCCCCCACTATGATCGGTAACCCGGTGGCCATGATCGTAGAGCCCTTCGAAGGACTATGGGCACAAGCCGAAAAGATCCTCAAGGCCGCCAACTACCGTGGTTTTGCTAACTTTGACGTCAAAATCGCCCCTGACGGGCGTGAAGTCTTCTTTGAAGTCAACGCTCGCATTGGCCGCAACTCCTTCTACATGACCGCCGGGGGAGTCAACCCCATGGGCGTTATGCTGGCCGACCTGGTTGAAGGGGAGCAGATTAAACAGCGCCAAGCCCGCCGTGAAGTGCTCTACAGCCTGGTGCCCACTAAGCTGCTGTTGCGCTACCTGCGTGATGAGTCCCTGCGCAACCGGGTGCGCAAACTTGCTGCTAAAGGCGTAGCTGACCCGCTACGTAACCCCCCTTGAGCGCTCAATCAAACGTAAGCTATTAGTAGAAGCTCAGCGCGCCAACCACTACCGAAAGTTCGCACGCTACTACCCGAAGGCTACTGACACCTCGTTCTAAGGTTCGCTCAGCGTACCGAAGTTCCGTCATCAACAGGAGGGCTAATATGACCCGTACCGAAACTCTGCGTCGCCTTACCGCCAAGGAGGCTGAAAAGCTACTATCCGGCCGTGACTACCCCATCGAGCAGTCAGCTGCCTGGGCCCGCTACGAAAAAGCCCTTGGTCACCAGGTGTGGGGACGCTACGTCTATGAAGACGGCCAGCAGCCAGTAGCCTACGTGGTGCTGTACACCAATGAGATTGGTGGCCGTCCCTTCCTGTGGGCCAAACATGGGCCTATCTGGTTCAAAGAGCAGTCACCCGAGCGTGAAGCCCACCTGCGCAGCCTGCTGATCCCCGAGGTGCGCCGTCGTGATAAGAACATTGCTTTTGTGCGTATGCACGCCCGTTTCAGCGCCCCCGACTGCCACGAGCTACTCAACACGCTCACCTATGACCGCACCTACATCATCGACCTAACCGGCCGCACCCCTGAGAAATCGCCGCCGCCATGCCTAAGGACGGTCGCCGTGGGGTTAAGCGAGCCGAACGCGTAGCCAAGGAAGCCGGCGTCGTCATTAAGGACGAAACTGGCATGGACCGCGCCACCTTCGATGAGGTCTACCGCGTCCTAGAAGAAACCAGTGAGCGTGACGGCTTCACCCCCCACAGTGCAGACGTGTACTGGACTATGCTCACCACCCTGGGCGAGCAAGCCCGCATGTACGTGGCGCGCCTAGACGGACGCCCCGTGGCCTGGGTGCTAGTCACTGTCAACGGCATTAGTTCAGTTGCCTACTATGGCGCCTCTACCACCGCTGACCGTGCCACCCGCGCCGCCGAGGCCACCGACTGGTACGCCGCCTGCGACCTGGCCGCCAAGGGCTACAAGGGCTATGACTTCATGGGGGCCGGCTCCACCCGCGTGCCCGAGCTATACAGCGTGGGCATGTACAAGAAGCGTTTCGCCCAGCACCCCACGGAAGTCGACGGCGCCTGGGACGTGCCCGTACAGCGCCCAGTCTTCGAGGCACTAGTGGCCGCCAAGAAGGCCAAGCACCTAGTGCGTAAAGCCACTGTGGTGGCCGCGAAAGCCTCAGAGGCTATCAAGCGCTAAACTTAGCCTTTGAAAAGGCCGCACCTGTCCAGCGTCCTGAACACAAACTAAAGGAGAATACTGTGAGCCAGCAGCCCAGCCAGCAGCCGCAAATCGAGCTAAACATCGACGGCGTACCCACCAAGGTAGAGGCGGGCACTACCGGGGCCAACATCTATGCAGACCGTAAAGAGGTAGTAGCGGTTAAAGTCGATGGCCAGCCCTGGGACCTGGAGCGTGAGCTACCTGCTGGCACCGCAGTAGAACCCATTGCTATCGACAGTGAAGATGGCCTAAACATTCTGCGCCACAGCGCCACCCACGTTATGGCCCAGGCCGTTCAGGAGCTATTCCCGCAGGTAAACCTGGGTATCGGTCCCTTCATCACCGACGGTTTCTACTACGATTTTGGCAACATTGACTCCGTCACCCCGGAGCTAATGCGCGAAATCGAAAAGCGCATGAAGCGCATTGTTAAAGAAGGTCAGCGTTTTGTGCGCCGAGACATCAGCGAAGCCGACGCTGCCAAGGAACTAGCAGACCAGCCCTACAAGCTGGAGCTAATCCAGACCAAGGGTAAGGGCGCAGAAGCCGCCTCAGTTGAGGTAGGCGCCGGCGGGCTAACCATGTATGACAATGTGCGTCGCAACGGGGAAGTAGCCTGGAGTGACCTATGCCGTGGCCCGCACCTGCCCAACACCAAGCTGATCGGCCTAGGTTTTGCGCTAACCAAGTCCTCCTCGGCTTACTGGAAGGGTGACCAGTCCGGTGACTCCCTGCAGCGCATCTACGGCACCGCCTGGCCCAGCAAGGAAGCCCTCAAGGAATACCAGACCCGCCTAGCTGAAGCGGCCCGCCGTGACCACCGCAAGCTTGGCCAGGAACTAGACCTGTACTCTTTCCCTGAGGAAATTGGCCCCGGCCTGGTGATTTTCCACCCCAAGGGCGGGATTTTGCGTCATGAAATCGAGTCCTATGTGATTGAGCGTCACAAGCAGGCCGGTTTCGACTTTGTGCACACCCCCGAAATTTCTAAGGGCGGCCTGTTCCACACCTCCGGGCACCTGCCTTACTACGCTGACACCATGTTCCCGCCCATGCTGGCTGATGAGGAACGTGACGCTGAAGGCAACATCATTAAGGCCGGCCAAGAGTACTACCTCAAGGCCATGAACTGCCCGATGCACAACCTGATCTTCCGTTCGCGCGGCCGTTCCTACCGTGAACTGCCGCTGCGCCTGTTCGAAATGGGCCACGACTACCGCTACGAAAAGTCCGGCGTGGTGCACGGCCTGACCCGTATGCGTGGCTTCACCCAGGACGACTCGCACACCTACTGCACTCCTGAGCAGGCTGAAGACGAAATCCGGATGCAGCTGAACTTCTTCATCTCCATCCTTAAAGAATTCGGTCTAACTGACTTCTACCTGGAGCTATCCACCCGCGACGAGGATGGCAAGAAGAAAGACAAGTTCATTGGCTCTGATGAGGACTGGGCAGCGGCCACCAAGGCCCTAGAAGACGCCTGCGCAGCTACCGGCTTGGACCTAGTGCCTGACCCGGGTGGCGCAGCCTTCTACGGCCCCAAGGTTTCGGTGCAGTGCAAGGACGCCATTGGGCGCACCTGGCAGATGTCCACTGTGCAGTATGACTTCAACCAGCCTGAGCGTTTCGGCCTGGAATACACCGCCGCTGACGGCTCTCACCGCCGCCCGGTGATGATCCACTCTGCCAAGCTGGGCTCGGTAGAGCGTTTCATTGGGGTGCTGGTAGAGCACTACGCTGGTGCGTTCCCCACCTGGCTAGCTCCGGTGCAGGTCAAGCTGGTGCCTGTGGCTGAGGTATTTGATGACTACGTCAAGGAAGTGGCTGACAAGCTGCGCAGCCAGGGCGTGCGCGTGGAGATTGACCTGTCCGATGATCGTTTCGGTAAGAAGATCCGTAACGCCTCGAAGGAAAAGGTGCCCTTCACCCTGATTGCCGGTGGCGAGGATGTGGAGGCCGGCGCGGTTTCCTTCCGCTACCGTGACGGCAGCCAGCACAACCAGGTGCCCGTGGATGAGGCCGTAGCCCACATTGTTGACGTAATCAAGCGCCGCGTTAACGACCCTGCTGGCGAAAAGCTTGAGGTAGCTTAAGTGACCGCGCCGCTGAGCAGCTTGATAGTGCTGGCCAGGCTATCCCCGGGGTGATTGAGGATACTTTTGATCACCCCGGGGTGCCCGACGCCTTCCAACGCCTGTGGGTACCTCACCGCATGGTTTACATTGGCGGTCAGGATAAGCCTGAGGACCCTTCCGCCCCTAAATGCCCGTTTTGTCGCGCCGCAGCTAGCGACGACGACGCGGCCAGCTTAGTGGTGCGCCGGGGTAGCCATTGCTTCACCCTGATGAACCTGTACCCCTACAACCCTGGGCACCTGCTGGTGCTGCCTTACCGTCACGTGGCTGACTACACCGAGCTAACCGATACAGAACGCATTGAGTTAGGTGAAATGACCGCGCAGGCCATGCGTACTTTGCGCCATGTTTCTGGGCCTGACGGCATTAACCTGGGTATGAACCAGGGGGAGGTAGCTGGCGCCGGTATTGCCGCGCACCTGCACCAGCATGTGGTGCCGCGTTGGCGTGGGGACGCTAACTTCCTGCCTATCGTGGCGCAAACCAAGGCAGTTCCACAGTTACTAGATGACGCCCGCCAGGCTTTAGCACAGGCCTGGGATGCAGCCAATACCGCTGCGGACGCCAAATAAAACTAAGCGCAACTGAGGAGTAACTATGCTCGGCGAACATGGGCGTAGCATCACAAAAACCCTATTTACCAAGCCGGCCCTGGCGATGGCTAAAGTTGGTATTACCCCCAACATGCTGACAGTTACCGGCACGGTGCTTTCGGTAGTGGTGGCAGTTTGTACCCTGCCGCAGGGACACTTCCTGCTGGGGGTAGGGCTGCTGCTGATCGTGCTGTTCGGGGATTCTTTTGATGGAATCTTGGCACGCGCCACGGGCACATCTTCTCCCTTTGGCGCTTTCCTTGATTCCTGCCTGGATCGCTTGACCGACGCCGCCGTGTTTGGTTCCTTGGCAGTGTGGGCGGCCCTGCACATGCCTGCCGGCACCCAACGCACCTTGACAGTGTCTTTCGCAGTGGCCTGTGTAGGACTGGGCGCTTGCGTTTCCTATGTGCGTGCCCGCGCCGAATCGGTAGGAGCTGACGCCCATAAGGGTCTAGCTGAGCGCACTGACCGACTAATTATCGCTGGCCTAGGGGCGTTGGCGGTAGGTTTTGGCCTGAGTACTTGGTGCCTAACTGTGGCTTTAGGGGTAGTGGCGCTAGCTGCCTTTATCACGGTAGTGCAGCGAATTTTGGCGGTACGCTCCCACTTTGCAAAGCAGGCTAAATGACCGGGGCAAAACTATATTTAGCCGCCTGGTCACTAGCTCCCAAAATTCCTGCCAGACTTGGTTACGCACTAGCAAATCGCGGCGCCGATGTGGCTTGGCTGCACCAGCGCCTACGCCCGTCTAAACGCGGGGTGGGCCAGCTAGAAGCAAATCTATACACCCTTACTGGCAACAGTGATGTGCGTGGTCTAAGCCGAGAAGGTATGCGTTCCTATATGCGTTACTTCTATGAGGCTTTTGCTCTGGCCGGTGTGCAGCCAGAGCAGCTGCGTCATAGGGGTGCGTGTGGAAGGCGATTTTGAGGCTTTAAAAGCAGATGTAGCCAGGGCCAATGTGGTGTTTGCACTATCGCACAGCGGTAACTGGGATCTAGCTGGGGCTTGGGCTAGCCAAGAGCTAGCCACCGTGCTTACCGTGGCAGAAAAGGTAGAGCCACCCCAGCTGTTTGAAAAGTTCATTGAGTTCCGCCAGGGGCTGGGCATGGAAATTATTGCTCAGGCACCGGGGCAAAAAGTCTTTGAACAGCTAGTTCAAAAAGCCCAGCAGGGACACTATTTCATCCCCTTACTAGCTGACCGTGATCTAAGTGCGGCAGGTATCGAGGTGGATTTTGGTGGCCAACCAGCCCGGGTAGCTGCCGGTCCGGCCGTGCTGGCGGCCCGTACCCACTCACCGCTGTGGATGGGGGCAATTAGCTATGAACGCCTGGAGGGCCAACGCCGTCGCCTAGCTGGCAGCAGTTGGGGGATTGTCATCCATGTGCGTAAAGTTGCTGATCAGGTCAGTAACGATCAAGGAGATATTTTCGACAAAACCCAAGCTTGGGCGTCTCAGATGGCACAACTATTAGCACGCTATCCTCAGGACTGGCATATGCTACAGGCTATCTACACTCAAGACTTGGATCTAGAACGCCTGGCACGTTCCCATGCTCGCCAGCGTGAAGAAAGTTAAAGGAAGCTATGCGCATTGGTATCGTCTGCCCCTACGCCTTAGATGTGCCAGGTGGAGTGCAGGTTCACGTCACAGATTTAGCGCAAGAGTTAATGCGACGCGGCCATGAAGTAGGGGTACTTGCCCCGGCTGGCCCAGAAATGGAGCTACCTGCCTGGATTACCAGTGCCGGTAACGCTATCCCAATTCCTTATAACGGATCCGTAGCTCGACTTAACTTCGGGGCGGCCCCGGCAGTGCGTACTCGCCGCTGGATTGAGCAAGGCAACTTTGACCTGCTGCATATTCATGAGCCCATTACTCCTTCAATCGGTATGTTGGCGCTACAAGCAGCACGTGGCCCGCTGGTAGGTACTTTCCATGCGGCCATGGACCACTCCATGGTGCGTGAAGCTACTGCCCCTATGGTTTCGGGCCTGATTGAAAAGCTCACAGCCCGAATTGCCGTATCTAATGAGGCCAAAAAAACCCTGCAACACTTCCATGGTGGTGACGCCGTGGTTATCCCTAACGGCGTGTACACCCAAGCCATTTCGCACTGCCCCTAAGCAGGAACGCTTCACCGGCAGCGCCCAGGCGCCCACCATTGCTTTCTTGGGTCGTATTGATGAGCCGCGTAAAGGCCTGGGGGTGCTGCTAAAAGCTGTGCCGCAGGTGTTGGCTCGGTTCCCGCAGGCACGTTTTTTGGTGGCCGGGCGCGGCGAAAATCCCCAGGCCCTGGCTCACCTGGATGCCACTAGTGCGGCTGCAGTAACTTTCTTAGGGGGAGTTAGCGACGCCGATAAGGCCGCTTTGCTGGCTTCGGCCACCTGCTATGTGGCACCCCAAACCGGTGGCGAATCCTTCGGCATTGTGCTGGTGGAGGCCATGGCGGCGGGCACCGCCGTAATTTCCTCTGATCTGGCGGCTTTCGCAGCGGTGCTTGAAAATGGGCGCTTGGGCACTATGTTCAAAAATGGTGACAGCGATGCTTTAGCCCAGGCCATTATTGGGGTAGTTGATGACCCTCAAACCACTCAGGCCAAGATTACCGCCGCCAATGTGGCCGTGGAGCGCTACGACTGGTCCAACGTAACCGACCAGATCCTGGCGGTTTACGACGTCGCTGTAACCACCATTAATAGCCGTATTGAAGCTGAACCGGGCGAGCGCACCATGCTCGGGGTACTGCGTAACCTGCGTGAAGGAGAAAGCCTGTGATAAGCGCTGCCCCACTTTGCCTCCCGCAGCTATTGATGCCTTACTGGCAGTATTGCTTGTTGTAGTAATAGTGCTGGTAGCTGGCTGGTTCCTGTTTGCCTATGCGGTACGAGTAGACCGCCTGCACCGCCAAGTGCTGGCTGCCCGCCTGATTGTCAGTGGACAACTGTCTAAACGGGCTCACGCCGCCATTGAATTAGCCAATGCGCAGGTGCTGGATCAGGCAGACAGTGAAAAACTGTGCCAGGCTGCCCACGACGCTTCGCGCTGTGAAGAGCCAATTGTGGGTGACGGCTTAGATCCGCGTAACCGCAGCGGTAACGCCGCTAAACGCGTGGCCTACGAAAATCAGTTAACTAGCGTTATGCGTGAAGTTTTAACTGACGAAACTCGCAACAGTCTTATGCAAGAAGCTGACGCTACTGCTCTACTGCGTCGTCTTGACGCCGCCCAACAAAAACTTGAGGTGGCTGTGCACGTCCACAACAACCAGGTCAAGGACGCCAGGAAAGTACGCCAGCGGGCCTTGGTACGAATTGCTCATTTGGCTGGCCGCGCCCCGCTACCAGCCCCGGTAGAGATTTAACTTACGTGAAAGAAAAATTCCCACGCTGGCTGCCTCTCGCGCCCGCGCTTCCCTGCATGCGCCCGCTTGGACTAAGCAAAGCGCCTACTCTTGGCGTACGTTCTTATTTACCGCTCTCGCCATGGGTGGCCTAGTAGGTTTTGGGGTGTTGATGATGATCATCAACGCTAATTCAGGAGGCACCAATTTATTGGTTCCCTTCTTGTTAGCTTTAGTGCCTCTATGCCTGGTGTTGTTGGTGGTGCGCTGGATTGACTATCAGGATCCTGAGCCTATGGGGGTGCTGGTGGCCGCCTTCCTGTGGGGGGCGGGCGTGGCCACGCTAGTTTCCTTGATGGTCAACAACTCTTCCACCATTGCGGTCGCGGAAATGACTAAATCTAAAGCCGCCGGCGGCACCTTCGCCACCTTGGTTAGCGCCCCGCTAATTGAGGAGTTCACCAAGGCTCTAGGTTTGGTGCTTATTTACCTGCTGTGGCGCAAGATCGTTAACGGCCCGGTCGACGGCGTCGTCTACGCCACCGTAATTGCAGGTGGCTTCGCGTTCGCAGAAAACATTTTGTACTTTGCTCGCTACAGTGATCAGCTGGCACAAATCTTCCTGCTACGCGGGGTGGCCTCACCTTTCGCCCATGTAATCTTCACTGCCTGCACCGGTATGGCTTTAGGCTTTGGTATCCACATGCGTGGGCGCTGGTCCTGGCTAGGCATGACCCTGCTGGGTTACCTATGCGCGGTAGTGCTGCACTTTAGCTGGAACCTACTTTCAGGCCCCAACTGGTGGTTCTATATGCTGGTCTCAGCCCCAGTATTCGTGCTGATGGGCCTGCTGGTGTCCTACCTAAAGCGACGCGAACAGCGCGATTACGCCACCAACCTAATGGATTACGCCGCCGGTGGCTGGTACACCTCAGCGGAGGTAGCCATGCTTACCACCAATACTGGACGCCGTCAGGGCACTGCTTGGGCGCGCTCACACGGCCCCCAGGCGCGTAAGGCGATGCTCGATTTTCAGCGTGACTCAATGGAGTTAGCTGAGATTCGCGGGCGTTTCTTAGCTGGTGAAGGTGATAGTGAAGATCGTGAGCGCCAACTTAAACTACTGCAGGAAGTCTCTGCTAAACGCCAGGTTTTCCTAGGTTTAGACAATGCCTAACAGCCAAAATTGGCTTGAGGGCGCTAGCGCAGACCAGCCCCAAGCAGAGGGGCAAGGCGGCGCCGTCGTCGCCAGTGCCAAAACCAAAGCACAGTTGCCCGCTAACTGGCGCCAACTGTTAGGGCAGGGCTGGGAACTAAACCAGCAGGGCATGCCCTCGCGCCAGGCAGGACGCGTAGTGGTAGTAGCCCAGGGGCAAATGCTGCTGGTAGCCGGACACGATTTTTCTGACGCCACGCATCACTGGCTGTTTACCCCCGGCGGAGGTATAGAAGCAGGTGAAAGCCCAGCTCAGGCTGCCGCGCGTGAACTAGCTGAAGAAACCGGCATCATGGTGGACCCTGATCGGCTTAGCTTGCTGGGCTACAGGCAGGCCCTATTCGAATTCAGGGCGCTAACCTGCCTAGCCAATGAAACCTTCTACTATCTACACCTCGACCACAAACCCCAGCTCAACCAAGAACGCTGGACCACCAACGAGCGCTCTCTGCTCGACGGATTAAATTGGTATAGCCCACATAATTTACGTCAACTCAGCCAAGCGGGCCTGGCAATTTACCCGCCAGAACTGGTAAATCACGCCGCTAAGCTAGTTACCGGCTGGGATGACACACTGCTTAAATTCACCTAAAAGCCGCAATAAACACACGCTTGCTGGGCTAAAACCGGCCAGGGGAGCGGTAGAATCTATGCGGACTGTTATTTCAACTAACGGGAGTTTTTATGTCGGGTCACTCTAAGTGGGCAACCACCAAGCACAAGAAGGCCGCCATCGATGCTAAGCGAGGCAAGCTATTTGCCCGCCTAATCAAGAACATTGAGGTTGCAGCGCGCACTGGTGGTGGAGACCCCGCAGGTAACCCCACCCTGTTCGACGCCATTCAGAAGGCTAAGAAGAACTCTGTACCCGCAGACAACATCACCCGCGCCGTCAAGCGCGGTAGCGGTGAAGAAGCTGGCGGTGCAGACTGGCAGACCATCATGTACGAAGGCTACGGACCCAACGGCGTGGCTTTCCTGGTCGAGTGCCTTACCGATAACCGTAACCGCGCCGCCTCCGACGTGCGCGTGGCTTTCACCCGCAACAACGGCTCCCTGGCTGACCCCGGTTCGGTGGCCTACAACTTCTCCCGTAAGGGTGTGGTTGAGGTTTCTGCTGCCGACGACGTCGACGAGGACAGCATTTTGATGGCCGTGCTCGACGCCGGGGCTGAGGAAGTTGTCAACGAAGGCGAAGGCTTCTCCATCTACTGCGAGCCCAATGACGTGGTAGCTGTACGTACCGCCCTAACCGAGGCCGGTATGGACTACGACAGCGCCGAAGTTCAGTTTGTGGCTGGCACCAAGATCGAGGTTGACGCTGACACCGCCCGCAAGGTTATGCGCCTAATCGACGCTCTGGAAGACTCCGACGACGTACAGAACGTATTCACCTCTATGGACATCAGCGCCGAGGTGGCCGCCGAGCTGGACGCTGACGAGGACTGAGTAAACGCCTTGGCCCCCGCTTCACTTGGAGCATTTGTAGCTAACCAACGCGTATTGGGTATCGACCCAGGTATGACCCGTTGTGGACTAGGTTGCGTGGATGTGGATTCACGCCGACGAGTGCGACTAGTTGAAGTGGGGGTTGCCCGTACTCCTCCTAACCAATCCCCAGAGCTGCGCCTTAAAACCATTGCGGACGCGATTGACGACTGGATTGCTCGTCACGCCCCGCATGTAATCGCCATTGAACGCGTATTTGCCCAAGAAAATATGCGTTCAGTTATCGCTGTGGCACAGGTTATGGGGGTGGCCATGTTGGCTGGCGCCCGCCACGATCTAGAGGTAGCTTTGCACACCCCTAGTGAAGTTAAGGCAGCTATCAGCGGTAATGGCCGGGCTGATAAAGCCCAGGTGCAAACTATGGTGGCCCGTGTGCTGGGCTTGGATGCGTTACCTAAACCAGCTGACGCAGCTGATGCGTTAGCGCTGGCTATTTGTCACGGTTGGCGTGGGGGAGGCACCGGGCAAGACGGCATCACTGAAATGGTTAGTGCCGGCGGCCAGGTGCGAGCTTCAGCGCGCACCCCAGCCCAACGCCGCTGGGCCCAAGCCCAAGCCAATGCCCGCAGAACCGGTGCTGTAGACCCCCGCCGCAGACGTGGCTGATAACAAGGACTAATGTGATTTCTTCCCTGCGCGGTGAAGTAACCGCAGTGACTCTAAGCTCCGCCGTGATTGAAACCGGGGGGAGTGGGCCTGTTGTTTAACGCTACCCCCAACACTTTAAGCACCCTACAGGTGGGTGCCCAGGCTAAGGTGCACACCTACCTGGTGGTTAAAGAAGATTCGTTGACTCTTTATGGCTTTGCCACCACTGATGAACGCGACACCTTCGCCACCCTCATGGGTGCCAAAGGTGTAGGAGCCAAGCTGGCTTTAGCCATGCTGGCGGTGCACACCCCTGACGCTTTGCGCCAAGCTATTGCCGCTAAAGACACGGCAGCTTTAACTCGCGTACCCGGTTTAGGGCCTAAAGGTGCGCAGCGGGTAATCCTAGATGTGGGCGATAAGCTTGGGCCTCTGCGGGGTGAAGGGGAGCTGGAATTTGACCTGCCAGCTGCTACTGATGAGGCTAACCCGCAGGTAGTTGCGGCTTTGGTGGGGCTGGGCTGGAATGAAGCGGTGGCCACCGGCGCGGTGGCGCAGGTTACTACCGCACAAAATGCCACTGATGTATCGGCGCTGCTACGGGCAGCCTTGCGAAACTTAGGAGCAGCAAAGCGTGTCTGATCGTTTTGTAGGCCCGGAAGCCGATGAGATTGAGCGCGCTGCTGAAGGTGCGCTACGTCCACGCCATCTAGAAGATTTGTGGGCCAAGATGTGGTGCGCGGGCAGCTGTCGGTGGTGCTGCGTGCAGCCACTTCACGTGGCTCTAGCCCTGACCATGTGCTGCTATCTGGCCCGCCCGGGCTGGGTAAAACCACTTTGGCCATGATTATCGCTAATGAGCTGGGTGGCTCACTGCGGCTAACCAGTGGTCCGGCAGTGCAGCACGCTGGTGACCTAGCCGCTATTCTTTCCGCACTTGAAGAAGGCGACGTGCTGTTTATTGATGAAATTCATCGCCTGGCACGTACCGCTGAAGAAATGCTTTACCTGGCCATGGAGGATTACCGGGTAGATGTGGTGGTGGGTAAAGGCCCTGGGGCCACCTCGATCCCGCTGTCACTACCGCCTTTCACTGTGGTTGGGGCCACCACTAGGGCTGGGTTTACTGCCGGCGCCGCTACGTGACCGCTTTTGGTTTCACTGGGCACCTGGACTACTACAGCGCCCGCGAACTAGCCCAGATTGTTACCCGCAGCGCCGGGTTGTTAGGCCTTGAAATAGATGCTCAGGCCGCCCATGAGCTGGCCAGTCGTTCACGTGGCACGCCGCGTATCGCCAACCGACTGCTGCGCCGCGTCCAGGACTGGGCCCAGGTGCACGGCACGCCGGGGGTGGCTGACCTAGCTTCCACCCAGGCGGCTTTGAAAGTGTTTGAGGTGGATGCTATGGGGCTAGACCGCCTAGACCGCTCAGTGCTAACTGCCCTATGCACCCGCTTTGGTGGGGGACCGGTCGGTCTGACCACTTTGGCGGTAAGCGTAGGTGAAGAGGCCGAAACGGTAGAAACAGTGGCTGAACCTTATCTGGTGCGTGAAGGCCTAATGGTGCGTACCCCGCGTGGCCGCGCCGCTACTGCCGCTGCCTACACCCACCTGGGTTTAGAACTGCCCGAACACATGCCTGAAATCTAAGCGCTGCCCGCTATTTAGGACTCACTTAGTTTTATACGGGCTTTCCCATAGACTTTAGGCAAACTTAGGAGGAAAACTATGCTCACGATGCTGATCTTTATGGTGGTCGCTATGGTGGCACTGTCTTATTTTGGCCGCCGCCAAAACGCCAAGGCAGAACAAGCCGCGCGCGCCCGCCTGGAAGAAGCTTGCGTGCCTGACACCTGGGTACGAACTACCTCTGGTTACTACGCCAAGTTCGTTGAGATCGACGGCGACGTGGTCACCTTGCGTACTCCCCAGGGCGTGGAGTCCATGTGGGACAGCAAAGCCATTTATGGCGCAGTTAACCCGCCTTTCGCTGACCAGGATGAGGATGAGGATGAAGAGGAAGGCGTTGAATCTAGCGACGAGCTAGAGATTGACGCTGAAAACACCATAAAAGAGGCCTACAGCGACAACGCAGACTCCAGCGACGACGAAAAAAAGTAATCGTCACCACAAGATTAGATTTAACTAGTTACCACCAGCTGGGGCTATGCAAAATCGCTAATAAACAGGGATTTTGGTAGTCTCAGCTGTGGCAATTGGTCCCCTTAATTTAACGGCACTGCGGCTAGCGTTAAGGGGAACTGACCAGTCACAACCGATTCTAGGAAGAGACACCCCGTGTCCAAATATAAAACCAAGCACGCAGGACGTAGCTTACTAACGTTCCTGCTAGTAATCGCCATTGGTTTCGGTGCGCTAATCATTGGTTCCTTCACCGGTAAAACCAAGCTAACGCCCGGGCTAGCGCTCGACCTGGAAGGCGGTACGCAGCTAATCCTCACGCCAACCACCACCGATGGCCGCCAGGTTACAGACAATGACCTTAACCAGGCCATCAACATTATTCGCCAGCGTGTTGACGCCTCGGGTGTAGCCGAAGCTGAAATTTCACGTCAGGGTGGAAGCAACATTGTGGTGGCGCTGCCGGGTAAGCCCTTCCCAGGAAACCCTGGATCTAGTGCGTTCTTCCGCCGTGCTTTACTTCCGTCCGGTTATTCGGGTCTACAACGCCAATGCACACACTATTGCTAAGGCCCAAAACCAGGCGATAAAGGCTGCTGCCACCGCCAAGCCCACGGCTAAGGCGACCGCTAAGGCTACTGGCACCGCGACGGCGTCGCCGGCTGCTACCCCTGCGCCGTCGGCTACTGCAGCGGCCACCCCCAAGGCAACCCCCACCCCGGTCACCGCCACCCAGCTAGCTACCCGCTACGCGGATGTAAACCAGAATGGCAAGATTGACACTACGCCGCTGACCGCCACCAGTAATGACGCCTCATCAGACGCACAGATCAGCGAAAAAATGATCTATGACGCCCTGATGCTGGACTGCAAGAACCCCAAGAACCTTAAAGGTGGGGCGCAAGACCCCAAGAAGGCTGTTATTTCCTGTGCTCGTGACGGCTCCGGCGCGGTTTACATTCTGGGCCCGGCTGAGCTGAAGGGAACTGACCTGACCAGCGCCACCTCGGCACTGGAGCAAACCAGCCAGGGTTCAAACACTAACCAGTGGATTGTGTCCCTGGAATTTAACAAGCAGGGCACGGCAGACTTTTCCAAGATTTCTACCCGCCTACTGCAGTACCGCAACGACAAGACCGCCCCGCAAAAGAACCAGTTCGCCATTGTGCTTGACGGTTTGACTGTTTCGGCTCCCGGTATTGAGTCGGCTATTACCGGTGGTAAGGCGCAGATCTCTGGTGGTACCAACGCCAACGGCACCCACGGCTTTACCCAGGCTGCCGCCAACTCGCTGGCAAACCAGCTGTCCTTTGGTTCCTTGCCGCTGAACTTCACGGTGCAGTCTGAGCAGCAGATTTCCGCCACTTTGGGTAGCGAGCAGCTACAAAAGGGTCTTATTGCCGGTCTGATCGGTTTCGTACTGATCATCATTTACCTGGCTTGGCAGTACCGAGGCCTGGCCAGTGTGGCCGTGGCCTCCCTGCTGGCTGCCGCCGCCCTGACCTACGTGGTTATTGCCCTGCTGAGCTGGGGGATTGGCTACCGCCTGTCCCTGGCTGGGGTGGCCGGTTTAATTGTGTCTATCGGTATCACTATGGACTCGTTCATTATTTACTTTGAACGTGTACGTGACGAGGTGCGCCACGGTCTGAGCCTGCGCGCCGCCGTCGATGAAGGTTGGGTGCACGCCCGTAAGACCATTATCGTTTCTGACACCGTTAACCTAGTGGCCGCCGTAGTGCTCTACGTGCTGGCAGTAGGTGGCGTGCAGGGCTTCGCCTTCACGCTGGGCGTGACGACGGTAGTGGACTTGGCAGTAATTATTTTCTTCACCCACCCGCTCATGGTGGCCTGCCTAGCCATCCCCTTCTTCGGCCAGGGCCACCGCCTATCTGGTCTAGACCCTGAGCACCTGGGGGCACGTTCACGCAATGTTTACGGTTCTGGACGCGAAAAGATTGCCGACAACCTCGGTAAATCTTTGGCCCGCGCCAAGCGCGAGGCTAAGCGTGAACAGGATGCAAGCGAGGCTAAGGAAGGAGACAACTGATGGCATCGCTAGCAGCTATCGGTAACGACCTGTATTGGGGTAAGCGATCCTTCCCCTTTGTAGGTAAGCGCAAAGTTTGGTACACCGTCGCCCTATGTGCGGTGGCGATCAGCCTACTGCTGGTGGCCACGGTGGGCCTAAAACCCGGTATTGAATTTCCGGGGGTAGTGAAGTCACTATCACCGCGCTGTCAAACCCCAAGGAAGGCCCCGCTAATGCGGTGCTACGCCAGCAGGGGCTAACCAACGGTGCACGCGTAACCACCACTGGTTCTTCCTCGGTGCGTGTACAGACTCCCGCCCTGGATAAGACCAAGCTGAACAAGCTTTCCGCTGGCCTGGCCAAGGCTTACAACGCTAAGGCTGCCGACGTAAACGCCACCACCATTGGCCCCACCTGGGGTAAGGATGTTACCGCTAAAGCCGTGCGTGGTCTGCTAATTTTCTTCGCCCTAGTAGGCGCCCTGATCTGGGCTTACTTCCGTACCTGGAAGATGGCGGCCTCAGCGCTGATTGCGTTGCTGCACGACGTCGTGATCACCGTGGGTATTTACGCGCTAAGTGGCTTTGAGGTTACCCCGGCCACAGTAATTGGTGTGCTAACCATTTTGGGTTACTCCCTCTACGACACTGTGGTGGTATTCGACAAGGTCCGTGACAACACCCGCGACTTTACCCGTCAGCACCGTGCCACCTACGCTGAGCTGGCTAACCTGTCTATTAACCAGACTTTCGTGCGTAGTATCAACACCTCAGTGGTGGGTGTGCTGCCGGTAGCCTCGATTTTGTTTGTGGGTGCTTTCATCCTGGGCGCGGGTACTCTGCGCGATATTTCGCTAACTCTGTTTATCGGTATGATTGCCGGTACACTATCTTCTGTTTTCCTGGCTACCCCTATGCTGGTGGACTTGCGTGGGCGTGAAAAGGAAATTAAGGAACACGACGCCAAGGTGCTGCGCGAGCGTAAAGCTAAGCGTGAAGCAAATGGTGAAGCTGAAGATGACGATGCAGCAGATGACACTGTCTATGCTGCCCCGTTAACTCCCGGTCACCACCTAGGTGTTAAGGCACAGCCCAAGAAGAACAGGAAGCGTCGCTAAATGAGCGTGACCCCCATTCCCGCAGAGCTAACCGATCTGGTACTAGATAACCTGCGTGAGATCCCAGACTTCCCTGAACCGGGAGTACTGTTTCGCGATATCACCCCGTTGCTAGCTAACGGTAAGGCTTTCAAGCAGCTTATCGATGGGCTCGCCGAGCACTATCGGGGCCGCATTGATGCTGTGGCCGGCCTCGAATCGCGTGGATTCATCCTGGCTGCCCCGCTGGCTACCGCACTTGGTATCGGCATGTTGACGGTGCGTAAGGGCGGCAAGCTACCTGGACCGGTTATCGGTGTTGACTACGCCCTGGAATACGGCACTGCCCGGATGGAACTGCGTCCTGACAGTGTGCATGAGGGCGACCGTGTACTGGTGATCGATGATGTTATGGCTACCGGCGGTACCGCCAAGGCCTCGATCCAGCTCCTTGAGCAGGCCGGTGCCAGGGTAGAGGCGATCTGCGTGCTACTAGAACTTGAGGGTTTGGGTGGCCGCAACGTGATTGACCAATCGATCTTTGAGCCGATTGTGGTTATCGAAGATTAATTGACCGCTTACAAAGCAAAAGTGCCGGCAAGCTAAAAGCTTGCCGGCACTTTATCTATGCGCACTCTTTAGTGCATTTATGCCTACATTACTGAGAGATTAGAAATCCTGCAGCTGATAGCGCGCGATTTGTACCTGACGCTGCTTTTCTTTCAGTGCGTGCACACCGCTCAGCGGGAAGTACTCGGGGGACACCTGCGTATATCCCTTAGCTAGGCCCCAAGCCCAGATCCGGTTAATTTCGGCTACTAGCTTGGACTCAGCCGCATTGGTGCCGGCGCCTGAAGACACCAAACCAGGAAGTAGGTGAGCGCCGCTGCTATCTACCAGCAAACAGTTGCAAGTGCGTGGCATAGTGGCTTCTTTAACCGGGTTAATCTCGCGTCCAGAGACGGAAGCGTAGAAAGCCGTGCGTGAGTGAGGCCAGGGCACATGCTGACGCGCAGTGCCGGTAGAGATGTGGAAGCCGGTGGCGTTAATAGTGAGCTTAGTGTTTGCCAACACAAAAGCTGCAAATAGCAAAAAGAGGCTAAGGATTAAACAAATCACCAGCACTACCGTGTCGGTGGTGGTGGCTTTGCCGCCCACTAATTTAGCCGCTGAGCTAATGACGGGGATTAGGAAAAATACGCCCAAACCCAGAGAAATCCAAACCCGCGACATGGCGCGGGGAACCTCAATGTAATCTTCGCTCAGCGGGATAGCAAAGGGCTGGCCCAGCTCATATTTGAAAGCCCCTACCGGCGCCGTCGTAGCTGGCTGCGGCGCGTTACCCGCAAACTGAGCTGCCCCCTGAGACTGAGTGGCTCCTGGGAACTGGCCGGGCTGCTGAAATTGGCTATCGCCCTGAAACTGGCCCTGAAACTGGCCGCCACCTTGAAATTGTTGATAACCCTGGTTACCTCCAGGCAGATTTGGCTGCGTCATAAGTCAACTCCTTAAATATGTAGCCTTAGACTAGTCCTTATAACTAAGTAACAGCTTAGTAAATATTCAGGTAATTTGGTTGCGTGGTAAGCGTGCCATATGGGCTATTACACACTAGACTGTGTTTATGGGAGAGACGTCGAACAACAGTGTTGGGGAAAGTGTAGTTCCTGGCTCGCGCGTGCGTAGTGCGCTGGCCCGCTTTGGGACGCGTGCTCATTCGGTGCCACCAGCTATTGAGCCAGTTATCACGGCCTTTAAAACTAATAATCCAAAGATGGATTTCACCCTCATTTTACGTGCCTATGAGGTAGCTAGGCGCTGCCATGAGGGACAGACGCGTAAAAGCGGGGAGCCTTACATCACCCACCCAATTGCGGTGGCCACAATCCTGGCTGAGCTGGGAATGCTCCCCAAAACCCTAGCCGCAGCTTTACTGCATGACACGGTCGAGGACACAGACCTAACCCTAGATGATCTACGCGCCCAGTTCGGTGACGAGATTGCCCTACTAGTAGATGGGGTCACCAAGCTAGACAAGCTGCAATACGGTGAAGCAGCCAAGTCGGAAACCGTACGCAAGATGATCGTAGCTATGAGCAAGGACATCCGTGTTCTGTTCATTAAGCTAGCCGACCGCCTACACAACGCCCGTACCTGGAAGTACGTTCCCGCCCAAAATGCAGCCGGTAAGGCCCGTGAAACTCTAGATATTTATGCCCCTCTGGCGCACCGCCTGGGTATGAACACCATCAAGTGGGAACTTGAAGATCGCTCTTTTAAGGTGCTCTATCCCGAGGTCTATGACGAGATTGAGCACATGGTGGCCGAGCGCGCCCCGGCCCGTGAAGAATATTTAGCTCAGGTCATTGACATGATCAACACTGACCTGAAGGAAAACAACATTAAGGGTGTAGTCACCGGCCGCCCCAAGCACTTCTACTCCATCTACCAAAAGATGATTGTGCGCGGCAAAGAGTTTGACGACATCTATGACCTAGTAGCAGTGCGCGTAATTGTAGATACTGAAGCTGACTGCTACGGGGTGCTGGGTATTGTGCATGGACGCTGGACACCTATGCCCGGGCGTTTCAAGGACTACATTGCCTCACCCAAGTTCAACTTCTACCGCTCACTACACACCACCGTGATTGGCCCCAGCGGTAAACCGGTTGAGGTGCAGATCCGTACCCACGAAATGCACCGCATGGCTGAGTATGGTGTGGCCGCGCACTGGCGTTACAAGCAGAACCCCAACGCCACTAAGGGCTCTAAGGGTAACGAGTTTGAAGTTAACTTCACCTCTGCCAGCTCTGAAATGGATTGGCTGCGTCAGCTGATTGACTGGCAAAAAGATACCCAGGATCCGGCAGACTTCCTGGATTCTTTGCGCTTCGAGATCTCTGGCAACCAGGTTTATGTATTCACCCCTAAGGGTGATGTGCAGGCTCTACCGGCTAAGGCCACCCCGGTTGACTTTGCTTTCTCAGTGCACACTGAGGTTGGTTACCGCACCATTGGCGCAAAGGTTAATGGTCGCCTGGTGCCGCTTAACACTGTCTTGGAAACCGGTGACACCGTAGAAATCTTTACTTCTAAGGCGCAAAACGCCGGGCCTTCACGTGACTGGATGACCTTTGTGGCTTCGCCGCGAGCTAGGGCCAAGATTAAGGCTTGGTTCTCTAAAGAACGCCGCGAAGAAGCCATTGAACGCGGTAAAGACCAGATCGCCAAGGCTATGCGTAAGCAGAACCTGCCTTTGCAGCGGATCATGACCCATGATTCGCTGATGGCGGTGGCACAGAACCTAAACAAGGGTGATATTGACGGTCTCTACGCAGCCGTTGGTGACTCCCACATTTCCGCCCAACACGTGGTGGAAAACCTGGTGTCCACTTTGGGTGGGAGAAGCTGGTACAGAAGAATCTCTGGCGGAAGCGGTGCTACCTTCGCGAGCTGCTTCGGACGAAGGTAAGATTACCCGCCCCGGTGACACTGGTGTGGTTGTGGATGGTATGCAGGAAGGCGATGTTTACGTAAAGCTAGCTCGCTGCTGTACGCCTATGCCCGGAGATCCAATTGTTGGTTTCATTACCCGTGGTAATGGCATCAGCGTACACACGGCTAACTGCATAAACGTGTCTAATTTTGAGTCTCAGCCAGAGCGCATGATCGGGGTTTCTTGGTCCCAAAATGCTCACGCCACCTATATCGTGCAGCTAGAGGTTGAAGCTTTGGACCGTCTGGGCTTGCTAGCTGATGTTACCCGGGCTATGGCAGATGCTCATATCAACCTGGTAGAAGCGGTTATGGGCTCCAAGCAGCGCGATCGTGTGGTTAAGTTCTGGTTTGTGGTGGAGCTGGCTGAAGCTGTGCACCTGGACCATGTGCTAACAATTGTGCGTAAAGGTCGACGGCGTCTATTCCGCTCGCCGCGCCACCGGTTCCAATCGCTCTATTCGAAATGATGGCAGGAAGTAACTCGTTAATTAACTGCTCTAACCAACTGTTGCGGCTATGGCCGCGTAGATAGTTAAAAGCAGTTAGCAATCCACTGCGGTTAGCTCCATAACGGCAGGCGGTGAGGATAACTTCGGGGCCCTGTGCGCGTCCAGCGTGCAGGGCCATCTCCAATGCGGCATGTTCTAAACAAATGCAGGGCACCCCGGCAATTTGTACATATTGGCTAGCGGGTAGCTGGCGGCGCACCATATCTACGCTGCGCCAACTTGAACGCACTAGGTTGGCACAGACTTGTAAACGCTGCGGTGGGTTTTCACCGGTGTGCACCCACCAGGCGCTAGCGCCAAAAATATAGGTGTACTTAGGTAGCTTGGGGGAGAGTAGTAACGCGCGCTGCGAACAGGTGCTGAGCAGATAATTAGGGACTCGTTTACCCAGTACGCTAGTAAAACAGACACTGTCTAGTGTGTTGCAGCGTAAAACCTGCGTCTCCGTAGTGTTTAAAGCAGTTACGTTAGCTTCCAGATCGGGCGGGCCATAGGCAATGTATTCCATAGCCTGATTGTCATACTAATTAGCCACCTTAAATAGTCTTTAACTATTTTTGTGGATAACTAAAGCCGGTGGATCATAGTGACCCACCGGCTTTAGTGATGCTGTGTGTAGCTATCAGGCCTTAGTGGAGCGACGTACCTGGTCCAGCCAAGCGCGGCGGGCGTTTAGGGCAGCTTCGTGCTCAGCAATAGCCTTGGCCTTACCCTCAGCCTTAGCCTTTTCAAGCTTAGCTTCTAGGTCGGCGATAGATGCCTCAAGCTGTCCGGCTAGACCCTCGGCGCGAGCCTTGGTTTCAGGGTCAGTGCGGCGCCACTCGTTACGCTCAGCCTCGCGGATAGCTTCCTCGACGGCGCGCATACGGCCTTCGATACGACGCATAGCGTTACGCGGAACGTAACCTACCGCCTCCCAGCGGTCCTGGATCGGACGCAGAGCGCGCTTAGCGGCCTTGATGTCCTTAATCGGCAGTAGGGCTTCAGCCTGGGCGGCCAGCTCTTCCTTAACCTTAAGGTTGGCGGTCAGCTCAGCGTTTTCCTTAGCGTCCTTCTCCTGGCGAGCCTTGAAGAACACCTGCTGGGCGGCGTGGAAACGCTCCCACAGGGCGTCATCCTGGCGGCGGGCAGTGCGGCCAGCCTGCTTCCACTCACTCATCAGGTCGCGGAAACCACGTGAACCGCGCTCCCAATCAGTGGTGGTAGATAGCTCTTCGGCGCGCTTGATCAGCGCCTCCTTCTTAGCAACTACCTGCTTGTTCTTCTCGTCAAGCTCGTTGAAGAACTGGCGGCGGTTGCGGTCAAGAGTGCTGCGGGCGCCAGAGAAACGCTGCCATAGGGCATCCTCAGTGGCGCGGTCCAGACGCGGGCCACGCTGCTGGGCAGCCTTCCACTCGTTGAGGATTTCGCGCATACGAGTCATGGAGTTACGCCAGTGGGTCTTGGTCGGATCCTGGCCAGCGAGAGCCTCAGACTCTTCCACTAGCTTGGTGCGCTCAGCCAGTGCCTGAGCACGGGCGGCAGCGCGCTCGGCTACCACAACTTCACGACGCTCCTTGGCTACTGCCTTAAGACCATCGAACTGGGCGCGCAAACCGTTTAGGTCACCCACAGCGGCAGGCTCCTTCAGGGCCTTGCTAAGGCTCTTAACAGTGGAGTCAATGTCGCGCACGCTCAGGTGAGGCAGGCGGGTAGCAAACAGGGCCACCTGTGCCTTTAGGTCTAGGTAGCGGCGGATGTAGAAAGCCATCGCCTCGGCCACCGGAGCACCCGGGAACTGACCAACTAGACGTTCACTGTCGCCGTCTTGGACGTAGACGTTACCCTCGCCATCAACGCGGCCCCACTTGGAGGCAGCCAGGGCTTCTTCGGGATCTAGCGCAGTCTCGGTCTGCTTGGCAGCTGCCTGACCAGGCTTAGCTTCCTGCGCGCCAGCCTTATCGGCAGGGGCGGAATCAGCAGCACTAGCAGCTTCGCTCTCAGCGGGGGCAGCCTGGGGGGCGTTGGTGGTCTCTTCGCCAGCAGGGGCGGTCGAAGCCTCCTGCGGTGTTGAGGATGCAGCCTGTTGTGCCTGATCGGTCACGGGAGTCTGCTCACTCATGGGTATGCTCCTTATAGAATGTGTTACGGCGTCAGTAAAATGCGCCGTAGCTAGTTGGCTAAAAGCCTGAGAATGTGCACGTCGCATGGCGTAAAGCCATACAGGGTTAAAGTCTACGCTATTTAGAGCTCAATTCTCGCATTCAATTAGCCGTGTTAACGCTGTGCTTGGCCGCCAGAGCTAGTTTCATGCTTTAGGCTGGAGACATGCTTTTACACCGTATGCCCCCTGCCGTCCTAGGCTCAAACTGCTATGTGATCGTGCCTGCAGGTAAACAGGGCGCCTTGGTAGTAGACCCTGGGGCGGGCGCAGCTAGCGGCGTCGTCGAGTTTCTAAAAACCAACGAGCTGAGCCTGGAAGCAGTGCTGCTAACCCACGGACACGCTGATCACTGCTGGGATAGTGCCGCTGTAGTGGCAGGCATGGGGCAAGCACAGTGCCCGGTGTATGTGCCCAGCCCAGATCTGTATCGACTAGATGACCCGGAGGCCACCACCGGCATCTATATGCGTGGCCGTGGCTTTAGTGCTTTGGCTGGTACCCCTTGGCGCCGTCCGCTTAATGTAGTGGCGCTACCGCAGCGTGCTTATAGCGACGGCGTCGAGCTGATTAGTGGCCTGCCAGTGAGGGCTGTGGCCGCCCCTGGACACACTGAGGGCTCCTCACTATTCCTAACTGTGGCCCAGATGGATGCCAGCCACGAGCTACTAGCTGAAGCTGAAGTAGAAACCAGTGGTACCCAGTTGTTGGCCCTAACCGGTGACGTGATTTTCAAGGGCTCAGTGGGTCGCGATGATCTGCCCGGCGGCTCCCACCAAGACATGCTTGGTTCGCTGCGTTTCCTGGCCAATGCTATTGACCCCTCTACCGTATTACTGCCTGGCCATGGTGCGGCCACCACTATGGCGCATGAGCATCATGCCAACCCCTATATGCATGAGGCCAAGACTTTCGGCGGTGAGCTGGACTAGTAATAGCGACCTGGACTAGCCACAAACGTGCTCAGGCCCTGCTTACAAGCTATAACAATGCCAACTGGGCCCAGCATGAAAACCCAAAATAAATACGGTTAAAACTTAAGTAGGATTAAATCATGGCAAAAACTTCGCTTTCTGGTTTCCCCGAGTGGCTACCTAGCCAGCGGCTGATTGAACAGCACTTCCTAAACGTTCTACAAAAACACCTTTGAGCTGCACGGATTTAGCTCTATTGAGACTCGCGCAGTAGAGCCGCTAAGCGAATTAACGCGTAAAGGGGAGACCTCCAGGAGGTTTACCTACTGTCTCGCCTGCAGGCGGCCCCAGGGTGAAAATGAAGACCCGCGCAAACAGCTGGGGCTGCACTTTGACCTGACTGTGCCCTTTGCTCGCTACGTGCTTGAGTACGCCGGGCAGCTGACCTTCCCCTTTAAGCGCTACCAGATTCAGAAGGTATGGCGCGGCGAGCGTCCCCAGGAGGGGCGTTTCCGTGAGTTCATTCAAGCTGATATTGACGTGGTGGGTGACGGCAAGCTGCCGCTGCACTATGACGCCGAGCTGCCTCTGATCATGCACGAGGCTCTTAGCGCTCTGCCTATCCCGCCGGTGCTGCTGCACGTGTCTAACCGCAAGGTAGCTCAGGGTTTCTACACCACCATTGGGGTTGCAGAAGAATCTCTAATTGAGGTGCTGCGCGTGGTGGATAAGCTTGACAAGATTGGCCCTGAAGCAGTGGCTCAGGAGCTGGAAGAAAACTGTGGGGCTAAGCTCCACTCAGGCGCACTTGGCTTTGCAGATGGCAGAAATTACTGCCAGTAACGGCGAGGAGCTAGAAGAGAAGCTGCGTGCCCTGCTAGAGCAGGCGGGTCTGGAAGCTAATGAGCTGCTTGAGCAAGGTATAGCTGAACTAGCTGGGGTGCTGGAAGTGGCGGCGCGACGTCGCCCGGGCGCCCTGATCGCCGACCTTAAGATTGCCCGTGGCTTGGACTACTACACCGGTACGGTTTATGAGTCTGAGCTAATTGGTCACGAGGATCTAGGCTTCTATCTGCTCCGGTGGTCGCTACGACTCTCTGGCCTCTAACGGCAAGCGTTCCTTCCCCGGAGTGGGCCTGTCTATTGGGGTTTCGCGGCTGCTGGCCAGGGTTATCGGTGCTGGCCTGGTGCAGGTTAGCCGCCCGGTACCCACGGCGGTACTGGTGGCGGTTACCGACGAGGATTCGCGTCCGGTTTCTGAGGCGGTGGCCGATAAGCTGCGCGCCCGAGGTATCTGCGCTGATGTGGCCCCCACTGCCGCAAAGTTCGGCAAGCAGATTAAATTCGCTGACAAGCGCGGTATTCCTTTCGTATGGTTCCCAGCCGCAGTGGATGAGGCCGACAATAGTGGGGCTGATTCGGTTAAGGACATCCGTTCTGGTGAGCAAGTTGAGGCCGACGCCGCCACTTGGCAGTGCCCCGAGCAGGATCTGCGCGTGCAGGTAGTACCGGCACAAGCCTGAGATTGACGCTGTGGTAACTAGGTAAAAAAATGTTCAACTTTAGACGTAAACCTGGGATTACCACGGCGCAGGAGTTAGCTGAGCGTCTAGTGCAACTAGCTCAGCTAACTGATCGAGTAAAAGTAGCGGTGCCAGGTTGGCAAGCAACCAGCCTGGCCCGCCAGATCAGTGCTATGGATCAGTTACTGGTGCAAGCTAATGAGGGCTTAGCCCAAAGCGACAGCGCCGGGGAAACTGAACAGCAGCTTTTAGACCAGCTGCGTAGCGTTGCGAAAGACACGGCTCAGGCACTTAGCTCCGCCAGCGGGGCGGTGCAAGCAAATACTGGTGAAATTGAAGCTGAACTATTAGCCCGTGCTGGCCAGGTAGCTGGAGTAGAAAACCGGGTAGAAAAAGCTCGCGAAGAATACTTTAGGCAGGCTTGGCCGCAGCTAACTTGGCCGCTAGCACGCGGTTGGGTGGCAATGCGTTTCAAAGCTGAGGTACCCGCTAAAACTGAGCAGCCCGGTAAGAAAAGGTGGACCCGTCTTTTTAACGCAGTTGAAAACTACTGGTGGCGCTAGTACAAATGAGCAAGCAGATAGCCCTGAGATGGATGCTGCGGAGGAAGTAGAAAGCTAAGCGTCTAGACGCTGTCTATAAACGGTTGGTTAAGGCTAATACAGCAGTATTGCCCACGCCTTGGGCCAGTAAAGTGAATGCTGAGTTAGATGAGGCATACACAGATTTAGTGCTTGAGCTTAAAGCCGCACTAAATGCATCCCAGTCAGCGTCACTTACCAACGCCGCACTGGTGGAAATGGGCTAAAACCTGGCAGTGGACGCTATACATAATTATGTTAGCCGGCCTAATTTGGTGGGGTATGAATGCGTTACTTGAACGCTTACTTTTGCCCACCTTACCGATGCCTCATATTGGGGTTATGCCATTAGCTGTAGTGGCGCTACTGATCGGTTTAATACTGGGGTTAATAGCCACTTGGGTGAATTATCGACTGGTTAAGGCCGGTGCCTACCGGCGCGCACGTAACCTGAAAAGCTATCTAAATAGCCGAGTAGAAGATGTTTTACAAGCTAAGCTGTACGCCCGGTTGGAAAGTCATATAGCTGAGCATGTGTCGCTAATGGCCTTAGCTAATGCGCTAGCTGAATAAGAGCGCCAATTAAATCGGTTCCATAAAAACTTGGGTTAAACCAAATAGTTGTGTCCCGGCGCAGTTCATGTGTCGGTGCGGCCCAGAGCGCGTCCACCGATAGGGGGAACCAGGCGCCCGACGGCGAGGATCCGGGCAACGTGTACACGATTCCTGAGGGTGGGCGCGTGGACGTCACGCTGACGGCCGAGTCGGTGGACGGCGTCGATGGGTGCACGGCTGCGGACGCCGACCAGATGGACATCATCAACACGAACGGTTCGGGTTCGACGAGCCTGCGCCTCTGCCATACCGGGAATGAAGGCGGCGCCAACTCCGACTGCGATGAGGACGACTGGACCAATGAGGTTGAATCGGTTAGTAAGCAGAATGCAGAATACTGCGGCGATGCCGAGAATGATGATTGTTTCAACGGACATGGAGAGCCTCTAACCTGCGGATATTGTCTTCTAGTTTATAGGTTGATCTGCGGACTTGAGTGACGCGGCTGGGGAGTGCGATGGGTTCCTTGCGAGCTGTTTTTCTGACGTTGAAGCTGATAGTCTGAACCAGCTGGAAGAAGTCACGCATCCGCAGCGTCACACCGAGGCGACCGCGTCGGTGCGTGTGGCCCCTACTTCGCCGGTGCGCGCGAGCCGATCGCGCGCATCCGAGATAACTGAGATCTTTAAGGAGATACTCCCATGGGTATGCATTCCACGACGCAGGCATTCCAGTTCGACGTGCCGTTCGAGCAGCTGTTCCAGCTCGCCATCCCGGCCGCGCAGTCCGTTCCAAAGGCGACCGTGACGTTCGCCGACCCCAACCGTCAGGTTGTCACCTTCGACACCCCGATGAGCATGATGTCCTGGGGCGAGAACATTGTCGCCGGTTTTATTCCCTCCGAGGGCAGCACCGTCGTTGAGGTCACCTGCACGACCAAGGGTCTGCCCAACCTCATGCAGGACAGACGCAACCGCAAGATGATTGCGCAGTTCGTGACCGCTCTGTCCAACCTCGCGCAGACCACCGCTGTGGAGGTCACTCGCTCCTGACGGCCCGTGCGCCCGCTCCCTGCGCCAGGTGGTAGGTGACGGACGTGTTATCGAAGGGGAGGATCCGCAGGTGGTGCGCGCCGTTGGCTGCGAATGCTGCGTCAGCGAGCTTGATGGAATCCGAGTTGAACTCGCGCGAGGTGATGCAGTCGATGTTGACGGGCGTGTACGTTTGATCGCCCGGGACCCAGAAGGAGATCGTGTGGACGCCGGGCGTGAGCTCGACGGTTTCGGTCATCTCCTTCCACGTGTCATAGCTGCCTGTCGCATCGAAGTGCACGTACTTGATGAGCTTCTGCGTGGGCTGACCCATATCGAGGATCATCTGGTGGTAGGCGGGGTCGTCATCCTGTCTGGCGTAGCGCGTCACAAGCGTTACGGTGCCGCCCTGGCCGGCGTCAATCGTGAAGGTGACGGCGTCGCCGCCCTGGTAGAAGTCGCCCGCGTAGGCGGCGACGATCTGCGGTTTGTTCGCCGACTTGTCGCGCGCGCCTTGCAGGTAGGAGGCGACCTGCTGGTTTGTTTCGTTGTGGTCCCAGAGCTCGGTGTAGATGTACGAGGCCGAGGATGGGCCGATCTTGCACTCGGACATGGGATGGCAGTACCAGCACGAGACCTACATCAGCACGCTCGCCGATAACGGTTTCATCCAGAGCATGTCACGCAAAGGCAACTGCATCGACAATGGCGCCACCGAACAGGTCTTCGGACACCTCAAGGACGAATTCTTCCGCGGCCAAGACTGGCAGACCTTCGAGAGCTTCAAAGCCGACCTCGACGCTTTACGTCACGCACTGGAACACACAAAGACGCCAAGTAAAGCTCAAGGGCCTGACCCCGGCAGAATACCGGGACCAGGCCCTCCAGCAAGCCGCATAACGGCTACCCATTTAAAGCGTCCAAGTTTCGGGGCGCAGTTCATTTAGGCGCCGGGACACAATTTTTATGTATCAGTAGCGCTTGGAGCGGCCATAGCCGCCACGGTCGTCGCGCTTAGAGCCGCGCTGGTAACCAGAGCGCTCATCACGGTAACCGGAGTATCCGCCGCGCGAGTTGGAACGCTCGTTAAAGCGCCCGCCGCGATCGTCACGCTTGAAACCACGGTCCTCACGCTTAAAGCCGCGATCGTCACGCTTGAAACCACGGTCCTCACGCTTAAAGCCGCGATCGTCACGCTTAAAGCCACGGTCATCGCGTTTGAAACCGCGATCGTCACGCTTGAAACCCACGGTCCTCACGGTCATAGCGGCCCTCTTCGCGACGTGGGCGGTAAGCCGAACGGCCGCCCTCAGAATCGGCGTCGTCGCGCATACCCTTAGCCTTGTGGCGATCATTCGGGCCGCTCCAGCCGTGACCGGGACCCTCATCCGGGCGAATACGCAGCTCACGGCCAGCGAAGGTGGCCTTACCCATGCGCTGCAAAGTCTGCTCATCTAGCGGCGCATAGATAGTGACCAGCGAGAAAGACTGCAAAATGTCGATCTTGCCAATGTCGGAGCCGGAAATGCCGCCCTCATTAGCTAGTGCACCCACAATTGCGCCGGGCAGAACCTTGTCGCGGTGACCCACCTCGACGCGGTAAACCGTGCCGCCCTCATCGTCACGACGCGGGGCGCGACGCGGACGCTCAGGCCTGTTCTCGCGGGCAGGACGCTCACGGCCATGCTCAAAGCTGGCAGAAATGAAGGTGCCTTCAGAATCTACCTGCACCTCACGGCGCTCCTTGCGGCCAGAGTCCTCACGCTGCCAGCGCGGGCCGTCGTCGCCAACCGCCAAAGCCAGCAAGGTAGCAGCCAAAGTGGCGCTATCCAGGGAAGAAACTTCCTTAGCGATCAGCTCGTGGTAGATGTCCAGACGGCCCTTTTGAGCGCGTTCATCGGCGCGCTTTAGTAGCTTAGCGGCGCGGTGACGCGACACGTCAGCGGGGGGAGGGCAGGGTGATTTCCTCCAGGCGAGCCCCGGTCAGACGCTCAATCTGGCGTAGCTTGCCCTTCTCCTTAGGGGTCAGGAAAGTGATAGCTTCACCGGTGCGCCCGGCGCGGCCAGTACGACCAATACGGTGCACATAGGCCTCAGCCTCACGCGGCACATCAAAGTTAACTACCAGACCGATACGGTCCACATCCAAACCACGCGCGGCCACATCCGTAGCCACCAGCACATCCAAGCTACCCTGGCGCAGGCGCTCAATCAGACGCTCACGTTCACGCTGGGGTACGTCACCACTGATGGCGGCGGCCTGAATGCCACGACCAGACAGCTCAATGGCCACATCCTCAGCAGTTGACTTGGTGCGCACAAAGACAATCGCGGCTTCAGCATCAGTCACGGCCAAGATACGCGAAACCGCACCCACCTTGTGACGGAAAGGCACCACCGCGTAAGACTGCTGCACCGAATCCACAGTGGAGGACTGGCGTGAAACCTCAATACGTACCGGGTCGTTTAGGTGCTCAGCGGCCACCGACTCAATTGCCGGAGGCATGGTGGCGCTAAACAGGGCGGTGCGTCGCTCGGTAGGCAGCGAGGCGGCAATGGTTTCTACATCCTCAGCAAGCCCATGCGCAGCATTTCATCGGCTTCATCGAGCACGAAGTAACGCACGTGGTCTAGTACCAGCGCACCCTTTTCGATCAGGTCAATTACGCGCCCGGGGGTACCCACAACCACCTGGGCGCCTTCACGTAGCGCCGCAATCTGGGGACCGTAGGGGCTACCACCGTAGACGGCCACAACATCTAGACCACGGCTGCGGTGAGCCATATCGGCAATCGCATCGGCGCTTTGCATGGCCAGCTCACGGGTGGGGGCCAAAACCAGGGCCTGTACTTCACCGTCGCGGCTGTCTACCTCATTTAGTAGGGGCAGGCCGAAAGCGGCGGTCTTACCGGTACCGGTTTGGGCTACACCGACGACGTCGCGGCCCTCCAGTAGCACCGGGATCGCCTCGCGCTGAATGTCGGTGGGGCTAACAAAACCCATGTCGGTGATGGCGCGTAGCAAGTCGCGTGGCAGGCCCAGGTCAGCGAAAGTCGGGCCGGTGGGGGTCAGCTCGGCGTCGTCGTCATCTTCACTGTCTGACTCGGGGTCTAGCTCCGGGCGGTCAGTGTCGACGTCGTCGGCCTCGTCCTCGTGGTCAATGTCTACCGGGTCGGCCGGAGAAGTGGATTCGCTAGCGTCAGCGATATCTTCAGGCGTGGCCGCGCTGGCAGCAGAGGTGGATTTTAGCTGGGCCTCAAACAGGTCATCTAGGCTAAGGGGATTAGACATACGTATTTCCAATGCGGATCAGCGGAGCGTGGGGATGAGCCTATTACTCACCGCTCTTAACGCACCTCGCCCAGCCACACTCGTCAGTCGTTAACCGACTAAACGCACGCAATTATTCGCAACTCAATTCGGTATGCGACGATAAAACTTCAAGGGTAGGGAGCGTCTCACTCCTAAAACAACAGCTTTAGTTTACCTGGCGCTGCAGCTTGATAAACCTAGTATTTGTGGTGAATTGGCTTACCCTGGGCGGCCAAACTAGGGCTGCAAATAAACATGACTTAGCGGCGGGGAGTAGACTTTTAGCGGCGCCCGCTCGTCTCGCGGTGCGCTTTTAACCAAACTGGAAGGACCAAAGTGCTGCGTACCCGCTATGCAGGTTCCCTGCGCTCAAAGTGACATTGGCACTACCGTAACGCTCACCGGCTGGGTCGATCGTCGTCGTGACCACGGCGGCGTCGCCTTTATTGACCTGCGTGATGCCAGCGGTATTGCCCAGGTAGTCATCCGTGAGGAGGTGGCCCACGATCTGCGCGCAGAATACGTACTTAAAGTTACTGGTGAGGTCACGGCCCGCCCTGAGGGTAACGCCAACCCGAACCTGCCTACCGGTGAAATTGAGGTAGTCGTCAGCGAGGTAGAGATCCTCAACCCGGCCGCACCTTTGCCGTTCCAGGTTTCTGACCACGCTGAAGACGCTGGTCAGGTAGGTGAAGAAGCTCGCCTAAAGTACCGCTACCTGGATCTGCGTCGCTCCTCTATGCAGCACGCTATCCGTCTGCGTTCCAAGGTGTCTCAGGCTGCCCGTAAGGTGCTTGACGCTCACGACTTCGTTGAGATTGAGACCCCCACCCTGACTCGCTCCACCCCTGAAGGTGCTCGCGACTTCCTGGTGCCCGCGCGTCTAGCCCCCGGTTGCTGGTACGCCCTACCCCAGTCTCCGCAGCTGTTTAAGCAGCTACTGATGGTGGCCGGTATGGAGCGCTACTACCAGATTGCCCGCTGCTATCGTGACGAGGACTTCCGCGCTGACCGCCAGCCTGAGTTCACTCAGCTGGATGTGGAAATGAGCTTCGTGGAGCAGGACGACGTCATGGCAGTAGCCGAGGACATCCTGCGTGAAGTTTGGGCCCTGATCGGCTACGAGCTCAAGACCCCCATTGCCCGTATGCCTTACCGCGAGGCCATGGAAAAGTACGGTTCGGACAAGCCTGACCTGCGTTTTGGTCTAGAGCTAACCGACCTAACCGAGTTCTTCAAGGACACCACCTTCCGCGTATTTAAGGCCCCCTATGTGGGCGCCGTGGTTATGCCCGGTGGCGCCAGCCAGTCTCGCCGTACTTTCGACGCTTGGCAGGAATGGGCCAAACAGCGCGGCGCTAAGGGCCTGGCCTACGTAACTGTTGGTGAGGACGGCACCCTGGGTGGTCCGGTTGCTAAGAACATTACCGACGCCGAGCGTGCCGGTCTGGCTGAGGCTGCTGGCGCCAAGCCCGGCGACTGCATCTTCTTCGCCGCTGGCGGTGTAGATGCGTCACGCGCCCTGCTGGGTGCAGCCCGCCTGGAGATCGGTAAGCGCTGCGGCTTGATCGACGAAAACGAATGGTCTTTCGTGTGGGTAGTGGACGCCCCCTTGTTCAAGCCTTCCGCTGAGGCTAAGGCTGAAGGCGACGTCGCTCTGGGCTCTAGCGCCTGGACTGCAGTACACCACGCCTTCACCTCACCCAAGCCCGAGTGGCTCGACAACTTCGACCAGGACCCGGGCAACGCTCTGGCCTACGCCTACGACATCGTCTGCAACGGCAACGAAATCGGTGGTGGCTCGATCCGTATCCACCGCCGCGACGTGCAAGAGCGCGTATTCAAGGTGATGGGTATTAGCCAGGAGCAGGCCCAGGAGAAGTTTGGCTTCCTGCTTGATGCCTTCAAGTTCGGCGCCCCGCCGCACGGTGGTATCGCCTTTGGTTGGGACCGTATCGTCTCGCTGCTAACTCACGCCGACTCTATCCGCGACGTGATCGCCTTCCCCAAGTCCGGTGGTGGCTACGACCCGCTAACTGCAGCCCCTGCTCCCATTACCGAGCAGCAGCGTAAGGAAGCTGGCGTAGACGCTAAGCCTGAACAGGCCTAGGATTTTCTAACGATTAGGGTGGGTCCCATTAATTTGGGACCCACCCTAATTGCAGCTAATACGGGTAGTATGAAAGCTATGTCACAGTATATTGATATCCACCCTGAAAACCCGCAGGCGCGTTTAATCAACAAGGTAGTTGACCGTCTACGTGACGGTGGACTGATCGCTTACCCCACTGACTCTGGCTACGCGCTGGCCTGCATGGTGGGCAATAAGGAAGGCATGGATCGTATCCGTGCTATCCGTCAGCTTAACGACAAGCATAACTTCACCTTGATGTGCTCCAATTTTTCGCAGGTTGGGCCGGTGGCAATTGTTGGCAACACTGCCTTCCGCCTGATTAAGCGACTAACCCCAGGGCCCTACACCTTCATTTTGAAGGGCACCAAAGAGGTGCCGCGTATGACCCTTAACCCCAAGAAGCACACGCTGGGTATCCGTATCCCTGATTACCCTATTGCCCAGAGCCTGGTAGAGGCCCTAGGTGAGCCGTTGCTTTCCTCCACTTTCATCCGCCCGGGTGAAGAAGAGCCTGAAACCAGCGGCTGGGAAATTCACGACGAGCTAGGTCACTTGATCGACATTGTGATTGAAGGGCCGGTGGCTAGCACTGAGCCCACCACGGTTATTGACTAACTGAGGATGTGCCCGAGGTTCTGCGCCAAGGTGCAGGTGACACCTCAACTATCTAGCCTTAACCAGGCTTGCCAAGGGGGCTAGCGCTTTTTCAGCGCTAGCCCCCTTAGTTTTCAGCCCTAGTCCATGTAACTGGCTTGGGTGCGCAAATCCTAGTGCTGTAGCGAGTAACGCTCATAGATAGCCCGAATAGGGGCTGGTGACCACCAGTTCCAACGCCCTAGCAAGGTCATAGTGGCGGGCACCAACGCCATACGCACCAGCGTGGCGTCAACTAACACGATCAGCGCCAAAGTAAGCCCGATTTCTTTAATCACCAGCATCTGGCCACCCACAAAACCTAGGAATACTGCGGTCATAATGGCTGCCGCTGAGGTAATAATGCGGCCAGAACGCTGCAAACCTCGCTCAACAGCTAGATCATTATCGCCGGTAGCATCCCAAAATTCTTTGATGCGTCCTAACAGGAACACTTCATAGTCCATAGCCAGGCCAAAGCCAAACACAATGGCTACCACCATCACATAGCTTTCCATGCCCCCGATGGGGGTAAATCCCAATAGGGAAGCGCCGTGACCGCCCTGGAAAATCCAGGTGGCCAGGCCCAGTGAAGCAGCCAAAGAGAGCGAGTTAATCAGCACGGCCTTAATGGGCACAAGCAGTGAGCCAGTCATTAAGAACAGCAAAATAAAGATCGCTCCTAGCACTAGTGGTACTAGCCAGGGCAGTGAGGAGATAACCGAGGAGCCAAAATCTACCTGGGTAGCTGCTTGACCGGTGATCCACAGTTGGCTGGGGGAGTTTAGCGAGCGAATATCCACTACCGCCCGCTCAGCGCTACGGGAACCGGCAGTGCCTTTAAGTTCTAGGTAAGCCACGGTGTAATCACCGGCAGTGGTCACACCGTGTATCTTCTGTACATCGGCAACCTGGGATACTTCAGTTTTAATGAAGTTAGTCTGTTTGGCACTGTTGCCGTACATGATTAAAGTGGCGTCGTTACTTAAAGAATCGGGATACTGCTGTTTTAGGGTTTGCAAATAGGCGTATTGGGAGCCATTGCGCGGTAAAAGCTCAGTGCCAGAGTTAAGCAGGTGCAAGTCACCTAGTGGCACACACATAGCTCCTAGCGCCGCTACGCAGGCAACTAGTACATACCAGGGGTAGCGGTGCACCCACCGAGCCAGACGTGAAAAGATACCCTCAGTGGAAGAAACATCAGCGATACGTGCTTGTAGCTTACCTAGCAGCGGCACCCGCTGTAGCCAGGAGGGAATAAGGGCGCGCGTACCCAAATAGAGCAGCAGTGCGGGTACCAAAGTCAGCGCCGCCGCTACCGCAATGAGGGTTACAAACAGCCCACCTACACCAATAGAGCTGAGCAGGGTGGGCGGCATTAGGGCTAGACCTAGCAAACCAATAGCTACCGTTACTGCAGAGAACAAAATGGTTCTCCCGGCACTAACCATAGTTAGACGTACTGCCTGGGCAGGGTAGGGAAGCATTGCGGGAGCGACGCTGCTGGAAGGCTGCCTGAATGGATACGCCTGCAGCGGGAGTTTCATCATTAGCTAGCTTTTCAGCTAGTCGGCCTAGTTCTTCACGGTAGCGGGAGGTAAATAGCAGCCCGTAGTCGATGGATAGGCCCAGGCCGATTACCGTAACAATGTTGAGCACACTGGATTCAATATCGACCAGGTAGCTAAGGCCCCATAGGCTACCTAACGCGGCGCAGATAGATACTAATGCGCCTGCTAGCGGCATACCGGCCAGCATAAAACCGCCAAAAACCAGCGCCATGATCAGCAAAGTCAGCGGCAATACCAGCAGCTCTCCGGCGCGCATATCACGCGAAACCTGATCAACTAGCTCCTGGTTAATAATGGCTTGGTCGGAGACTGTGCCGGCAGCATTGGGGGACACTGCACGTAGTTCCTGGGGTACTCGCGCCAGGCGACGCTCCACATCTTTACGTGAAGTATCAAAGGAGGCTTTCGCATCAGCATTTTTAGTGATGTCTTTACCCGGTTCAGGCGAGATAGTTACGGAAAGCAAAAATCCCTGCTTGTTGCGGGCCATCAGTTTGGTAGCAGCCGGGTTAGCTAACTTGCCAGGCAGTACAAAGGGGTCTACCACGGCGCCGTCGCCAACGCGGGCAATTAGTTCTTTGTGAACTGGCGCCAAGGCATTATCAACCTTGGTGGCAGTGGCTGAATCGGCCAGGTTAACCCCGGTTACTAGCAGGGTAATTTCTACTGATTGGCCAGTTAGAGTGTTTAGTACCTGTTGGCCTTCATCGGAAGATGAGCCAGGAATAGAGCCCTGGGAAGTTTTTAATCGATCAAAAATTGACTGGCCGCCTAAGCCTGAAAGTGAAGTAAGTAGTAACAGCGCTGCCAGCGCGGCCCAAATCACGAGAGTTAGACGCGGACGACGGATAACCTTGGTTGCTAGGGCGTCAAACATGGCGTAATTATCGCAGATATACTGCTTATATGGACCTTTTCGAGGCAGCGAACAGTGATGAATCCGGTCTAAGTGTTGACCCCCATGCCCCGTTAGCGGTCCGTATGCGTCCGCGTAGCTTGGATGAGTTGGTGGGGCAAAGTCACCTGTTGACGCCGGGCTCTCCGCTGCGGCGTTTGATTGCCGGCGGGCGCGGGGCGACCAGCTCAGTTATTTTGTTTGGCCCGCCTGGAACCGGTAAAACCACCCTGGCTTATTTGGTGGCGCGTGCCCATAATCGTCGTTTTGTGGAGCTGTCGGCGGTAAGCGCTGGGGTTAAGGAGGTGCGCGCCGTCGTCGATCAAGCCCGCCACGCCCTATCCGTAAGCGGCCAGGAGACGGTGCTATTTATTGACGAGGTGCACCGTTTTTCGCGTTCGCAGCAAGACTCGCTGCTACCGGCGGTGGAAATCGTTGGGTTACGTTGATTGCGGCTACCACTGAAAACCCGTCCTTCTCAGTAGTGGCTCCTTTGCTTTCGCGTTCACTGCTGCTAACTTTGCAGCCTTTGGATGGGCAGGATATTGCGGCTTTGGTGCGTCGGGCACTTAGTGATCCGCGCGGTTACGCCTGCAGGGTAGCTATCGACGACGACGCCCTGGCCCAGTTGGTACGTTTGGCTGGTAATGATGCGCGTAAGGCCTTAACCGTGTTGGAGGCAGCGGCGCAGAGTCTGCTTGACGGTGATGCTTTGGTTGACGCGGGGGCTTTTGGTGACGGCAGGGCCGTTTTGGATGCTGAAACCGTACCCAAGGCTGGCGGCGCAACAGAGAAGCAAAAAGCGCAAGCAAAACAACCCCTAGACGCTGTCAAGCAATCTAAAGTGCTCAAACCAGAGGTTCCAGTAATTACGGTTAGCACTATTGAGCAAGCCGCAGATATTGCTGCTGTGCGCTATGACCGCAGCGGTGACCAGCACTATGACGTGGCCAGCGCCTTCATTAAATCCATGCGCGGCTCAGATGTAGATGCTGCCATCCACTACCTGGCTCGCATGATTGCAGCGGGGGAGGACCCGCGCTTTATCGCCCGGCGCGTGGTGATAGCCGCCAGCGAAGATGTGGGCATGGCTGACCCTAGCGTGCTAGCCACGGCCAGCGCCGCCATGAGCGCGGTAGCCCAAATTGGTATGCCCGAAGCCCGCATTATTTTGGCCCAAGCGGTTATTGCGGTGGCCAGTGCGCCTAAATCAAATGCCGCCTACCTGGCTATTGATAGGGCCTTGGCAGACGTGCGGGCAGGAAATATTGGGCAGGTGCCCGCGCATCTGCGTGACGCTCACTACGCTGGAGCCCAAAAACTAGGCCACGGCACAGACTATAAATACGCCCACGATTACCCCCACTCAGTAGCTGCCCAGGAGTATTTACCTGAGGAACTGCGCGGCAAGCGCTACTACCAACCTACCCGCAATGGTTTTGAGGATCTGCTCACAACCAGACTGGAAAAGGTGCGCGATTTACTAGGAAGAGGCTAATCTTTAACGGTTGTCTGCTTTTGTGTAGGCAATTCCTGGGGTCATAGCCGTAAGGTCGACCCCGCGCCGCTAGAGCAACCCTTTGCATGCGGCGTGCCTAGTAAAAACGGGCCTATTGGCCCCTAACAGGAAGAGGAAAACATGTCTGTTTCTCGCTCTCGCCGTCAGGTGCGCCTGTCTCGCGCCCTGGGTATTCCGCTAACCCCCAAGGCCGTACGTTACTTCGAGAAGCGCCCTTACGGCCCCGGTGAGCACGGCCGCGCCCGTCGTCGCGCCGAGTCCGACTACGCCGTACGTCTGAAGGAAAAGCAGCGTCTGCGCGCCCAGTACGGTATCCGTGAGGCCCAGCTGCAGCGAGTCTTCCAGGAAGCTCGTCGCGAAAAGGGTCTGACCGGTGAGTCCCTGGTCGAGCTGCTGGAAATGCGCCTAGACGCCCTGGTGCTGCGCGCCGGCTTTGCCCGCACCATCGCCCAGGCCCGTCAGGACGTTGTGCACCGTCACATCATGGTTGACGGCAAGATCGTTGACCGTCCTTCCTTCCGCGTAAAGCCCGGTCAGGTTATCCAGGTTCGCCCCCGCAGCCAGGTTATGGTCCCCTTCCAGGTGGCCGCTGCTGGTACCCACCGCGACGTGCTGCCCGAGGTACCTCAGTACCTGAACGTTGAGCTGGAGAAGCTAACCGCTACCCTGGTGCGTCGCCCCAAGCGTGACGAAGTTCCCGTCACCTGTGACGTGCAGATGGTGGTTGAGTACTACTCTCGCTGAGTTTAATCTTTCACTTATGCGATGCCCCGGATCTGATGGTTCGGGGCATCGTATGTTTCGCGCTAATCTTGTAATAACTATGGTTGGTTTGAGCCCAACCATTTACCCTGTCCGACGCCCTCAGGGGCATAAACCTTAGGTTCTCATGCGCACTAGCGAAATCCGCACTCGTTGGATCGACTACTTTGCTGCCAATGGACACGAAATTCGTCCGTCGGTTCCGCTAATTTCTCCCGATCCCTCAATTCTGTTCACCATTGCGGGTATGGTGCCCTTTATTCCTTACATTGTGGGCACCGAGCCGGCACCTTGGCCGCGTGCCGCTAGCGTGCAAAAGTGCATCCGTACTAACGACATCGACAATGTCGGTAAGACCACGCGTCACGGTACTTTCTTCCAGATGAACGGTAACTTCTCCTTCGGTGACTACTTCAAGGAGGGGGCCATTAACTATGCGTGGGATCTGCTAACCGGTTCTCAGGCTGAAGGTAAGTATGGTCTAGATGGCGATCGTTTCTGGGTAACTATCTGGGATGAAGACCAGGTTGCCTTTGACGTGCTTACCCGTCAGATTGGTATTGACCCCGCACACATTGTGCGTTTGCCGCGTAAAGAGAACTTCTGGGACACTGGCCAGCCCGGCCCTGCCGGCCCTTGCGCTGAGTGGCACTATGACCGTGGCCCGGCCTATGGCCCTGAGGCTGTAGGTGGCACGGTTGACCCCGGTGGTGACCGCTACCTTGAGGTGTGGAACCTGGTATTTGACCAGTACCTGCGTGGTGAGGGCACGGGTAAGGACTACCCGCTGCTAGCGAGCTGGACAAGAAGTGCATTGATACCGGCGCTGGCTTGGAGCGTTTGGCCTTTGTTATGCAGGACAAGGCCAATATGTACGAGATCGACGAGGTTTACCCGGTAATTGCCGCCGCTGAGCGCATGTCTGGTAAGACTTACGGTAAGGGCGGGGCGGTAGAGCCTAAGCACGGCTCTGAGGTTGAGATTCGTGCCTACTGGGATGACGTATCTATGCGCGTGGTGGCTGACCACGTACGTAGCGCTTTGATGCTGATTGGCGACGGCGTACGTCCGGGTAATGATGGTCGCGGTTACGTACTGCGTCGTCTGATCCGCCGCGCAGTGCGTTCAATGCGTCTGCTGGGTGTGGACGAGCCCACCCTGCCGCTGCTGCTACCCACCTCGAAGGATGCTATGAAGGCTTCCTACCCTGAGTTGGAAGAAAACTTCAAGACCATCTCCGATGTGGCTTACGCCGAGGAAGAGGCCTTTAGGCGCACCCTCAGTGCCGGTACTTTAATCCTGGACACTGCGGTAGCTAACGCTAAGCAGCAGGCCAAGGGAGTAAAGCCGGTAGTTAGCGGTGAAAGTGCCTTCACCTTGCACGACACCTACGGTTTCCCGATTGACCTGACCCTAGAGATGGCTGCCGAGCAGGGCGTTAGCGTAGACGAGGCAGGTTTCCGCGCCCTATGGCCCAGCAGAAGGAGCGCGCCCGCGCCGACGCTCGAGCCAAGAAGGCTGGACACACCGATGTGCGTGTATTCCACGAGATCGAAAAGGAACTTGGTGGCGGCTCTACCTTCCTGGGCTACACCGAGAATGCTGCTGAAGCTAAGGTGGCGGCGCTACTAATTGATGGCCAGCCCCAAGCTGTGGTTAATGCTCCGGCTGAGGTTGAGGTCATTTTTGGACCGCACCCCTTTCTATGCGGAGATGGGTGGCCAGTTAGCTGACCACGGCACCATCCGCGTGGCCGACGGCGCCGTCGTCGAGGTCCACGACGTACAGGCCCCGCTGCGTGGCCTGTCTGTACACCGTGGCACCCTAACTGAGGGCACTATTGCAGTTGGCCAGAAGGCTTGGGCTGAAATTGACTCGGTACGCCGTCTAGCGATTGCGCGCGCTCACACTGCTACCCACATGGTTTATGCAGGTCTGCGCAATGTGGTTTCGCCTGATGCCACCCAGGCCGGTAGCGAGAACTCGCCTAGCCGCCTGCGTTTTCGACTTCCGTCACGGCTCGGCCCTATCTAGCGGGCAGCTGCAAGACATTGAAGGCCTAGTTAACGAGAAGCTAACCCAGGACCTGCCGGTCACTACCGAGGTTATGAGCCTAGAGCAGGCCCGTAACTCTGGGGCTATCGCCCTGTTTGGTGAAAAAGTACGGTAACGAGGTGCGCGTAGTAACCATTGGCGACAACTTCGACAAGGAACTATGCGGTGGTACCCACGTACCTTCAACCGGTCACCTAGGTCGAGTTGCAGTGCTGTCTGAAGGCTCTATTGGTTCAGGGGTGCGCCGTATTGACGCCCTAGTTGCTGACGGTGCCTATGACTTCCAGGCTAAGGAGCACGCTCTGGTTGCTGAGCTTTCTAGCCTGGTTGGTGGCCGTAGCGAGGAGCTGCCTGAGCGCGTGTCTGCGCTACTGGCTAAGCTCAAGGAAGCTGAAAAGCGTATTGCCACCATGGAAACTCAAGCTGCCAGCGTTAAGGCTGGCGAGCTAGCCAACCAGCTGCGTGAGCTACCTAAGGGCTTACGTCTAGCCGCAATGGATGCCGGTACGGTTAACAACGCTGATGTGCTGCGCACTATGGTGCTGCAGGCTCGCGAACGTATCGACTCTTCCATCCCGGCTGTGGTGGCTGTGGCCGGCGTGGCCGGCACCCGCCCGGTAATCGTGGTGGCCACCAACGCCGCTGCCCGTGAGCAGGGCGCTAAGGCTGGCGCCCTGGTGCGTGTAGCCGCCAAGGTACTTGGTGGCGGCGGCGGTGGTAAGGATGACCTTGCCCAGGGTGGTGGCCAGGATCCGCAGGCAGTAGACGCCGCGCTCAAGGCTGTGGCGCGAGAGCTGGGAGCCTGAACTGCGTAGCGGAGTACGTCTGGCCTTTGACGTAGGCAAAGTACGTATTGGGGTGGCCCGGTGCGACCAGAATGCAACTCTGGCCGTACCGGTGACCACCGTTGCCGCCGATAAATACGGTGGAGATATTGATGATGCTGAGGATTTAGTGGAGCAATATGCGCCCATGGAAATCCTGATCGGGCTGCCGCTGCATCTAAATGGCAAGGAAAGTGCCTCGTCAGAGTATGTACGACAGTGGGCAAATAAACTAGCTCAACGTGTCCCTAATGTTAGAATTAGGTTGGTTGATGAGCGCTTGACCACAGTTAGTGCCCAGCGCGACCTGCACGAATCAGGTAGATCACAGCGGACTAGTCGGCAGATAATTGACCAACAAGCAGCTGTGTGCATCCTTGAGACCGCACTTGAAACGGAGCGTCTAACCGGCAAACCACCGGGGCGGGCGTTACGTGACCTATAAGGAGTTAACCGCGTGAGCGACGATCTTTTTGACGAGCTGGGAATTCAGTCATCGTCAAAACCAAGCAGCTCGCCGCAGCAGCCTGAGGGTAGAGCCCCCTCACGTAAGGCGCTGCGCAAGTCAAAGCGTAAACGCCGCTTCCGTAGGCGTATTATCACCACCCTGGTGCTGGTGCTGACCCTAGGCCTAGTAGCTGGTGGGGGTTACTATGCGTTCACGCAGATTGTCCCCACCCAAGAAGTTGCCACTGACTACACCGGCCCCGGGGAAGGAAGCATAGTTGTCACCATTCCCGATGGTGCTACCGGTAACGAGATGGCTGACATCCTAGTGAAGAAGGGTGTGGTGGCTTCTAAGAAGGCTTTTGTTAAGGCCTACAACGCCAACACCAACTCTTCACAGATTCAGTCCGGCACGTTCACGCTAAAAAAGCGTATGAGCGCAACCGATGCGGTGGCCGCGCTGCTTGATCCGCGTTCTCGCGCTGACCACACGGTGACTATTCCTGAAGGTTTCACTAAGGCTCAGGTTAAGGCCCGCCTAGTTAAGGTAGCTGGTTTTAAGGCTGAAGATGTAGAGGCTGCCTTCGCCAACACTAAGGACATTGGTTTGCCTGACAGCGCTGGTGGAAACGTGGAAGGTTGGCTAGCTCCGGCTACCTACACCATTCCTGATAACGCCACCGCTACCGGCGTGGTTGCCTCCATGGTCCAAAAGACCAAGGATCGCCTCAAGGAGGCCGGCGTTAAGGAAGCTGACTACCAGCAGGTACTGATCGTGGCTTCAATTGCTGAAGCCGAGGTTAATGACCCCAGCTACCTGGGTAAGGTAAGCCGGGTAATCTACAACCGCCTGAATGATACCGCTGGCGAAACCAAGGGCATGCTGCAGATGGACTCTACGGTCCGTTACGGCACCGGTAAGACTGGTGGTATTCCCACCGACGCTGAGCTGGCTGACAGCAACAACAAGTGGAACACTTACGTCCACGCTGGCTTGCCGCCCTCGCCTATCGGTAACCCGGGTTTGGAGGCCATTAAGGCAGCTAATAAGCCTGAAGCAGGTAACTGGTTATACTTCGTGACCATCAACCTGACCACTGGTGAAACCCTGTTTGCAGCCACTAGCGCTGAGCACCAGGTTAACGTGGCTAAGCTGACGGCATTTTGTAAGCAGAACCCGAAGGTCTGTTCCTCGGGATCATCAGGATCCTGATCTGTAAAAGTATGGTCCCTGCGCATCAGCGCAGGGACCATACTTTTATGTAAAGCTTTATACATAATTTATAAGCTCAATTTATAAGTCTTGGGAGGCAGCCATGACCCAGTCTTACCGCGCCGCAATTATTGGCGATCCGGTTACTCACTCCTTATCACCAGTTTTGCACCGCGCCGCATATGCGCAGCTGGGTCTAGATAATTGGAGTTATGAGGCCATCACTGTCACGGCGCAGCAGTTGCCGCAGATGTTAGCCCAGCTACGAGAGGACACAGCTGGCCCGCAGTGGGCAGGTTTGAGTGTAACCATGCCCCATAAACAGCAAATGTTTAGCCAGCTAGATTTTGTTGACCCGCTAGCGCAGGTAACTGGCGCCGTAAATACTGTGGTGGTCTCGCAACCACAAACCGGGGCAGCCATGCTAGCGGGCTTTAACACCGACGTCGCCGGAATCGTAGGGGCACTGCGTGAAGCTTTAGAGCCGGGGCGCAAGCCAGCTAAAGCAGTAGTTTTAGGGGCTGGCGCTACAGCCTGCTCAGCCCTAGCTGCCTTAACCCAGCTAGAAGTGGACTCTATTTGTGTAGCCGCACGTAACCACGCCGGCCCTCAGCGGGTACTGGCTGCCGCTCACCGGATGGGAATCGAGATTGAGCCGTGGGTGTGGAATGGTAACCAGGAAGCTTGGCTGCGCTCTTAGCGCAGGCCGAGGTGGTAATTTCCACCGTGCCTAAGGGGATAAGCGACCCGGTAGCCGCAGCTTTAACCGACAGCAGGGCCGTCTTAAACCCGGCAGCCACGCTCCTAGACGTTGTCTATTCTCCCTGGCCAACCCAGTTAGCCAAGGCCTGGCAGCAACTGGGAGGCAGGGCTGTAAGCGGGCACCTAATGCTGCTACATCAAGCTGAGCCGCAAGTGCGCCTTATGACCGGTAAAACCCCCAGCCTGGAGGCTATGCGCGCGGCCCTGGAACAAGCCCTAGCGCAACGGGTGTGAGATGATACCACTATGCTCACTTGGACCACTGCGGGAGAATCACACGGCCCTAGCCTGGTTGCCATCGCCCAGGGGGTGCCCGCCGGTATCGCGCTGACCAGCGCAGATATCCAGCAGGCACTAACTCAGCGACGCCAAGGATACGGGCGCGGGGCGCGTCAGGCTTTTGAACGCGACCAGCTACGTATTCTTTCCGGGCTGCGCCACGGGGTAAGCCTGGGCAGTCCCATTGCAGTTGAGATCGCTAATTCTGAGTGGCCCAAATGGGAAGCGGTGATGAGCGCCGATCCAGTAGATGCCCAGCTGCTTAAAAAGATGCTGGCACCGGAGATGAGCGCGAAATTGCACGCAATAAGCGCCTAACCAAGCCGCGCCCCGGTCACGCTGATCTAGCCGGTATGCTCAAATACGGCCACCAAGACGCACGCAATGTACTAGAGCGAGCCAGTGCTCGCGAAACTGCGGCGCGCGTGGCCCTGGGCGCTATCGCCACCCAGATTCTGCGTCAGGTAGCCGGTATTGAACTAGTAAGCCAAGTTATCCGTATCGGCACAGTGTATGCCGGCGCTCAGCGCGCTCTACCTACCCCCAACGACAATGAGGCTTTAAACAACAGCCCGGTACGCAACTTGGATGAAGCTTTAGCCCAGCGCCTGATGGCTGAGATTGACGCAGCCAAACACGCTGGCGACACCCTTGGGTGGGGAAGTAGAAGTACTGGCCTATAACGTGCCCGTGGGGCTAGGCTAGCCACGTGGGGCCCCAGCGGCGCTTAGACGCTCGCCTAGCAGGGGCGCTTATGAGCATCCAGTCAGTTAAAGGCGTGCAAATTGGTGACGCCTACCAGCAGGCAGCCTCCCTAGGCAGCAGCGCCCAAGACGAAATCATTGGCCTCTCTAGCGGGCATATTGAACGCGCCAGCAACTACGCCGGAGGCATTGAAGGCGGCATCTCTAATGGCTCTGTGCTGCGAGTAAGCGCCGCCCTTAAACCTATTTCTACGGTTCCTAGGGCCCTGCGCAGCGTGGATCTAGCTGACGGCACAGCGGCCACCGCCCTGCATCAGCGCTCTGATACTTGCGCCGTGGTGCCCGCCGCTGTGATTGCCCAAGCTGAAGTAGCCATGGTGCTAGCAGATGCTTTACTTGAAAAAACCGGTGGGGACAGCTTGCTAGAAGCTAAACGTAACCTCGCTGGATACTTAGAAGATGTAGCCGAAAGGACCAACTGGTGAAAACACAGCACATTGTTCTAGTAGGCCTGCCGGGCGTGGGTAAATCCACTATGGGTAAAGCCCTGGCTACGGCTACAAACCGGCCCCTAGTTGACACCGATCTGCGTATTAAAGCCCAGACCGGTAAAACCATTAACGAAATTTTCGCCCAGCAAGGTGAGGAAACTTTCCGCAACCTGGAAACCCACGCCATTAGTAAGGCTTTAGAGTCTGCGACCGCTTCAGTTATTCCGCTGGGCGGGGGAGCGGTGCTGCGTGAACGTAACCGCCAGATGCTGCAGGGTCACCGGGTGATCTACCTGCAGGCTTCACCTAAAACTGTGGCCGCGCGCATCGCCAATAACGTTTCTGCCCGCCCCCTGTTTAAAGGAAGCGACCCGGTAGTTAAGCTCCAGGAGCTACTAAACGCCCGCGAGTACCTATACAAACAGGTAGCCACCGATGTGCTTAACACCGATGGGATGACTTTTAAACAATCCACCGATGCTCTAGAGCGCCTGGTTTTCGCTGACCCGGTGGCCCGCAACAAGATCAGTCAGATCATGCAGGCCGCCACTATTTCACGCCAGCGTGAAGCGCTGCGTCGTGTGGATGTGGACGGGCCGCGCCCTTACCAGGTGCTAATTGGTCAAGGCGCCAGTGCCCAGCTGTCGCACACCCTTGTTGAGCTGGGCTACTCCAAGAGCACGCAGATTGCCATTGTTCACCCCCGGTTACTGTCCACGGCGGCCTATGCGCTAGCCACTCAGTTGGTGCAGCGTGGTTGGAATGCGGACGCCCTGGCAGTTCCCGACGGCGAAAAACGCCAAAAAAACGTAGAAACTCTCGCAGGTCTGTGGCAGGGCCTGGGGCAGATGGGAATGGGGCGCGACGGCGTCGTCATTGGCCCTAGGGCGGTGGCGCCACCACAGACCTAGCCGGCTTTGCGGCGGCCACCTGGCTACGCGGCGTGGGCCTAGTGCAGATGCCCACCACCGTTTTGGGAACCGTAGATGCGGCAGTAGGCGGTAAAACCGGTATTGACACTGTCCACGGCAAGAACTTGGTGGGGGCCTTCTACCCGCCCCAAGCAGTACTGGCAGATATCGCCTACTTTGATTCGCTACCCACCTCAGTGGCCCGCCAAGGCCTAGCTGAAGTAATCAAATGCGGTTTCATTAAAGATCTACGCATCCTGGAGCTGGTGGCAGATAATGACGCCCAGCAGCTACTAAAGGGTGAGGTACTAACCCAGCTAATTGAACGCTCAGTCAAAGTTAAGGCAGATGTGGTTTCCCAAGACCTCTATGAGGGCGGGCTGCGCGAAATCCTTAACTATGGACACACCTACGCCCATGCGCTTGAAAAGCTTTCAGACTTTAGCCTCAGCCACGGCCAGGCAGTGTCTATTGGCTGCGTATTTGCTGCTGAAGTGGCTCGACGACGCGGCATGCTGAGCGACGCCGAAGTGGCTTTACATCGTCTACTGCTATCTAAAGCTGGCTTGCCGATCTCTCGCCCCGACAACCTTGAGGTGCTGGGCTGGCACAAGCTGCGTGAAGTGATGTCTTCTGACAAGAAGGTACGCGGCGGCAATCTACGCATGGTGCTGCTAAACGGCTTGGGTAACCCGGTAGTAGTTGATGATTTAGACCAGTCGCATCTGCGCGCCGCCCACGAGGCGCTAGCGCCGGGGAGAAAGTAAATGTCGCTAACCGTACTAATTGGTCCGCCCGGGGTGGGCTGCTCAGCAGTAGCTCAAGCTTTAGCTAATCAGCTGGGCGCCAACCTAGTTGATGTGGGCTGCACGGTGGCCCAGCGCTTGGGGGTTGACCCTAACTTTCGCTATCGCTCAGGTAGGGGAGGAGCGCTACCGCAGCTGCGAGGCTGATGTGTTTAAGCTCTCCCTGAGCGCGCCGCAGACGAGTGTGCAGGTAGTGGCAGCAGGTTCAGGTTGGATCAACACGCCCGGCCTGGCCCAAGCCCTAGCCCAAAGCAAGGCTCAGGTGATCTGCCTGAGCGCCGTCGACGCTGTCTTAGCCCAACGTAACGGACTTAATGTGCCCAGATCTGCGGCTTTAGGCACTGTAAGGCGAGATTTTTTACTGGCCGCGCATGAGCGTTTAAACCAATGCCGCGCGTTAGCTAGCTTTGAGATTGACACTTCGAAAAAGCAGCCGCAGCAGGTGGCGGCAGAGATTATGACCCACCTTAAAGACGCAGACGCGCGCAAATACGTCTAAACGCGTTAAAATTGCGCCGACAAGACTTTTCCGATCAGTTAAGGACAGCTTCGTGGCAACCACTAATGACCTAAAGAACGGCCTGGTACTCAACCTTGAGGGCCAGCTCTGGCAGGTAGTAGAGTTCCAGCACGTCAAGCCGGGTAAGGGTCCTGCTTTCGTACGTACCAAGCTCAAGAACGTGCTCTCTGGCAAGACCGTAGACAAGACCTTCAACGCCGGCCTCAAGGTTGACACTGCCACTGTAGACCGCCGTGACATGCAGTACCTGTACAAGGACGGCGAAGACTTCGTCTTCATGGATGTAAAGACCTACGACCAAGCCTTCGTTTCTGAGGCCGTAGTCGGTGACGCCGCCACCTTCCTGCTAGAAAACCAGGAAGTAATCGTGGCCTTCCACGAGGACGCCCCGCTGTTCGTAGAAATGCCGGCTTCCGTGGTGCTGACCATCTCCCACACTGAGCCGGGCCTGCAGGTGACCGCTCCAGCGCCGGCACCAAGCCCGCCACCGTTGAGACCGGCGCCGAGATTCAGGTGCCCCTGTTCCTCAACACCGGTGACCGCGTCAAGGTAGACACCCGCAGCGGTTCCTACATTTCCCGCGTGAACGACTGATGAGCGAGCAGCGCGTAACTAAGCACAAGGTTACCGCCCGAACCAAGGCACGGCGTCGGGCTGTGGAAGTGCTTTATGAAGCTGACCAGCGCGGCGAGCTAAACGGCCCCAAAGCTGGTCAGGCTTTGGAGGCACTAGCCAATGAGCGCGCGGTTAACTCAGCCAACCACACCGTGGCCCCCGAATACGCCCGCCTGGCCCTTAAGGGAGTGGCGCAGCATCTGCGTGATATCGACCAGATCCTGCAGACCTACACCCAAGAGTGGTCTTTGGAGCGTATGCCGGCGGTAGACCGCGCTATTGCCCGCTTGAGCGTATGGGAAATCGTCTACAACGACGAGGTAGATCCGCCTGTTTCAGTCGATGAGGCCATGACTTTGGCCCGTATGCTGTCAACGGATGAATCACCGCGTTTCTTGAACGGATTACTAGGTCGCATCGCCGATCTTGCACCCACGCTCAAATAAAAGCGCACTAAAAGGCCCCTACCTGCACTAAGTGGTAGGCGTGCGCTAAATCATCTGCTGTTGTGCCCATCGCTCGTTAGCGGTGGGCACAGTTGCATGTTATCGTCTTAAGCGAACTAACCATCCTTTAAATTCCGTCCCGAGAGGCGGGGAAGGAGGGCCGCTTATCGTGGCCGAAAGTTTATCCACCGGTAAACAGGTGCTATCAGCTTCTGATATCACCCGTTGCCTAACTCGAATTGCACACGAAATCCTTGAGCGCAATGGTGACCTTGAGGACGTGGTGCTACTAGGGATCCCTTCCGCAGGTGCGCCGCTAGCCCAGCGACTAGCTGATGCGCTCTATGAGGTACAAAGCCAAAACCCTGACGTGATTAGCCCGCGCCGGGTGCAGGCAGGCACCCTAGACATCACCATGTACCGCGATGACCTGGGTCGTCACCCGATTCGCATGCCCGCACCTACCCGCATCCCGCAGGGCAGGGTAGAGGGACGCACCATCATTTTGGTTGACGACGTGCTCTACTCAGGCCGTTCCATCCGTGCCGCCCTGGATGCGTTAAGCGCCATTGGTCGCGCTGAGCGGGTTCAGCTAGCGGTGCTGATCGACCGTGGACACCGGCAGCTACCGATTCGGGCTGACTATGTCGGCAAGAATCTTCCGACCCATAAGGATGAGACCGTGGTGGTCTCACTGACCGAACTCGGCGCAGCTGCAGATAGCGCTGAACTACGCCCCACTCGGGCTTAGAGATAAGGATTCAATGTGAAGCACCTACTTAGCGCCAAAGACCTAAGCCACGCTGAGGCTGTTGCGCTGCTAGACACCGCTGAGGCCATGGCCGCCACCCAGTCACGTGCAGTTAAGAAACTGCCGACTTTGCGCGGTAAAACTGTGGTCAACATGTTCTTTGAGGACTCCACCCGTACTCGACTGTCGTTCGAAGCTGCGGCTAAGCGCCTAAGCGCCGACGTAATTAACTTCTCCGGTAAAGGTTCGTCTCTATCTAAGGGCGAATCACTTAAAGACACCGCCCAAACTTTGCAGGCCATGGGGGCCGACGCCGTGGTGGTACGCCACAGCGCTTGCGGCGCCGCCCACCTGCTGGCCCACGCCGGCTGGATTGACGTGCCCGTGCTGAACGCCGGTGACGGCACCCACCAGCACCCCACTCAGGCCCTGCTGGATGCTATGACTCTGCGCCGCTGGTACAACAGCGCCACCCACAGTGGTGACGACGGCGCTCCGGCCGCTCCCGGTAGCGACCTCGACGGCGCCAAGCTAGTGATCGTTGGCGACGTGCTGCACTCACGTGTAGCCCGCTCCAATGTTGACCTAGCCACCACCCTAGGTGCCCAGGTCACCCTGGTGGCCCCGCCCACCCTACTGCCGATTGGTATGGAGGACTGGCCCTGCCAGGTGCGCTACGACCTAGACGAAACCATTGCTGAAGTACAGCCCGACGCCATCATGATGCTGCGCGTACAGCGCGAACGTATGAGCGCTGCCGGTGGCGGTTTCTTCCCCAGCCCCCAGGAGTACTCGCGCCAGTACGGGCTAGACGCAACCCGACGTGCTGCTCTACCTGAGCACGCCATCATCATGCACCCCGGACCTATGAACCGTGGTCTAGAAATTACTGCTCAGGCAGCAGACGACCCGCGCTCGCGCGTGGTTGAACAAGTGGCCAACGGTGTATCCGTGCGTATGGCCTGCCTCTACCTACTTCTGGCTGATGAAGGGAACCAACTGTGAGCGCGCATCTACTTAAGGGAATTCGTCCCTACAACGAAGAAGCTACTGATCTACTGATCGTAGACGGAGTAATTGCTGCTCTAGGAGCCGAGGCTGCCCAGCAGGCCGCGAACTACTCTGATCTAAAAGAACACGATTTCACTGGGCTAGTGGCCCTACCTGGTCTGGTAGACATCCACACCCACCTGCGTGAGCCTGGCCGTGAAGACTCTGAAACGGTCTACTCAGGTACTCGCGCCGCTGCTGCCGGTGGTTACACCGCTGTCTTCGCCATGGCTAACACCACCCCGGTTGCAGACAACGCCGGTGTAGTTGAGCAGGTACTTAACCTGGGGCGCCAGGCTGGCTGGGTTGATGTACACCCGGTAGGTGCGGTTTCGGCTGGGCTGGAAGGCAAGCACCTATCTGAGATGGGCGCCATGGCTGCCTCCAAGGCCCGCGTGCGCGTGTTCTCTGATGACGGCAAGTGCGTTTCTGACCCCATGCTGATGCGTCGCGCCCTGGAGTACGTAAAGGCTTTTGACGGCGTCATTGCTCAGCACTCTCAGGACCCGCGCCTAACCGAAAACTCGCAGATGCACGAGGGTAAGGTTTCCGCTGAGCTGGGCCTACGTGGCTGGCCGGCAGTAGCTGAAGAATCCATCATTGCCCGTGACGTGCTACTAACCGAGCACGTAGGCTCACGCCTACATGTTTGCCACCTAAGCACGGCTGGCTCAGTAGAGATTGTGCGCCTGGCTAAGGCCCGTGGCATTAACGTAACCGCTGAGGTCACCCCGCATCACCTGCTGCTAACCGATGAGCTAGCGCGCACCTACTCGCCGCTATACAAGGTAAACCCGCCGCTGCGCACCCAGGCGGATGTGGAGGCTGTACGTCAGGCTCTAGCCGACGGCACCATTGACGTGGTTGGTACTGACCACGCCCCGCACCCGGTTGAGGACAAGGACTGCGAGTGGCAGGCCGGAGCATTCGGTATGACCGGTTTGGAAACCGCCCTGAGCGTGGTTATCGAAACCATGGTTAAGACCGGCAAACTCGACTGGCGTGGGGTTGCCCGCGTCATGTCCCAAACCCCGGCCCGCATTGGCCGCCTAGAAGACCAAGGTGGCGACATCGCCGTAGGCCAGCAGGCCAACTTGGCGATTATCGACCCCAACGTAACCCGTGTGGTGGACGGCGCCAGCCAGCTCACCGCCTCGGACAACACTCCCTACGCCGGTATGGAACTGCCCGGCCAGGTAATTGCCACCTTCCTGCATGGTGCTCCCACTGTGCTGGGTGGAGTTCCGGTACCGGTTAGCGAACGCTGAACGGTTTAACAGTTAAGGGGGTGGGTAGGCGCAAGTCTCCCACCCCCTTAATTCATCTTGAAAAGCATTTGCAAGCCTGTATTGAAGGGAAAATAAGTGGCTAAGCGCGAGAAAGAATTTGGACTTGAACTATCCCAGGCCATGGCGGAAAAAGGCCCGCTATGCGTGGGTATTGACCCGCACCCGGCCCTACTAAACGCCTGGGGACTTAGCGACGACGCCGTCGGGCTACGTGAGTTTTCGCTGCGCGTAGTGGAAGCTATGGCCGGGCAAGTAGCCGCCGTCAAACCGCAGTCAGCATTTTTTGAGCGCCACGGCTCAAAGGGTATTGCCGTGCTAGAGCAGACTCTTGAGGCGCTACGGCAGGCTGGCCTGCTATCAATTTTGGATGTTAAGCGCGGAGACATTGGCTCCACTATGGCTGGCTACGCCCAGGCCTATCTAAGCGATGAATCCTCACTGGCCGCTGATGCCATCACGCTCTCGCCCTATCTGGGTTTTGGCTCGCTATCTGCCGCAATTGAACTAGCCCAGCAAAACAACCGAGGCGTGTTTGTGCTAGACCTAACCTCCAACCCGGAAGGTGCCAGTGTGCAGCATGCTCGCGGCGCTGACGGGGTGGCTGTGGCCGCAACTATCTGCCAGGGTGTCGCTCAGGCCAATAAAGCTGCTATAGATGCGGGCCAACTTGGTAGTATTGGCATGGTAGTGGGGGCCACGGTTGGCGACGCCGTCGCTAACCTGGGTCTTGACCTAGCTGCAAGCGGTGGGCCGCTACTAGCCCCGGGCGTCGGGGCTCAAGGGGCCGGGGCGCCAGAGCTTGAACAAGTCTTTACTAACGCCCGTCCGCAGGTGCTGGCATCCACCTCCCGAGGAGTACTTAAAGCCGGCCCGAAGGTGGATGACCTGCGCGAAGCTGCAAAAATGGCCTGTGAAACAGTTAAAAACGCGCTACACTAGGTGTTAACTTCGGCACATCTTAGTTTTTTAAAAAATCGCGCCGAAAATCACTAAAACCACTGATGGCGCCGTTTTGCTAGCTTTCAGGCCGCTGAGGTACTGCCAATGACCTGCGCAAATAGGTTTACCTGCGTAGTTATAACCTTTACCGCATTTGCCCAGGTAGATACACTTTTGCGGGGGGACACCGCGCCAAATCAGGTGCAACCAAGTCTGACATGGCTTAATCTAGATATGTCATCACCTGGTCTGGCGAAGGAGTCGTCATGGCACTTCCATCATTAACCGCTCAAGAGCGTGCGGACGCGCTCGCAAAGGCTGCTGCAGCTAGGGTGCGTCGCGCCCAAGTGAAGGCAGATCTGAAGTCGGGCAAGCTAAAGCTGTCTGAGGTGCTAGATAGCGCCGAAGAAGATGAGGCAATCACCCGTATGAAGGTCGTCGCCTTGCTGCAGGCGCTTCCCCGAGTGGGGGCTACCACCGCACAGTCGTTACTCGACGAGTTCGAGATCTCGCAATCCCGTCGCGTCAAGGGCTTGGGTGCTAAGCAGCGCGCCAAGCTAATCGACCGCTTCGGCTGATGTTAAATGATCCAATCTGGGAGTTATCCGCAAGGGTAGCTCCCGGATTTGGTTTTACTGGTTTTTCCCTTGTCGCCGCTACAATCAGCCTATGAGCGTGTCTAAGCTATTTGTGTTGGCAGGTCCCACGGCGGTAGGTAAGGGAACGGTAGTTAGCGAGCTGCGCCGTCGTCACCCTGAGCTATTTGTGTCAATCTCAGCCACTACCCGCCAGCCCCGTCCCGGAGAAGTAGACGGTGTCCACTACCACTTCGTTTCGCGAGAAAAATTCGAAGAGCTAATCGAGCGCGGGCAGATGCTTGAATACGCCCTAGTGCACGGCGCCAACTATTACGGCACTCTGCGCGGGCCGGTACAACAATGCCTAGACGCTGGCCACAGCGCGCTACTAGAAATCGACCTAGCTGGTGCTCGCCAGGTTAAAGCCGCCATGCCGCAGGCGGAACTAGTGTTCCTAGCTCCGCCCAGCTGGCAGGAGTTGGTAGATCGCCTAGTCGGACGTGGCACTGAAGATGAGTCGGAACGTGAGCGTCGCCTAGCTACCGCCAAAGTAGAGCTAGCCGCACAAGACGAGTTTGATGTAGTAATCGTAAATGACACCGTGGCGCGTGCCACTGATGAGTTGGAAGCATTAATGGGCTTAAAGCCGGTAGAATAATTAAAGTCTTTGCCTACTTAATGGGCAAACAAAAGTATTCGACAACAGATACTGGAGCAACCAAGAATGCTTGGAACTGTCGCGCACCCCGAGGGTATTACTAATCCTCCGATTGATGACCTACTGGAGAAGGTAGATTCCAAGTACGGTCTAGTAATCGACGCTGCTAAGCGCGCACGCCAGATCAACACCTACTCCCAGCAGCTAGAGTCCAACCAGCTAGAGGTTTTCGGTCCGCTGGTTGAGGTTTCTTCTGACGAAAAGCCCCTAGGCATTGCCCTGCGTGAAATCGCAGCTGACAAGCTTGAGGTTATCCCCGGTGACGTGGCTCGTGAGCGTCGCGCTGAGGTTGAGGCTGCCCGCCTGGCTGCTGAAGAAGACATGTTCTCTGACATCGCTCTGGGTGAGGTTGCTACCAGCACCTCCCTAGACGACATTCAGTTCTGATTCAATCATGACGGCTACATGCGCCGCGCCCGCCTGCACTGGGACGCGGCGCATTGTTGTGGGCGTTTCCGGCTCCATCTCTGCCTATAAAGCCACTTTTATTATTCGCCAGCTGCGTGCGGCTGGGCATGAAGTAAAAGTAGTGGCAAGCGCCGCCGCCCTTAAATTCATTGGTGAATCCACCTTGGCTGCGTTATCAGGGGCGCCGGTAGCCAGCCAGTTATTTTCCGACGCCGGGGCAGTGGAGCATGTTGCCATCGCTGAGTGGGCCCAGCTGCTGCTCATCGCTCCCAGCCAGTGCAGACCTGATCGCTAAACTCGCCGTCGGCCGTGCAGACGACATGCTCACCACCACGGCCCTGACCACCACCGCGCCGATCGTAATTAGCCCCTGCCATGCACACCCAGATGTGGCAGCATCCAGCGACTGTGGCCAATGTAGAAATATTGCGTTTCGCGTGGTGTGAAGGTGATTGAGCCTGCAAGTGGCCGCCTAACCGGTAAAGACTCCGGCCCCGGGCGCCTGCCTGAACCAGAACAGATTGTGGCTCAAGCGCTAGAGTTTTTTTGCGTCAAAGTGAGCACTTTAAAGCAGCTTCAAATGGTGGCGGGGCACAGGTGGTAGACGCTGTCCAAAAACCAGGGCGAACCTAGCCAAGACCAGCCCGGTCAAAATCAGCCTGACCAAGACCTGGCCGCCCAAGACCTGCAGTTCAGCCAAGACCTAGCTGGCAAACACTTCGTGATTTCCGCTGGCGGTACCCGTGAAGCCATTGATCCTGTCAGGTTCTTAGGTAACCGTTCCAGTGGGCGCCAGGGTACTGCCTTAGCCAGGGCCGCCGTCGAACGTGGGGCTCACGTAACCTTAGTGGCAGCAAATATCGAAGCGGCACTACTAGCCCAGCTACCTGAGCAAGTTGAGGTAGTTAAGGTAGTTAGCGCTCTACAGCTACGCGATGCGGTGCATGAGGCAGGGCGCAGCGCACAGGTAATCGTTATGTGCGCGGCAGTGGCAGATTTTCGGCCCAAAACTTACGCCGGTTTTAAACTGAAAAAATCTACCGACAGCGGCGAAACTGATAAAAGCTACACCCTGGAGCTAGTAGAAAACCCAGATATTTTGGCGGGCCTAGCTAGTCAGCGTCTAAATAAAGGCCAAGTAATCGTTGGATTTGCTGCGGAAACTGGTGACGAGCACACTAGCGCCCTGGAATATGGGCGCCGCAAAGCCCTCAAAAAAGGCGCAGATCTGCTGGCTGTAAACACAGTAGGGGCCACTAGCGGTTTTGGGGACGTGGCCAACGAGATCCATGTCCTAGACAGCCACGGCCAACAGGTAGGCCACAGCGCTGGCTCTAAGCTGCAAGTTGCCCGCGACCTGGTGGAATTAATCGCCCAAAGGCTTAGCTAAACCGCTGCTGTGGACGAGTGCAGACCTAAGTCCCGGTAGATGTGACCCGCACTGCAAGCGTCAATGGGGTAATAAGTAAGGTCTAGCTAGTATTATTGGCGCGTGAGTTCTCTACGCCTGTTTACCTCTGAATCCGTTACTGAAGGTCACCCTGACAAGCTATGTGACCGCGTATCGGACGCGATCCTAGACGCCATCCTCATGCAGGATCCCGTTGCCCGGGTGGCTGTAGAGACTATGGTGACCACCGGTTTAGTGCATGTGGCCGGGGAAGTTACTACTGAAAAAGCCTATGTTGAGATCCCACAGATTGTGCGTGACGAAATCTCCTCAATCGGCTACAACTCTTCAGATGTTTGCTTCGACGCGCGCTCTTGCGGCGTGTCTGTCTCAATCGGTCAGCAGTCCCCGGATATTGCCGCTGGTGTAGACCGCGCGCTAGAGGTGCGTGAAAAGTGCCGGCGACGTTGACCCCCTAGACCTGCAGGGTGCTGGCGACCAGGGCTTCATGTTTGGTTACGCCAGTGACGAGACCGTAGAACTAATGCCCCTGCCCATTCACCTGGCGCACCGTCTAGCTGAGCGCCTGGCTCAGGTGCGTCACGAGGGGATCGTGGCCGGCCTACGCCCTGACGGCAAGACCCAGGTAACTATTGGTTACGACGGCGACCGTGCGGTAAGCCTAGAAACCATCGTGGTATCCACCCAGCACGACGCCGACAAATCCCAGGCTTGGCTACGTGAAGCTATCGGCCGGGAAGTAATCACCCCGGTGCTTGAAGCTGAAGCCGCTAAGGGCATTGAGCTAATCACCTCCCACGCAGACCTGCTGGTTAACCCCTCCGGCCAGTTCATTGTGGGCGGCCCGGCCGGTGACGCAGGCCTAACTGGGCGCAAGATTATTGTTGACACCTACGGCGGTATGGCTCGTCACGGCGGCGGCGCCTTCTCCGGTAAGGACCCCTCGAAGGTAGACCGCTCCGCCTCCTACGCTATGCGTTGGGTAGCTAAGAACGTAGTGGCCGCCGGCCTGGCTAAACGCTGCGAAGTGCAGGTAGGTTACGCCATCGGCCGCGCCCACCCGGTAGGGCTGTATGTAGAAACCTTCGGCACCGAAACCGTCCCGGTGGATGCCATCACCAAGGCCATTAACGAGGTCTTTGACCTGCGCCCGGCTGCGATTGTGCGAGACCTAGACCTACTGCGCCCCATCTACAAGGCCACCAGCGCTTACGGACACTTTGGTCGCCCCGGATTTAGCTGGGAACAGACCAACCGCGCCCAGGCATTGGCAGCTGCGGCAGGCTTGTAATAACCTGCCGGCATGAGTGTATCGCTGCCGTTATTCGCTACCGGTAGCGTACAAGGTGAGCTGCTTGCTATACCTGAAAGCGAAGAACTACCGGTTGCGGGCCAGTGCGCGCAGCCGGTAGCGCGCATAGTGCTGGAACAAAGCAACTCCCACCTGGATCATTTTTTTGACTACCTAGTTCCACCTGAGCTAGATCAGCAAGCTCAACCCGGGGTAGCGGTGGAGGTGCCCTTTGGGCCCCAACGTCTGCAGGGCTGGATCTGGGAAAGGTCGCAAACTTCCTCACTGAAACTAAGTAAACTGCGCCCAATTAGGCGGGTAATTAGTGATTTAGAGCTAGTGCCGGCCACTAGTCGCACCCTAATAGATCGCTTGTCTCAGCGTCTGGGGTGCGATAGGGCCTCACTGCTACGCCTGGCTATGCCTGCGCGTAACGGCAAGGTTGAAAAAGAAGTAAAAGCTCAGGAAATAGATTTTGAGGTTTGGCAGCGTTACGACGACAAGGCCTGGAACAGCTATGAGCTAGGCCAGTCACTGCTACTAGCTTTAGCCCAAGGTAAAGGCCCCCGCTGTAGCTGGCAGCCCCTGCCCGGGCAGTTAAATGCCGGTGTATTGGCGGCCGTGCAGGCTGTACTTACAGCTGGCCGCGCCGCCATGATTGTGGCTCCAAACGCTCGTAAAGCTAATGATTTGGCCCAATTTTTAAGCCAAGCCCTGGGTAAAGAACCGGTGCTGACGCTTACTAGCGAAATGAAGCCCTCTGCGCGCTATCGGGTATTTGTCAAAGCCCTGCTGGGGCAAACCCGCATCGTGGTGGGCACCCGCGCCGCCGCCTGGCTACCCCTTAAAAATCTGGGCCTGGCAGTTTTAGTTGATGACGAAGATAGCTCCTTAATCGAAGCGCATCACCCCTATGTTCATGCCCGCACAGTTTTAGCTACCCGGGCCATGAGTGAAAGCATTGGCCTGATTGTTGCCAGCTACTCCTGCTCGGTGCAAAGCGCCTCCTGGGTTCATCAAGGTTGGATGCAGCGGGTAGCCGCGCCGCGAGCTGTTTTACGTGCGCAGGTGGCGCAGGTAAATGTGCAAGATCTACTAGATGTTGAGCGTGAAGGCGACAGCGGTCGCAGCCGTATTCCCCTCCCTAGCGCATCGTTTTGTGCGCACCGCCCTGGCCCAAGGGCCGGTATTGGTGCAGGTGGCCAGGGGAGGATATGCCCCCATGTTGGCTTGCCAAGATTGTCGCGAGGTGGCCCGCTGTCCGCACTGCAATGGTCCACTGCAACTAGGCCAGGGCGCCAGGCTCAGTTGCCGTTACTGTGGGCGTCCGCAAAGCGCTTTTAGGTGCACTAACTGTGGCAGTGGCCGGCTACGTATGGTCAAAGTGGGCTCTATCCGCACCGCTGAGGAACTGGGTCGCTCCCTACCGGGGGTGAACGTACTGATTTCTGGGGCCAGCGCCAGTCATGGGGTTATCGACAGTGTGGATGAAAGCCCCCGCTTGGTGGTGGCCACGCCCGGCGCTGAGCCGGTGGCACGCGGCGGCTATAGCGGCGTACTACTGCTAGATGGGGCAGCTACTAGTCAACGTGCAGAACTAGGTAGTGGCGCTAAAGCTTTACGCCACTGGTCTAATGCGGTGGCGTTGGTGCGTCCAGGGGGTAGGGCCATGCTAGTGGGGGACCCTGAGCCGGTTTCAGCTCAAGCCCTTTTACGCTGGGACCAGTTTGGCTATGCCATGCGTGACCTGCAAGAGCGCCAACAGTTGCACCTACCCCCAGCTTGGCGCTGCGTGCGTTTTGATGGGCTGCGCACAGATGTGGGCCAGTGTTTAGACCAAACCGCCGGGATCCTACTGGATTTGGGGCAGGCTGAGTGCCTGGGGCCAGTTTCGATAGAAACTGAGCAGCCAGGCTTAGGCCCTTACTGTGGCTTGCTGCGGGTGCCGTTAAACCTGGGTGCGCAGCTAGCCCAGGCAGTGCGTCAGATGCGAGTAGAGCGCTCAGCTAAAGGAATGCGCAATGTGCGGGTACAGTTCGACCCGCCGCAACTGTGGTAGTTGGGCCCATGGGCTTAGCCCCGTAAACTTGTTGCTATGCGTGTGCTTTTTGCTGGTACCCCCGAGGTTGCTGTACCCACCTTGCAAGCTTTACTAGATAGCGAACATGAGGTGGTGGGCGTACTAAGTCGCGCCGATGCCCGCCAAGGGCGCGGACGTAAACTAGTGCCTTCCCCGGTGGCCGCCTTGGCCCGCGAGCACAACCTAAACGTTTTTACCCCCGCGTCACTGCGTAATGAGGAAGCTAGCCAATGGGTGCACGCGTGCCAGGCTGATGTGGCGGTAGTGGTGGCCTATGGGCGTATTGTGCCCGCGAATTTGCTGACTGTGCCCACCCATGGTTGGCTGAACCTACACTTCTCACTGCTGCCGGCCTGGCGTGGGGCGGCCCCGGTGCAGCGCGCCATTATTAATGGCGATCAGGTCACCGGAGCGGCAGTTTTTGCGCTAGAGGAGGGGCTAGATACCGGCCCGATTTACGCCCAGCTAGAGCGTCCCATTGACCCGCGTGACACTTCTGGCTCCCTACTGTCTGCTTTAGCCCACGACGGCGCCCCGCTGGTTTTGCAGGTACTGCAGGCTTTAGCTAGTGGCCAGGCAGTAGCTAAAGCACAGGCCAGTGAAGGTATCAGTGAAGCCCCCATGCTGGCAGTAAGCGACGCTAAAGTTGACTGGAACACCAGCGCCGTCGTTATTGACCGCCTAATTAGAGGCGTAACCCCCGCACCTGGCGCCTGGACCACCCTGGCCGGCGTCCGCCTGTGCCTAGGGCCAGTTGAACTAGTGGATGCCCCTCAGCTAGAGCCCGGTGAGGTATTAGCTTCTAAACGTCAGGTGCTGGTAGGCACCGCAGATGGGGTAGTGGCGCTAGGGCAAGTAGCTCCCTGCCGGTAAAAAGTGGATGGACGCAGCTGCCTGGGCGCGCGGGGCCCGATTGGCTGAGCACACGGTGCTAGGCCAGGAAGTAGAGGCCAACTGATGGGCTCTCGAGGTAGTTTTGGGTCGTTCCAACTCTGGCAACCAGCGCCGAGGGTCAAGGCCGCGAGCGCGGCCGCGCTAACGCCGGTGGTAAGCACAACCCGTACTAAAGCGGCTCCCGCTAAAAGATTCTCAGTCGGCTCCGGTAAATGCGCGGCGAGTCGCTTTTGACTGCCTACGTGCGGTGCGTGAAAACGACGCCTACGCCAACTTGGTGCTACCTAAACTTATCCGCCGCGCGCGTCTAGATAAGCGTGACGGCGCCTTGGCCACAGAACTGGTTTATGCCACCTGCCGAATGCAGGGGCGCTATGACGCGATCATTAGTCACTGTACTAACCGGCCGGTAGAACAGATTGATGGCGATGTTCTAGATGTTTTGCGCCTTGGGGCCCACCAAATTTTGGATATGCGGATTCCTTCCCATGCGGCTGTGTCCTCAGCGGTGGATTTAGGCCGTGAGGTGGCCGGGGGTGGAGCTGCTAAGTTCATTAACGCAGTTTTGCGTCGGGTAAGTGAACGTAGTGGCCAGCAGTGGCTGCAGGTACTAGCCCAGGATGCTGGTATTGATCTGGGCACCACCCCTTTGGAGCAGATCAGTGATGTAGATGCGCTGGCGGTGCGCTACTCTCATCCGCGCTGGATTGTTAAGGCGCTGCGCCAGTCCTTGATTGTTAATGGGCGCAGTGAAAGTGACCTGATCAGCTTGTTGGAGGCAGATAATCAGCCGCCTGCGGTTAGTGCCTGCGCACGCCCAGGCTGCATCAGCCCCAAGGAACTAATTGATCAAGCTAGCCGTGTAGGTGAAGGGGCTAAGCCAGGGCGACTTTCCCCGTGGGCAGTGACTTTACGGGGCGGCGATCCAGGCCGGATTGAAGCTATTCGTGACAGTCGTGCCGGAGTAGAAGATGAAGGCTCACAGCTGTGCGCCGGTATTTTGGCTCAGGCCCCGCTAGAAGGGCGTGACACTAACTGGCTGGATATGTGTGCTGGGCCTGGCGGTAAGGCTGCTTTACTGGGAGCTTTAGCCGCGCAGCGGGGCGCCACTTTGCTGGCCAATGAGGTCAGCCATCACCGCACCAAGCTGGTAGCCGACTCGGTTAAGGCCCTGCCTAGTGGGGTGGTTAGCTTGCGTACCGGTGATGGACGTGATTTTGGTGAGCAGGAAAGCGGCAGCTATGACCGTATTTTGCTGGATGCTCCCTGTTCGGGGCTAGGCAGCCTGCGTCGTCGTCCTGAGTCACGCTGGCGTAAGCAAGAAAGCGACGTCGCCGAGCTAGCTAGCCTGCAACGTCAGCTGCTACTGAGCGCCCTTAACGCACTACGTAGCGGGGGAGTAGTGGCTTATGTGACTTGCAGCCCGCATGTTTTAGAGACCTCGCTGGTGGTTAAAGATGTGCTGCGTCGCTTTAAGCAGGCCAGTCTGCTTGACGCCGGTGAAGTAGCCGCCCAGCTAAGCCTGAACCCTATCAGCGGTTGCCACCAACAGATGCTGCAACTATGGCCAGACACTGACGGCACTGACGCCATGTTCTGCGCCTTAATTCGCTGTGACTAACGCCGAGCCACAAAACCAATAACCAGAAGGGAAAA